>Ga0157372_10003633_pt1 | contig 16598 bp, 10 predicted proteins | sample C55metaG_FD_115307 | JGI IMG/M metagenome (GOLD analysis project Ga0157372, IMG submission 115307) | Corn rhizosphere microbial communities from Kellogg Biological Station, Michigan, USA - C5-5 metaG | ecosystem: Host-associated > Plants > Roots > Rhizosphere > Soil | place: USA: Michigan... | reverse complement strand
TGATACTAAATAAAAAGGCCGATGATATTTTGGGTAAAGAAGGCTATAACTTAGCAGTAACGCCTAAAGGAATTTTCATAAAAGCCAATGAGCCAGCCGGTTTGTTCTATGGCGTTCAAACTTTAGTTCAATTGTTCCCAAAAGAAATTGTAAGCAATAAATATGAGCCAAATGTAAGCTGGAAAGCGCCTTGTGTTGAAATCACCGACTATCCGCGTTTCAAATGGAGAGGTCTGATGTTCGATGTTGCCCGTCACTTCTTCACCAAAGCGGAAGTGGAGGAATACATTGACAACATGGTGAAATACAAAATGAATTTGTTGCACCTGCACCTAACCGATGATGAAGGATGGAGAATTGAAATCAAAAGCCTGCCACGTTTAACTACCGTTGGCGCATATAACGTAAAGAAAGTAGGCTATTTTGGCACATTTACTCCTCCGGCAGCTGACGAACCACGTGATTACGGAGGTTTTTACACTCAAAAGGATATTAAAGAGATCGTTCAATATGCTAAAGACCGTTTCGTAAATATTCTCCCCGAAATTGATGTACCTGGCCACAGTTTAGCTGCAGTAGTTGCCTATCCTGAATTATCTTGTACACCGGGCGCGGATAAATACCAAGTAAGATCGGGAGAGCATTTCATGAACTTTACTAAAGAAGGTATCAAAGCAGGCATAGACAATACATTGTGCCCTGCAAATGAAAAGGTATACGATTTTCTTGATAAAGTATTGACTGAAGTAGCACAATTGTTCCCATTCGGTTACATTCATATGGGTGGTGATGAGTGTGCTAAAAATTTCTGGGAACAGAGCGATGCTATCAAAGCATTGATGCAAAAAGAAAACCTGAAAACTCAGGAAGAAGTACAAAGTTACTTTGAAAAGCGTGTCGAAAAAATCGTGGAGTCAAAAGGTAAGAAATTTTTGGGTTGGGATGAAATCCTGGAGGGCGGTTTAGCACCAGACGCAATTGTAATGAGCTGGAGAGGTATGAAAGGCGGCATTCAAGCTGCAAAAATGGGGCATGAAGTAGTAATGAGCCCTACTACGTTCGCTTACCTGGATTATATGAACGGTGATCCAGCAATTGAGCCTCGCGTTTATTCAACATTACGTTTAAATAAGGCTTATCAGTTTGATCCTGCACCGGACAGCGTAGATTCAAAATTAATTATCGGTGGTCAGGCCAATTTATGGACCGAACAGGTTTACAACACTCGTCACCTGGAATATATGACCTGGCCTCGTGCATTTGCTATTGCTGAGGCTGTTTGGTCGCCTAAATCAGTTCGTAATTTTGATGATTTCGCAAGCCGCGTTGAAAAACACTTTGCTCGTTTCGATGAAGCTGAAATCAAGTATTCACCAAGCGTTTATGATCCGATCATTACGGCAAGAACGGGCGCTGATACTACTAAAACAGAGGTAGAATTATCGACAGAAATAAAAGGACTAGATATACACTATACTTTTGACAACTCATTCCCCGATCAGTTTTATCCGAAGTACACAGCACCTTTATTGGTACCAACGGATGCTTATATGCTGCGTATGATCACTTACAAAGGCGATAAACCAGTAGGCCGCTTAATCACCATTACAATTGATGAGTTGAAAAAACGAGCAAAAACAAAGAGGAATTATCCAGGCAACGATGATTGATAAAGAAAGCCCCAGAAAAGAAATTCTGGGGCTTTTTCGTTGATTCTAAAAAACTTAGAGGAGCGGATTAGTTTTTCATGCTTTAAATACTCTCAATTCTCCCGCACCATTAACCCGTCAGCAAAGTCACGAAGATATCGTTTATGATCTTCGGGCTGATTGATTGCATCCAATGCAGCAAAGGCTTTATCAGCATAAGCCTGCATCGCTCCTTCGGCGTAGTGCTTTACTTGCAATTGATTATAAAGTTCTGTAACTGCGGACACCTTTTCCTTAGGGTCAGATGGCGAGGCTGAAAGCCATCGTTTTAATTCAGTTTTTTGAGATGGATTAGCTAATTCCAGTGCTTTTAGCAACAGATAGGTTTTTTTATTAGATATGATATCGCCGCCAACTTGCTTTCCAAACTTTTCAGGATCGCCATAAATATCCAGGATATCATCCTGCAATTGGAAGGCTACACCTAATTGTTCACCGAAAACATGCAATAAACCGGCATCTTTTTCATTTGCACCGCCAATCAGGGCACCAATTTTTAAAGCACCACCCAATACTACAGCCGTCTTCAAGTGAATCATCGTGATATACTCGTCGATACTCACATCGTTCCGGGTTTCAAACTCCATATCCAGTTGCTGACCTTCACAAACACCGACGGCCGTTTCGTTAAAGATATTAAGTATCGGTCGAAGCAAATGTTCGTCTACATTCATCATCAGTTTATAACCCTCGATCAACATCACATCACCAGAAAGAATGCCTACGTTATTATTCCAACGCTCATGCACCGTTGTTTTACCGCGACGCAACGGCGCATTATCCATAATATCATCGTGCATCAACGTGAAATTGTGAAACACTTCGATAGCCAGGGCAGGAGAGATAGCCTTGTTTACATCACCGCCAAAAAAATCACAAGCCATCAGCAAAAGGGCAGGGCGCATGCGTTTACCACCCAGGGAAAGAATATATTTTATAGGCTCATATAACTCTGCAGGGTAAGCAGGAAAAGTCAATTGGTCAACTTCTTTACTGATAATTGCCTGCAGATCGTTCAATTTCTTCATGTTCAATTCTAAGCTGATTGGGTTGGTTAGGTTGGATTAAAGTTGTGCCGTAACTTAATCAACCACTTAACTCAATCTAACCAATCAACTATCTAATAATTAATAATCTCTTTCCTGTATCAAAGAAAAATCTATCTGCTTCTTAGTCAGATCCACATTTTTTACCTTGATCCGTACCTCATCACCTAATCTGTAGACCTTCTTTTTACGCTGGCCAATAATAGCATAATTTTTTTCATCCAGCGTATAAAAATCGTCAGCTATATCACGCAGGCGAATCATGCCCTCACATTTGTTATCGATGATCTCGACATACATCCCCCATTCAGTAACGCCTGAGATGATACCGGTATAAATCACCCCAATCTGATCTTTCAGGAATTCAGCCTGTTTATATTTTACAGAAGAGCGTTCAGCATCAGCAGCTTTCTTCTCCATTTGCGAGCAATGCTGGCAAAGCTTTTCATAAAATTCTGCATTGGCTGATTGTCCTCCGTTTAAATAATGAAACAACAAGCGGTGCACCATCACATCGGGGTAACGGCGGATCGGAGAGGTAAAATGCGTGTAATGGTCAAACGCCAGTCCATAATGACTGGTGGCTTTGGTGGTGTAAATTGCCTTAGCCATAGACCGTATAGCCAATTGAGTTAACACATTCTGCTCTTTTTTTCCTTCTACATCTTCCATCAGAAAGTTAAGGGACTTGGCTATTTCTTTATCCGATTTGGTATTGATACGATAGCCAAACCGAGCTGCAAATTGAGCGAAACTGGCCAGGCTATCTGGCTTAGGGGAGTCGTGAGTACGATAAACGAAGGTATATTTATGCTTTCCTTTGCCTTTTTTACTCACAAATTCGGCTACTTTCCTGTTGGCAAGAAGCATAAAATCTTCTATCAGCTTGTGCGCATCCTTACGTTCTTTTACATACACACCGATCGGCCTGCCTTTTTCATCCAGCTTGAATTTTACTTCGGTGGTTTCAAAACTGATGGCGCCGTTTTTGAATTTACGGTCGCGTAGCTTATGTGCGAGAGCATTTAGTTTTAATATCTCTTTATCAAACTCACCTGATTCATCTTCAATGATCTGCTGCACCTCCTCGTAAGTAAAACGCCTGTCAGAATGGATCACAGTTTTACCAAACCATTCATTTACCACGTGTGCTTCTTCGTTCAGTTCAAAAACAGCAGCGAAGCAGAGCTTGTCTTCTTTGGGTCTCAATGAGCATAAGCCATTAGACAGTCTTTCAGGTAACATTGGGATCACCCTGTCGACCAGGTAAACCGAAGTGCCACGCTCCAGTGCTTCTTTATCCAAAGCTGAATCAGGCTGAATATAATGAGCCACATCAGCTATATGGATACCAACTTCATAATTGCCGTTAGGCAGATATTGAAATGATAGCGCATCATCAAAATCCTTGGCATCAAAAGGGTCGATGGTAAAGGTTAATACCTCTCTGAAATCACGACGGCGGGCAATTTCGTCAGCGGTAATTATATCAGGTATTTCTTCTGACTCACGCTCAACTTCTTTTGGGAACGACAAAGGGAAACCATACTCGGCCAGTATGGCATTCATTTCCGTGTCATTCTCGCCTTGTGTACCTAAAACGTGCTTGATTCTGCCGACGGGATTTTTGGCTTCCGGTGGCCAGTCGGTAATTTCTGCGATAGCTTTTATTCCATTTTTTGCTCCATTGAGTTCATTTATCGGGATGAAGATATCATGCATCATTTTCCGGTCGTCTGGGATAAAGAATGCAAAACGATCGGATAGCTTAACGATACCTGTAAACTCCATCTTGTTGCGATGTAATATCTCTATTACTTCGCCTTCCTTGCGGGCACCTTTACTCTTAGCATATACGTAGACTTTTACACGGTCGCCATTAAGGGCATTGCGTAGTTTACGCGGAGCTACATAGATGTCGGTTTCATCCTCATCATCAGTAACAATGAAAGCAGAACCATCGTTGGTCATGTCAACTACGCCTTCGATGAATGTTTTCAGCTCACGCAGTTGAAATTTGCCGTGCGATACTTCCTTCAGGGCATTCTTTTTAACCTCGTCTTTTAATATTTCGAGAATGATCTCCCGGTCCTCATTATTATGGATGTTCAGTTTAGCTGAAACCTGTTTATAGTTCCAGGGAATATTTTTATTTTGCTCAAACACATCCAGTACCATTTGGGTGAGTACCTGTTTGATGGATGAGTTCTTTTTGTTTTTAGACATAGATTGAATTTACGGCCAAAGGTACGAAGATTGTCGCACGAATTCGGATAAGAAACTGAATGATACTATATTTCCCCTCTGCTCATCAATTAAAATCAAGACTATTTTTCTTCCACAATCTTTACGCCCCAGGCGCCAATATCCACTTTGCTTTTCAGTGGAATTGCCGTATTACTCAATAATTCCGTACCAGATTTATAAGAATAAATAAGCGAGGCAGGGGCAGCGGAATAATTGAAATAATAATGAACAGCCTTGCCATATTGATTAATTCCCGATTTTACAATAAGCGGAAATTTCAACTCTTGATCAGCTCTCCATAACCCTGCTGATTTAACTACATTTTCTATAACTTTTTCGGTTATAGCCTCACTCGTCATGCAGCCGATATAGGTAGCCAACCCTTTGCCATAATTATTTTGTGTGATAGCCGCATATTTGCCCCACACCGGGTGGTCATAATAAGCCAACACCTTTGCTGTTTTAGGAGTAATAAGTTCCATGAACGTTTTTATAACATTGTCATTACCGACATGGAAAGGATCATCTTTCAGCCCTAAGTGCTCAGGTGTGGTAAACTGACTATAGCTAATACCACAAGCTTCACCGATGATACCCGGCTGCACAGCAGCGCGCACTTTTACATTCTGATCGGAAAAGCCACTTTTAAACGTATAAAGGATATGTCCGCCGTTCTTTACAAAACGGTTTAACCGGGTCAACAGGCTATCCGGTGCCGCATACAAAGCCGGTACGACAATGAGCTTGTAGTTGTCTAAATTACTGCTGGATGGATCAACAAAATCAACGCTCACATTGATTTTATACAAAGCATCATACAGGGAACGTAAAATGTCGTTATAGCTCTCCCTCGATCCCCAGCCAAACGAGAAGGCATTGAACCCGGTCAGCGCCTCATTACTGAATAAAATGGCAACATCATTCTTTTTCTTCAAATTAATAAGATGCGAACTCAATCTGTCAAGATCGGCCCCGATTGTTTTTGCTTCCTCATAAGTGGGGTTGGGTTCAAAATCATGGCTCAATAAACCCTTCCAATAGGTTTCCGCTGAGTTATGTATTGAATGCCAATGCCAATATTCCACCATGTTTGCTCCTGAAGCCAGGTGACTAAACGCTTGTAAATACAACTGTCCAGGATAGGGCACCCACTGTGCGAAACCCTGTGCCTCGGTTTCCATTACCAAATAGTTCTTGCCTCCTTTCATGGATCGTCCAAGGTCGCCGCCAAAAGATATTTCAAGCCCGGTTAAATGATCCTGTGAAGGGTGATAGATATCCACCCCGGCAATATCTAATGCTTTGGAGGCTGCAAAATGATCCACTTCGGGCTGAATACCATAAGAATAACCACGCCAATCAAAATCAAAATTCTGTGTAATAAATTGATCCGAGCGTTTGTATTCCCGTACAATTCCTGCCTGCCACGCCAGGTAATCTGTTACAAGTTTGCGTTGAAATTTAGCAAATTCAGAGGTGAGACTGGCATTGATGCTTCCGTTAACTGATGGAAAATCGTCCCAATTATTTATACGATTGCTCCAGTAATCCAATCCAAAGGCTTTATTGACGGTGTCCAACGATTTAAACTTCGCCTTCATGTAATCCACAAAAAGCTTCTGCACATTTGGCCCGCTGGTGCCATAAGCTTTGGTTTCGTTATCCACCTGGTAGCCAATAATAGCAGGATGATCTTTAATATGTTCTAGCATTTTCCGGATCACCTGCTCGGAGTAGGCTCTAAAATGCACATTCGTTATATCCATATTCTGACGTGCGCCGTACTGATTTTGGCCGTGTGAAGTAATAGCCAATATATCAGGGTACTTTCTTACTAGCCAGGTAGGCACGGCATAGGTTGGCGTTCCGATAATGACATGGATACCCGCCTTATGCATCGCATCAAGAACACGATCAATATGATGGAAATCATAAACGCCTTCTTGTGGCTCTACTGTGCTCCAGGTCGATTCAGCTATTCGCACAACATTAATGCCTGCAGCCTTCATCATTTTAACATCTTTCTCCAGGCGGTCATAAGGCATGTACTCATCATAGTAAGCAACTCCATAAAGTAACTTATCCGTTTTTACCTGCGGATATGCGGTTAAAGAAGTAATTAAAAGGATGATTAGCGCACTAAAAAGCCCGGCAACAGCGTTCTTTGCTGACATAAGTATAATAAGTGTTCGGTTTACAATTATTATGCAATATCCGATAATAATTATAAATATTAAGTGTTGGGCAAAAAGATTTTGGGGTTATATTAAGATAATCCCGGTATCGACGAGATAAGTCGTTTGGTGTACTCCTCTTTTGGGCGATAATAAATATCATCGGGATCGCCGGTTTCAATAATCTCGCCTTTGTTCATTACCATAATACGGTCAGAGATATGTTTGATTACCGAAAGATCGTGGGAAATGAAAATATAAGTCAGATTGAATTCATTCTGTAATTCACGGATCAAGTTCAATACTTGCGCCTGAACAGATACATCCAAAGCTGAGACAGATTCATCACAAATAATAAACTTTGGCTGCAAAGCTAACGCGCGGGCAATCACGATGCGTTGCCGCTGCCCTCCGGAAAACTCATGCGGATAACGATTAAAATAATTTGCGGAGAGGTTCACGCGCTCCAGCAATTCCAATACTTTTTTCTTACGTTGGGTATTGTTCTCATAAAGCTGATGCACTTGTAAAGGTTCCATCAACGAGTCACCTATGGTTAACCGTGGATTGAGCGACGAATAGGGATCCTGGAAAATGATCTGTATATCCCGGCGTATATTGCGCATATCCCGTTTGCTCAAGGTTCGAATATCCGTATCCTCAAAATTGACGTTACCTGAAGTAGGCTCAATCAACCTTAATATACTCCGACCTAAAGTAGATTTACCGCAACCGGATTCGCCAACTAAACCGAGGGTTTCGCCCGGGTAAACATCGAAACTTACTTTGTTAACAGCCTTCACAAAGATTTTTCTGTTTGAAAGCAAGCCTGCACCTACTGGAAACCATGTGCATAATTCGTTAATCCGAAGTATAGGCCTTTGGGTATATAACTTTTGTTTCCTTTCTTTTAGCTCATTGTCTTTGTAACTGTATCGCGCCCTTATCGTTTCCACCGAAACGGCCCGGTCTTCTGCATCAAGAAAATCCGCCACAACTGGTAATTTTTTTAGTTTATGGTCAGGAGCGGGCCGGCAAGCCAATAGCCCTTTAGTGTATGGATGCTTAGGGTCAGAGAATATTGCCTTTGTAGTTCCTTCTTCAACAATATCACCTTTATACATCACGGTAACCCTGTCGGCAATCTCACTTACCACACCCAGATCATGGGAAATAAAGATCAGGCTCATGTGACGATCGGCTTTTAATCGAAGAAGTAGCTCAATTATCGTTTTCTGAACCGTAACATCAAGCGCTGTAGTTGGTTCGTCGGCAATTAATATCTCTGGATTACAGGACAAGGCCATAGCTATCATCACCCGCTGTTTTTGTCCGCCAGACAATTGATGAGGGTAGCTATCAAAGATTGCTTCCGGTCTGGGTAACTGAACTTCATTAAAGAGTTTTATCGTTTTCTCTTTAGCTTCTTGTTTGTTTACACCCAAATGTACACGAATAGCCTCTGTTACTTGAAAACCGCATGTTAATACCGGGTTGAGCGAAGTCATCGGCTCCTGGAAGATCATTGCGATACGGTTACCGCGAATCTCGCGCATTTCGCTCTCAGGCAGCTGTAAGATGTCAGTCTTATTCAGCAATATCTCACCATTAATGACGGTATTAGTGGAATTATGTAGCCGCATTATGGCCAGCGAAGTAACTGACTTGCCCGAACCTGATTCGCCTACAATACCAATGGTTTCGCCTTTATGAAGCTTAAACGAGGTGTCCTTTACGGCTTCTACAAAGCCATCGCGGGTTTTGAATTTGACGTTCAGATTTTTTACCTGCAGCATTATTATCCGATCAAGGTTATCAAATCATCTTCGATCAGGCTTTCACCACGGTAACGCCGGATGAGTTGCGCAGTTGCGATCACGTCTTTCTGGCAATAGGTGGAAATGCGCTCCAGATTATTCTCGTTCCAGTATACATGGCCTACCATACTGCCATCTATATCATCTTTTGGTGTCGGAATGTCAAAAATAGCTGTTAACAGATTCAATGACGTATAGCTTTTATAATCACCAAACTTCCATAGTTCCATTGTATCCAGGTGATTCACTTCCCATGGCTTCTTACCTGATATTTCTAACTGAGGTGGTATCTGTAAACCGTTAATGAGCATACGACGGCAGATATACGGAAAATCAAATTCTTTGCCATTGTGGGCGCAAAGTACAAGGGTGGGAGGCTGGGAGCGAAGCAGATCACCGAATTGGATCAATAGCTCAGTTTCATGATGTGAAGCAAACGATTTCACCCTGATACCTGTTCCCCGGCCTTTGGTAAATATACCAACCGATATACAAATGATTTTGCCAAACTCAGCCCAAATACCTGCACGACCGTAAAATTCCTCTGCCGTCTCGTCCTTACGCTGATATTGAGTTTTATGGTCCCAAAGCTTTTGCATATGCCCGGGTAGCTGATCAAAACTGCTGTATTGAGGCACGGTCTCAATGTCCAATATCATCAGGTTATTCAGGTCATATTGCTCGAGCATCGTAGGTGGTTCTATTTTGTTGCAAGATAGCAAATCAGTTGGCAGTTTGTGGTTGGCAGTTTGCAATCTTCAATCAGTTTGCGCCCACTGTAAACTGATAACTGCAAACGCTATTTAGCCAGTACATCAAAATTGAAATTATTGTTACCGGGCTACCATTACCACCTGCGGCAGCCGCTAATTTTTATCTTTCTTTTAAAACAACTTAATCTGCTGACTCGCGCTATAATTCCCCGTCGCAGGTTTGGAAGTTATTGTTTTTGGCGGTGGCTCATTCACCAAATGACGTGCCTCGAAAGGTATCTCCATCAGTACTTCCCAATGGGCAAAGGTATTTAATGCCTCGCGCTGAAGAATGGTCAGTTTGTTTACCTCAAAATCCTGTACCCATTTTATTTTTCGCAAATGAGGCCACAGCTTATCAAAATCATCTTTATGAATATTGCGGGTAATGGTAATATGCGGTACCAGGTAATCTTTTATGCTGAGGCTCTTTTTGAGTGCCTTAAACCATTGCGTTGTAGCTGCCGACGATTGTATTTTGGCATATACCGTGCGATATTCTTCGCCGTGATTAAAAAAATCGAACCCGTCTATAACAAGCGTAACCGGTGGCAGTAGTTTTATATTAGCTTTTAACCCTGCCAACTCGGGCTCGGCCATGTAGGGTTTGCGGCGCGGCATGGGTTTTATACTGATATGCGCTTTTGAATGCATGCTGTCATAATGGCCAACAATATCAGCCGCTTGCTGCTTGAATTTTTCAACCTGTTGACAAATGTCTTCTGAAGGTGAGAGAATGATTAAATAATCTGCATAACCTTTCATGTTCTTTGCGCGATTTAGCGGGGATATAAAAATACTAAAATATTTAGTATTTTATCAAATATTTTTTCAATTTTGTGAGGTGGAAGCCAAACGCTATATCATGCATATCGACCTCGACTCGTTCTTCGTGTCGGTGGAGCGTAAGTTCAACCCTGAACTGATTGGCAAGCCCATTATTATTGGCGGCAATGCACAGCGCGGGGTGGTGGCATCGTGCAGTTACGAGGCGCGCAAATATGGGGTGCATTCGGGTATGTCTTCGCGCGATGCTTTTAGGCTTTGCCCGCACGCCATATCGGTCCGTGGCAATCATCATCTATATTCTGAAGCATCGGCAGAAGTGACAAAGATCATTGCCGGCATGGTGCCGCTTTATCAAAAAGCTTCTGTTGACGAGTTTTATATCGACCTGACCGGCACCGACCGCTTTTTTAGTCCTTACAAACTGGCATCGGAGGTACGCCAGCGCATTATCCGCGAAACACAACTGCCTATATCTTTTGGCTTGGGATCAGGCAAGACCATCGCCAAGATGGCTACTAATAAGGCCAAACCAAATGGCCAGTTATTTATACCGCATGGCTGCGAAATGCAGTTCCTGGCACCATTGCCCATATCGGCTATACCGGGGTTAGGGGAGAGCACCGCCAAAAAGGTATACGAATACGGCATCGAAAAAATAGGCGATCTGCAACGGTGTGAGTTACGCTTTTTGCAGACTGTATTCGGTAAAAACGGGCTATGGATGTATAACAAAGCAAGGGGACTGGATTCCGCAGAGGTCATACCGCATTCTGAGCGCAAATCCATATCTACCGAACAAACGTTTAGCCGCAATGTATCGGACGAGCGGACACTGGAATCGCTGCTGGTATCGATGACTGAGGAACTGTCATCCAAACTCCGTCGCGAAAATAAGTTGGCGTCATGCCTGGCAATTAAGATACGTTACGCTAATTTCGAGACCCACACCCAACAGGAGAAGATACCCCTTACCGCCGCAGAACATATCCTGATACCGGGCATTAAAAACTTGCTCAAAAGAGCATGGGACAGTCACCGGCCTGTGCGATTGATAGGGGTGAGGTTAAGTCAATTATGCACCGGCAGTTACCAGATTAATCTTTTTGAAGATAATGAAGAGCAGATAAGGCTATACCAGGCGATGGATAAAATCAACTTTAAATTTGGTGAAAAGACAGTTTGTCGTGCTGCGGGGATGGAGATCGGGACCAGGAATTTTAATCCGTTTATGAGGGGATGATTATTAGGTTAAAGGCGAAAGCTGAAAGGTAAAGCACCTCGTAAAAATCGTTCGCCATTAACCTTTTCCCTTTCACCTCATTAAAGCTCTTTTCTCATCAAAATGTCGGTCTGTTCATCTTTTCCAACCCAAAATTTGTGGCTGCCGAAGGCTTTGAAGCCGTTGCGTTCATAAAAACGTTGTGCAGCCTGGTTATGCTCCCAAACGCCCAGCCAGATATAAGGCTTGTTTTCCGCCTTAGCCTTATCAATGGCGAAGTCCAATAGTTGATTGCCTATCTTTTTGCCTTGCTGGCTGGCTAATACATAAATACGCTCCACCTCAACGGCATTATCATTCTGCAATTCTGTTTGTGCCGATGAATAGTTTAGTTTCATATAACCCACCTTTTCATCGTCAATAATGGCAAAATAGAACTGCGAGTTTGGGTTCTCCAACTCCGTCAACAGTCTTTGACGGGTAAATGCTACCGAAGTATAAGCTTCAAAATCATCTTTATTGTTCAGGTGCTCAAAGGCGTCGTAAAAGGTCTTTCGGGATAATGAAAGTAGTTCCTCAACTTCTGACGGACGGACAAGACTAATTGTAACGGGTGAATGCATGGAAGCAAATATAGACGGAAGAACTAAAAGCTAAAAGCACTTTGGGCCGAATAGCTTTCAGCTTTCTCGCATTTACGGACGGTTGGCAACCGGATGCTTAGTCATTAGTACAATTCATTAATGACAAATGACCAAATAACCAATGACAAAAAAGGCGCCATGGTATTCAAAGCGCCTGTATTACAATATCGTGAATGCTTTTATTTAAATACCCGAAAACAAAGTTTGTGCCCTTTCGCCAATTAACGGGATAGGTTTCTTTTCGCCGTTAATTGCGCCGATAAATCCGATGAGCCAAAGCACGATAAATATTAGCCTAATTATCCAGTTTAAACCATACATAGTAAACCATCCGCCTGTAAAGCCTGACGAAAAGAATATTGCAGCGAAGATCATTCCCAATACCCACGAAACGAGGAATGAAACAATGTGCAACAATAACGTTTGCCTGAGCTGATAACTGCCCAATTCTGTTTTGTTACTTTGATGCATACCAAAGTAAGCAATCAGCCAGCCAATGATGGTAAGATAACTGATGATACCGACGTTTTTCCCGTTGTCGGTAGTTGAAAGGTTGTTGTTTGGTTCCATTTGATAACGAGTTACTTAGGTTTATTTACTTATAGTAAAATTAAACTAATTATTATGAGAACTCCAAATTTCTGGGACAAAACGCGAAAGCGTTTCGAGGTGAACGCTTAAAGGTAAAAGGCGAAAGGTTTCTCGCCTGTACGGACGGACAAAACTTGAGACGAAGGTTTTTTTATTTTGGAAGGGTTTTATCCTTTTACCTTTCGCCTTCTTATTCAATCGTTATCTCATCGGCAAATATGTAGGATGACTTTGATTATTTTCTTCTCAATAATTTATCTAATAAAGAATCGCGCTCCTTAACAACACCTAAATACTTATGGTATCTAAGCCCTGATGTCTCTTCATTTGCATATTTATTAGCTAATTCTTCAAAATAATCGGCTTGTTCCTGGTCTTTTTTATGCCTGCTAATTATAGATAAAATGGAATATGATTTATACTTTTCAATAGGAAAGAATTGATCATTTAATCTTTCTGAAATAATAGTTTTAACAGAATCAAACAAAGCGGTTCTATTAGATTTGACAACTAATTCAGAATAATTAAGATACGCTTGAGTTTTAACTTGTGGGTAGGATATTTCAAAATCTAATGCCTGTTTATAATAATCAATTGCTGTCTTAAAGTCATCTCTAATCTTATAAATGTCACCTAAAAGATTTAATGCAGAGCTTTTATTGAATTTATCTTCGGGATATTCATCGAAAAGTTTCCTAATTAAGCTCTCAGCAGCACCGAGAGCCCTTTTTTCTTTTGTTTGAACTAATTCAATAGCCTGTATTTTTAAATATTGAGGTCTACTGTCGTTTCTTGCCCGTGCTAGCTTTGTGAAAAATTCTTTTTCATCCTCGCTCGACCACGTTTTTCTTCTGTACCAATCAGTCATACTTGATTATTCTACGGTTATCTCATCAGCAAAAATATACGACGGCTGTCCTTTGCTTTCGTGCCAATCGGGTAGTGGACCGAATTGTTTTGCTACAACTTTAATATATCTCGCTTTCACGTTCAGATTGGCTTTAAATTCCTGCGTCTGCGCTTTTGTGTCTTTTACATCTACCTTGGTATTCACCGTAGCCGCGAGTTTGAAATTCTTGTTATCATCTGATACCCAATATTCGACAGCTTTTGGAAAAACGATCCATGAGCCAACGTCCTGTAAAGTGCCCAACGATGCCGATTTTATATTTTTTGACTGCCCCATATCAATTACAGCAATCAGATCACTGCCCTGGTAACCCTGCCAATGACCGGTTTTCCAATTGGAGGTGCCTCTCAGTCCATCTATAAGCGCTTCATCGCCGCCTGCAGTATAAGTTGGCAAATATTTGGTCAGCAATGATAGCTTAATATCATCACGTATTTTGTTAAACGTGCCGGCATTAACAAAGCTCTGCTTTCCATCTTTTATAGCTACCGCTTTGACTGTGGTTGTTGCCGATATATTGATTGGCTTAATATATAGGGTAGAGGACATAGTTGGGGTTGAACCATCCAGCGTATAATAGATCTTTGCATCTGTATCAAAAGATTTGATGGTCAGGTTAAAAGGTTTTTTGAAAGTCGGACTTGTATTTAAAAAGTAAGGATTTGAAACAATAAGATTATCAGAAATCTTTGATACAGGTCTTTCTAAACTTTGCACGAAGAGCTTATTAGCCAGGCGCCCGGTATAAACATCAAATTCGCCACCAGCTTGGATATCCTTATCATCCAGGAAAAGCTTGTTGTAGGTTTTCTTATTTAGCATCATGCCTTGCAAGTAGATGTTTTGAAAACTTACGCTTGAACCTGCGTTGGTGATGATGAACTTTTTACCGTTCTCGAGATAGACAGTCGCTTTATCAAACTGTGGCATGCCGATTTGGTATTCAGTTTGACCAGGCTGTATAGTATAAATACCCAGGGCACTCATTACATACCATGCCGACATCTGACCGCATTCTTCATTACCAGCCAGACCGTCAGGCGAGTTACTGTATTCGTCTTTCAAAATCCGATTAACCCACATCTGGGTTTTATCGGGCGAATCAGTGAAGTTATACAGATAAGCCATATGATGGCTTGGCTCGTTGCCATGTGCATACTGGCCGATTAAACCCGTTACATCATCCTGCTGGTGGCCGCTAAGTTTTGAACTTGTAGTAAATAGTTCATCCAGTTTAGCTTCAAATTTATCTTTGCCGCCCATCCGGTTAATCAATCCGTCTACATCCTGCGGCGCAAGGAAGGTGTACTGCCAGGCATTACCTTCGGTGTAGTTATTATTAAGGTCTGTCGGATCAAAGGGTTCATACCAACCACCGTCAACGCGGGCTTGCATAAAGCTATTCTGATCGTTAAACAAATTCTTCCAATATTGAGCACGCTGAATGAATGCTGCATAATCCTGGGGTTTATTAAGCATTTTGGCAAACTGGGCTATGCACCAATCGTCATAAGCATATTCAAGCGTTTTTGATACTGATTCGTGCTCGTCATCAGCCAGTACAGTTCCATTTTTGCGATAGCTATCCAACCCAAACTGGTTACGGTTGACTGCAGCTTTCATCGCGGCAAATGCTTCTTCTGCATTGAAATCCCTGATCCCTTTAGCATAGGCGTCGACGATTACCGGGATAGAATGATTACCCACCATGCAATAAGTTTCATTTGAAGCCAGTGGCCAGATAGGCAATAAACCGCCCTGCTCATACATGGCCAGAAAGGATTTGATGAAATCCAGTGTGCGTTTGCGGTTGATGATGGTAAACAACGGGTCTTCGGCGCGATAAGTATCCCACAAGGAGAATACAGTATAGTAATCAAAACCTTCGGCCTTATGTATCTTTTGATCCATACCACGATATTGCCCGTCAACGTCATTATAAATGTTAGGGGCAAGCATGGAGTGATATAGCGATGTGTAAAATACGGTTTGCTTGATTTTCGCCCAATCGGTTACTACCGGCGGTTTCTTTTGCTGTGGGCGGTTATAGGCCGATGGATTGTAGCCACCGCTTTGGTATTGCTGGCGCTGGGCATCCTGCGATATGTCAGGCGCACCACCTTCAACCTGTATTTTGTTCAGCTCAGTATTCCAATCAGCCTTAGCTGCCTTCTCAACCTTCTTGAAATCGAAATCAGGAACTTCTGCATCCAGATTTTTTAAAGCACCTTCGTCGTTTACTGAAGATATACCCACTTTAGCAATTATTTCCCCCGGATTATCAAACTGGACATACATTTTGATGTTAGTGCCCTGCAGTTTGTTTTTGCCTGGCTGCAATGTATCATTTGACGCTATACCGTAAGTTTTAAAAGGCTTGGAGAATTTGGCATAGAAATAAACATACTGATCGGCAGCCCATGAGCTTGAACGACGGAAACCTTTTATCTCCTGATCATTAACCACTTCAATCCATGAATCCAGTACCTTGTCACGATGCTGCAGGTCGATAATAATATTAGCTTCCTTCGTACTCGGGAAATTATAGCGATGCACACCAACACGTTTTGTCGCGGTTAGCTCCACGCCGATGTGATATTTGTCTAATGTAGTTTTATAATATCCTGGAGAAGCTGATTCATTCTTTTTCTTAAAGCTTGAACGATAATCCGCATTCTTAATTTGAGGCTGACCGGTTGT
>Ga0157372_10003631_pt1 | contig 16601 bp, 20 predicted proteins | sample C55metaG_FD_115307 | JGI IMG/M metagenome (GOLD analysis project Ga0157372, IMG submission 115307) | Corn rhizosphere microbial communities from Kellogg Biological Station, Michigan, USA - C5-5 metaG | ecosystem: Host-associated > Plants > Roots > Rhizosphere > Soil | place: USA: Michigan... | reverse complement strand
TTGGCCTTGTGCACGGACTGCTCAACCTTGCCGGTGTCACACTTTTTGGGCGTTCACTCCTGGCGAGGCGCAGGGGACGCCGTGCATCCGGGAAAGGACTTGCCGCACTCGGGTATGCAGTCTCTACCGTGGCGGCGCTCCTTGGCGGCGACCTGGTCTATGGCAAGAAGATTGGCGTAGACCATACGGCTGCGGAGAAGTTGCCTCAACAATTCACGCCGGTGTTGCCGGAAACTGAACTGCGGGACGACGAGCCAGTTCGCGCCGAGAATGGCGACGAGCCAGTTCTTCTAGTCCGTCGAGGGTCGCAGATTTATGCTCTGGCCGAGACATGCTCTCATCTCGGCGGACCGCTTTCTGAAGGTAAGCTTGACGGCGACATTGTTCAATGTCCATGGCACGGCTCTCGCTTTTCGCTTCGTGACGGGCACGTCATCGATGGACCAGCAGTTCATCCGCAGCCCTGTTTGGAAACTCGTGTTCGAAATGGACAGATCGAAGTGCGCAAGGCGAATTGCCGCGTCTCAAGCTCCCATGTAGGGACGGATTTTCCGGTGCGCACCGGAGAGGCTGCTTAAGGCAGCTTGCGTAACTGCTCGGATTGCGCACTTGAGTTCTCGATTTGCGAATACGCAGGTACGCAGAAGCTGGGATCGAATTGTCAAAGCTGGCAAATCCCAGCTTTGCGTACCATCGCCCCGCTTACGCCGTCCGACGTAGTGTGCTCCGATAGTCCTCCACGAATTGTTGTATTCCCTTGGTCGTGAGTTCGTGCGAAATGTCGAAAGTCTCCCAACCGTTGTTCAGGTTCAGCACCTGATAAGGAATCGGCTTGAGAGCATGGCGGCTCGAGTTCACCGGTTTGTAGCGGAAGGTTGAATCCGGAAGCGGGAACTTCTGCGCCGCCCATTCCTCCAGCACCTTCGCCGGAACCGTAACTAATTCCACTCCGAGCGCAAACGAATAGAGAAGATGATTTAGATTCCGAATGCTGGCCGCAAGAACGTACACATGGCCATCCCCCGACTCGTACATCGTCTTGATGTTCTTGACCAGGTCCATGCCATTCTCCCCGCGATCATCAAGCCTGCCCACAAACGGGGAGACGTAGACGGGTTGCTTGGTGCCCCGGGTCGCAGAATACACAGCCGCAGCTTGCGCCTGCGAAAAGCAGAGGGTTATGTTGACTCGAATCCCACGTTCAATCGAGGTCTGTGCTGCTTGGAGCCCTGCATGTGTGCAGGGATATTTAATGTAGGCATTCGGAATCCAGGAAAACATTTCTACTCCCTGGGTAAGCATCTGCTCTGCCGTGGTGTTCGCATCGGCGAAGACTTCTATGGAGACGCCGGCTTCGCCCACGATCGGAGAAATCATTTGTACAATTTTTCTGTACTCTTCCTTCTCTTCTTGAGCGCTCAGTGCTCGACCTGAGTCGAGGAGGCGTCGAATTTCTGGATTTTTCGCGATTAAAGATGGATTGGTGGTTTGCCCATCGACAAATCCCAGCAAATCTTTAATATGCCGTGTTTCCTCGGGATTGCCACCGTCGACAAGGATTTTAGTTTTGGGTCTATTTGTTGCTAGCATGCAGCACCTCCTGTTTTGATGCGTGAGTGTGAGGACGAAATGCCTGGCCACGAAAAGTTAGGGTGTTCACGCTGGCCACTCCGGCGGTTCGCATTCCGGGCATTGAATGTTGATGAATTCCAGCCAGTCGAGAATCTCTTTGGTTTTCGGCAAATTCTGTGTGTCACGTCTGCGGTAAACCGCGAATACCTCGGCATACCGGTCGGTGATGTACGCTGCGGCACAGGGGTGACCTTGAGCATCCGTCGCCCCAAGCGAATGGTGCAAACGGTTCTCATGGTCAACCAGGACCGGAAACGGCATTCGGGTGTGCTGCTCGATCGTTGAGCTTTGTTTCTCTATCGGCTGCACAAGTGCCAGCACTTCTGCTTCCTGCTCTTTGACCTCTGGATAGTGCCGTGCCAAATCGGTTAGCAGTGCCGAACTCTCGTTGCCGCCATCCGTCAAGATGAGCACAAGGTTCAAACGGCCGCGATAGTCAGAGACACTGATGTGCCTGCCGTTGGAGGTCGCTAGGGTGAAATCCCGGAGCAGATAACCTTTGCTCGGGAATTCATTCGGGGGAGTAAGAACGCCGCTTGCCATCTCGGATTGAGACATGTTGCTGTATTCTCCTCCTGCAAATATCGCGGTTTGGCGTCGGATAGGACCAGAACACATAATGTTCACGCCGCCTTGCGATTGCGAGGCACCTTCATCCTGTGTTCGAGGAATTCCTTCAAAGCAACCGCGTTGTTATGCTCTTCGTCATGTGCGCTGTACACGAGTGTGACTGGTCCGCGCCGCGCGTGATTGAGAAGCGGCTGCCAGGCGTCTGGATTCTTTTCCAGTTCGCGTGAATATCGCTTGCGAAACTCGGCCCATTTCGTGGGATCATGCTGAAACCACTGCCGCAGTTTTGTGCTCGGTGCAACGCTCTTCAACCAAGCATTCACTTGTAAGGCTTCTTTCTTTATTCCGCGAGGCCAGAGTCGTTCGACAAGAAACCGTGCGCCATCATTCTTGGTTGCTGGTTCATAGGCTCTCTTCAGCGAAAGGACGTGCATACATTAACCTCCAATGACCGAGTTTTAATTTATTGGTGGTTAGCCCGCTGTAGTTTCGTCCCTCTGATCTCGAAGTTGCCGGCCGGGACAACTGGAGTGTCACCGTGTCGCGCGGGCACTTGAGCAGGAACGACAGCAACAATGTGTCCATCAAAGCGCAACGACAGCTTGGAAGAGCACTCTTCGCAGAGCCAGAAAAATACCGATACTTGGCCCGGCGAAATCGTGTAAACCGCGTTGACTAGATCTTCGGTAGTTGCAGCAGTAGTCCTGGCATCAAAGCGGTACAGACGCCCTCCACGCAAGTAGTGGAATGGCTTGCTGCATTCCGGATTGGCGCATCTAGAAATCATGTGATCTCCTTGTATCCTTTTGTCGCATGCGCCGCTAACGGAGATCAATGAAACACTCATACTGCCCAGTAGCACGCGCGTAACGCGTTTGCTAGATCAATTTTCTCTGAATCGCATTCATGACCGCCTCAAGCCGGTTGTGGGTCCGAAGTTTTTGATTGATATGATGCAGATGATTTCGAAGCGTCTGCAGGCTAATCCCAAGTTGATCCCCGACTTCAGGCGAGTCCTTACCCTCCGCGAACAGCCGAAGAATGTGCTTCTCCTGTTCCGAGAGTGGCGATACGGGGGTAGGCCGGCCCACGCTGGTTCCTACGTCACTGAGTTGTTTCGACAAATCTACTACTTTGTGTACCAGCTGTTCGGTTTTCTTCTGTTCGGTGATGTCGTGTGCCAGGTGAACGAGAGATCGTTGACCGGTTCGCGAATTGTCAAAAACCAATGTCGACATGTTGATCCAAATCCGCTCGCCGGAGCGAGTCTTCACGCTCATGTCGAAATTGGGTATTTCAGCGCGGTTTCCTGCACACTCCATCACCGTGCAGCCCTCGTGACAAACTTTCGTGCCCAGAGGTCCGGTTCCCTGCAAAACCTCATAGCAGGTCTTGTGGAGTACCTCTTTGCTGGAAAACCCGAGAAGCCGCTCTGCCGACTTGTTCCAATACTGGATCTTGCCCTCGCTGGAGAGTACGAACGCAGCATCCGTCGTGTGTTCCAGTAGCGAAAATAACTCGCTCTCAAGCATTCTCAATTCCTGACTGGGATGCGATGTATCGCCATACGATAAGTATAGAACCGATACGCATGCCGATGACCTTCCAGAATAGGCCGCCTGCCGGCGGATGCTAATGACTTTTGTCACAGCCTCATCATCGTTCGCTCGTTAAACTCAACCTTGAGGAGGTCCGCAACCAATGGCGTATGTCATCGCTGAACCTTGCATTGGAACCAAAGACACCGCTTGTGTGGATGCTTGCCCGGTCGACTGCATTCATCCGCGCAAGAACGAAGACGAGTTCGCAACCGAAACTCAGCTCTACATCGATCCTGCCGAGTGCATCGATTGTGGCGCTTGTGTCCCAGTCTGCCCCGTGTCCGCAATCTTCGCTTTGGATGATCTTCCGGAAAAGTGGAAACACTATGCCGAGATCAACGCCCACCACTACGGTCGCTGCCGAACGTAGTGGTAAGTGCGAACAATGCCGGCGGTCGCGCAGACACGCGCGATCTTGAGGAATAATGCGCTCGTTCACGTTTACATTAAAGCCGAGGCCACCCTTTCGCCTGGATTTGACAGCCTGGGCGCTGCGGCGACGTGCTCGTAATGTTGTCGACCGTTGGGATGGAGCGACGTATCGACGGGTTCTGGCCTTCGGGCTCTCTTCGATGGAAGTTGCTACAACGCAGATGGGGTCCCCGGAAGACCCTCGCCTATCTGTCACCGTAACCGGAGCCGACGATGCCAGAGCCCGCGCCAAGGCCTCACAGTTCGTGACACAAACGCTAGGGCTCGAAAGCGATCTAGCCCCCTTCTACTATCTGGCACGACACGACAAGCGACTTCGGCCGTTGGTAGAGCAGTTTCGTGGGCTCAAACCGCCTCGTTTTCCTACGGTCTTTGAGACTTTAGTCAACGCAATTGCGTGCCAGCAATTGTCGCTAACTGTAGGCATCGAAGTACTAAACCGCACTTCACGCGAATGCGGGCCTGCTGGCGCTTTCGGGGGTGCTACCCAATTCGGATTTCCCGGCCCTCAAGATCTGCTACGTGTGGGACCACATAAACTTCGCCATCTGGGGTTCAGCTATAGTAAGGCGCACTCATTATTAGAGTTATCTCGCAAGACTTCCTCGGCGAAGATCCATGCTGGAAACCTCGCCCTTCTGAATAACGAAAAAGTCATTAATTTCTTGAGCGAATTGCGCGGTGTCGGCCGCTGGACGGCAGAATACGTGTTGCTGCGAGGGCTGGGTCGGATTGATGTCTTTCCAGGGGACGATGTGGGAGCGCGAAACCGCCTTGCCCTTTGGCTTGGACGCGAAGGTCCTTTGGACTATGAGGGAGTGCGCCGCGCTGTCCGGAGGTGGCATCCATATGCAGGCCTCGTGTACTTCCATCTCCTATTGGCGGGTTTAGCCGCGTCTGGCGATTTGGACCCCATCGCTGCCGTGGCCTGACTGCAGAGCACTATCCAATCGCAAGTGTGACTTTCATCCTATCTGAGGAGGATTCCCGTTCCATAGCGGACGTCTTCGCAAAGAGCTAGCCTGAACAAGAAAGAGCGAATGCACGATGCAACTACACACGAATGTTAGCCGAGAGTGCAGGAGGTATACATGAGAGCCACCGACAATTTGGAGCTAGAACATCGGAGAATTCGGAAAGTCGCGGAGGCGTGTGCGCTGTTTTCGGGTGAGCTTCGCCGCGGCACGATAATTCCCGCTAAGGTACTGCAGAGCCTGGTCGATTTTCTTCGGCTGTATGCCGAGCGATATCACCACGAAGAAGAGCAATGGTTGTTCGGAATGCTACGGGGAAAGGGAGTGCCAGCGGAGATTTATCCGATCGCGACGCTTTCTCGTGAGGATGACAAGCTGAGAGTTCTGGTCGATCAACTCGCGCAAGCTACAGATGTCTACCAGAAAACTGATGGCCGGGTAATGGGCACGCTGGCCGATACCTTGCAGTCTTTGGCACTGCTTTATCGTGGCCACATCTGGAAAGAAGACTACCTGCTTCTACCCATGGCGAACAAGATTCTTTCTGCCGAAGACCAGCAGTTATTGGCGGAGACCTTCCACTTGATCGACGATAGCTTGGGAGAAGATGCACGCCGTTCTGTGGCTCAGCTCAGCACTGCAATCAAAGAGTGTGCTCTTTGTGCAGAGCCGCAGGATCACGTTGCGTAGGGGAGAAATCATCAGGAGGTATTCGCGGCGGCCCAATTGTGAGCCGTAAATTTGTCGCGTGAGGGCGAAGGACGGAATAGAACATCTAAGGATTTGGAGGTCCTCAATCATGAGGCCCTTGAATGCGAGGAGCTATGGAAAACTTACTTTATCCTGCCTCAACCCTTGAAATCGCAAAGAAGCGCGAACAGCTTGCCCCTGAAACGCTAAAATCCTGGCGAACATTTAGCCGGCAGGTATTTGCCGATGGAGCGCTGCCCGCGAAGACAAAAGATCTCATCGCAATCGCGGTTGCTCATGTGACGCAATGCCCATATTGCATTCGTGCACATACGAAAAGTGCCCTTCAAAAAGGCGCAACCGAAGAGGAGATCATGGAAGCCGTTTGGGTAGCGGCCGAGATGAGGGCCGGGGCCGCCATCGCGCACTCAGCGCTCGCAATCGATGTCATGAAGGAGCACGCTCCATCCGAATAGCGATAGATACCACAGCCTCTATAGTGATGCGAATGCATCAACGTCTGGGATTCGCTCGCATGCACGCTCAGAAGGGGTGAGCCTGTGAAAGAACTAACGCTGTCCGACAATGGTTTGCAGAAATGAGAATCCCTCGTGACTGCAACTCTCAGCACCATGGCTATCGGCCACATCGAACCTCGCCTGGGTATGCATCTTCGAGCAACCGTGGCAGGACGGACAATGCCGGGCAATCCTGTGCTGCAGCTCATGAATACTTTCTTCTGCTTCAGCCCACCGGCTTGATGTCATCTAAGGAGAAGTGAGGCCTCACATGAATCTCGCATTTGCCAAGGTTGTCCACTCCAGGGACCCAGAAGACCGCTCAGTTGACGAACAAGATTTGTCCGAGGTGCGAGAGAAGATGCTCGACAAGACAATTGCTGATTCTTTTCCCGCCAGCGACCCGCCATCAAGCAATCCGGCACCCGCGGCTGACCCTTTCGCTGCATGACGCCACGACGAATCCGTATCGAAGCAGAGGGTGACCGGAGAATGTCTCCTGCTGAGATCTTGAAGTCACGACTCGCAGGAAGAAAGCCGCGTTGAGCTGCGGTCTATGTCGTCCAGCAGGAGATCCCATATCAAAAGGAGTGGGCTTCTACGTAGCGGTCAGCGTCTTCGCGCCAAGCTCGAAATGGCGGATACGGTACGGGCAATTGTCCCTTCCACACTTCCTCGCAATGGTCTGCATATTCCATCGTGCGGATTGAACGCGGATGCATGTGCGCGGAGATGAGGATTGCGTCAAACCAGCCCTCGTCTGTCGCCTCTTGGAATAAGTTGTCTGCAATCCATCGCATAAGATGATCCCACCCAGAAGCGAATTGTCCTCTCCCACGACTTGGTGAGAGATTGAAAGCCGTAAATCCCGCACAGCATTCCTCTACCGCACGGACAACTTCAGGAGCACTGGCTAATCCTTGCTCAAGCACCGGTCGAGCCCAGTATGCGAATGCTTCCAAATCGATGTAGCGGGATACCGCTTCCGCTAAACGCTCGGGCCGGACTAACTTTAAGCATTCGCGTTGTTTGCCGAATTCGGGCAATAAGTCGATGGTCTCATCGCAAAGTTGCGCGTCACGGACCCAATCAGCGAGCACGGGGTACTCACGAGGCCTTACCTCACGCCAATTCTTCGTCGACTCCGACCAATATCTTGAGACTTTCCCATATCGGGGATCCCTGACGGCATAGAACGTAACTGCGGGCAGCCACCCGGCCTGCGCTGCGAAGGCGAAGATGTGCTCGTCAATCCACTTTCCGAGGCTGACTGCCAGTCTCGCATCCCCCGCGTGTCTTTGGCTGCGATCCGTTTCCGAAGCGATAAATCCCGGGCACATCTCTTCGAGCCGTTGCTTAAGCCAGCCGGGTAGGTGCTCTTCGCAATCGAGGATCGACCTTGCCCAATAATAGAATTCCTGCCATGCAAGATATTGGTTCCTGGTTTCGAGCAGAACCTGCCAAGGGACTCGCCGTGCCAATTCCTGGGCACGCTCCTGCGCCTGCCGTTGAACCCGCCGAAGTATGCGATCACTCGATTGAGTCAGCTTACGCAAGCAAGTGTCCCTCTCGCACTCCCATAGTCCGCAGACTAGTCTAGTTCAGTCGAATCCAGAATCAAGTAATCGCGACGATCTGAGTACGATTACTGCGGAGGCGTAAGAAATGCAGAGAAGTTTACGACAAACACCGCAGGGAGAGAGGGGGCCTTGCTAAGTTGCGGGCACAAAAAAAGTCCCGGACGTCTACGGCGGACGTCCGGGGGGTCTGTCAGGGGGAACCGGCGCAGGCAACAGCAAAGCTGTGCAAAGGTCTCGCCACAATTCCGCGGTTCGTCGCTTTTCCGAGGAGGGGAGTGTGGCCCGCTCAAAGTGGACTTTCACGCCTTGAACAGGCCATCTCCGCTCACTGCCTTACTGATGAGCAAATTTAGAATCGCCTGTTACGGGCGAGTTGTAAAGCGCCTTAGTGCGTCTCAAAACGTCACTCTGAAAATTCAAACAGCACAAGAAAATCGTCCGAGCGTGACGAATGTAAAGGCGAGTTTAGGTGACAGCCATTTAACGGTTGGAGCCGCAGCGATTTAGTTACAAGCATTCATACCTTACACAGCTCGACTGCATGAAAGGTGGAGGTCTGGTGAGCAGGAGCGTCAACACACTTTCTCGGGCTGGCGAACGTTGACGTGTCTTAGCTTCGTGCAAAGCCCTGCAGGCCAGCCCAGTGGTCACTGCTATCGCAAGAATTCGAAGGGTACGTTTGCCGAGGACAGGCGTTTGCCACTCCACGGAACAAGGCGCGCCGACTGAGCCGCTCAACGCAAGTGATAAGCCTGAAATCACGCTATACGCGAATACCAAAATGATTTGCTCACCTCGGAAAATGAAGAGAGCCAATCGAGTTCAGGTATGCAAACCAAGATTGCCGCGGTTGTGCACCCGGCACGGGGCGGAACTCCTACGACAAATATCAAGATGCCGAGAGAGGCTAGGGCTCCGATGGGAAGATTGCTAAAGGATGTCCGGCTCTGGCTATTCGAAAAGAGGGGAATTCTGGCCTGCCCAAGGTGAACTTTCACACTTTAGACAGGCCAGTTGTGCTCGCCACTGCTGATGAGCAAATGTAGGGTCGCGCGTCTCTAGCGATGTGTAAAGCGCCTTCATGCGCCTGAGAACGCCACTCTGAAAGTAATAACGGCATGAGAACGCTTCTGATATTTGAAGCGTAAATTCGAGCAGCAGAGGAGGCACCCTAGAGAAATGATTCATCCATGGATGGCAGAATGAAGAGAACGGTTCCGATATCTTAATGGCTCCAATACAGCGGTCGAAGCTCAACTGGTCCTGAGCTTTGTTCTGCGCACTCAAAAGCGCCATGGGTCACGACTTGCGCAGAAATTCGAACTCAGGCACAACCGTGAATGGCACGTTTGCCGGCGATAGGCCTTCGCCAGCCTGGTCGATGAGTTCCGGCGCCGAGTTCCCCAAGAATTTCGCTGCCTCATGGAGATGGGCTACTCGCTCGGGCACCAAGCCCATTAGTCGAGTGCAAGTTGCATCTGCTGCTACCGGATCGTCCGCCAAAATCACACAGCCAAGCGGTCTTGGAGATCCATTCAAAGGACCGTTTCCTTCCATGCACATGATTGCATCCCCAATCACAAAAGGAATTGGGGTGGTGGCACACAAGTCAAGAATGGATTCGTGGATGCCGTGCCAGTGCAGAATATTTTTCGGCCATCCGTATTTGTTGCCAGGCACTACCCCGAACATGTTCTTCATGCTGAGCGTGACCCCGGACCAGTGGTGCGTTTTTACTTTCGGCATCGAAACGAGGAAATCGGCATTGAGGACTGTCTTTGGTAGCCACAGACGCTTGAGCCCGCTGTAGCCGGCTGAAAGGTTCACAGGCCTCAGTTCATCGCGATTGAGATCGACAAACCGGATTTTGTTGTCCTGGAGGATCGATTCATAGCCACTCTCTGCCAAGGTTAGTTGCGTGTCTCTTTGGTGTCCTGGCCCTTCGGCGACGATGACCTCTTTTGCGCCCAGTCGACGGAAACACTCCACCGCCGCTGCTACCAGCAAGGGATGCGTGTTAATCGCACTCTCTCGGATGTAATCGACGAGGTTCGGTTTGAGGACGACGACCCTTTTGTCTACTTCTAGCGCAAACAGCCGCAATCCGCGGTGGAGGAGTTCCTCCAGGTCCTGTGAGTAGTCTTTGATATGGAGAATTGCCACGCGCGATCTTTTCGGTCTGCGGTCGTGGCGATATTGCGGCATGAAGAAAGGAGCGGTGACTGACGCTCCGGCCGCTGTAGCCACACTTCCCACCAAGAGGTTTCTCCGGCTGATTGTCATTCGGTGATCCCGAAGCGAGCTAAAGCCTGTGCGTGATTGAGCGCCAGCGAACTCACCGCGAGCGCACCGGTATCACTGGTTTCGCCCAGACCTGTCCAGCAGGAAAGTCTCTGTACCAGGTGATCCACACGCCGATGATGCGCCGCCAATGCCAAAATGGACCACGCTAGGCTCCAGGGAGCCGTAAGCTCCGGCGCAATTCGTTCGAGCCATGCCACACTCATCTTCACAATTACCTCTTGGCCTTGGGCACTCAGTGCGAGTAGGGCGATCGCAGTGTCGTCTGGATGCGGCGACATCTCAATCCCGTAAACGATGCCATTGCCTGCGTTCCAGCCACCGCTTGGGCAAGCGCGGTCAAAAAGCATCCGAATTCCCAATTGAATTCGCCGTTCAGCGGAAATGACACCGCAGCCGCATGGAAGCTGGTCGAGTGCAAGAATGGCGAAAGCCGTTGGAATGACCCAGCTGTTTGTTCGGGGCAGCCATGGCCAGCCAAATTTGTCGGGATCGAATTTCACGCGACGGTCGGTGGTTCGAAATTTCCATCTCCAAAGCCAATGTGATTCTTCTCCGATCGACTTCGCCAGCCAATCGAAACCGTCGAGGCGTTGAATGATTGCCATAACATCTGCCCGGAGCGCAATGAGTACTAACGAGGTTGCCCAGGATCCTTCCTTGTCGTCACCGACAAATGCCGGCCAGCTTCCGTTCGGGTTCTGCATTCTCAGCAGAAAGCTTCGTGCTCGGTCGCGAACTGGGCCTGAGTCAAGAGACAGGTATGACAAAGCGCTGCATTCGAGTGAAGCTTGTGATGACTCGGAAAGAGAAGCCCATCCACCGTTGGGCAACTGTCTCCGGGCCAAGCAGTCGCGAATATTCTCCGCGTGCGTCACGACCAAAGTCTTGTATTGCGATCTGCTGATTTCGTCAAACTGTCAGGAGCGAATCTCGAGGATTGTTATTGCAGAGCGGGGAAGAACACGCGAAGGCGGGCCCGCAACTGCGAGTTGCCGATATCGGCAACCCAAACTAGAGACCGTAAACCCGCGCCCACCATGTTGCGCAGAGACGAAAAAAGTATGCACGTGATTCATGACGGCACTCGCGAGGTATCGCCTGCCTTTTCGGGTCACCACCTCGTGGGCGTACAACATGGATTTTTAATCGCGACGCTTTTTGTCCAGTCCCCACGCTAGGCTTTCACTCAGTTTGCATACGGGCGCTTTTCCTGATGCCCAATTCAAATGCCAGTCGAGAAGGGCCACCACCCAAGGTACCAACGAACGGAAAACCTGAAGCTGCGCCTTTTCAAAGATTAGCTGGAGTGTGTTCAAGTGCTTTGAACATTTTCCGGCGTGAGCACGAGTGCCGAACCAATTGCCGACCTCGCTTAAACGGGCGAACCAGCGCGTAGAGTTCACAATTCCGGTGTAACCTCCACAGCGCGAGGTCAGATACTGGTGTTCGCCTCTGAAAAGGAACTTTCGGAAAAACTGCGTGCCTCTCGGTACATCATCGATCCGATAACCCTGTCGGTCATATACCTGGCCGCGCGCATGCAAAGAGCTCTTCTGATAGAGGGGCCTGCTGGTTGTGGCAAAACCGAACTCGCCTATGCTGTCGCCGAAGCTGCTGGCACGGTTGTGGAGCGCCTGCAATGCTATGTCGGCATATCGGAAGAGAAGGCGATCGGAAACTTTGATGAAGCCTTACAGAAGTTGTTCCTTGAGACCCAAAGTAAAAGCCCCGAAAAGAACTGGCCAGACCTGCGGAACCGGCTCCACACGCTCGACTTCTTCTGCGAAGGACCATTGCTCCGAGCGTTGCGGCATCAGAATGGGCCTTGCGTTTTGCTCATCGATGAAATCGACAAGGTAGACCAAGGGTTTGAAGCCATGCTGCTTGAGATCCTAAGCGCGTGGCAGGTAACGGTCCCGAAGCTTGGAACGATTACCGGCACGAACATCCCTTTCGTCGTGTTGAGCTCTAACGAAGAGCGACGCCTCGGCGACCCTCTTCGCCGACGATGCTTTTATTTGCGTTTCGACTACCCCACGGTTGAACGCGAAATCGAGATTCTCGGCGTGCGAACTAGAACAGGGAATCCGCGCCTCCGTGGGCAATTGGCTGGACTTGCTCATGCGCTTCGCGGCTGGAACATGGAAAAACCCCCATCGATTGCGGAGATGCTGGATCTGGCGCAGGCGCTCGAGATTCTCGGTAGCGAAGAGATTGAACATCAGCAGCGGGACGTACTTTTGCCGCTGCTGGCTAAAACCGAATCCGACCGCAAACGCTTATTGCTGCGCGCTGGATTCGAAGGACTGATCGCTGATTCAAAGAAATATCGCGACGAAATCGCGACAAAGGCGTTGCCGACACGCGAAACGAGGGACGAAGCACCGCGCCAAGTCAGGAAGGCGGTCGCATGAAGATCTCGAAGCTGTCCTCTGCTCTGGTTATCTTGGCAGCACACGTCGCTGCAGCCGGGCCGCTCCAATCACCACAGGACGTCAAAAACATCAGCATGCGGTGGGCGCAGTACTATGCGGCCAAGTATCAGGTACCACCCGATCTTGTAATGGCCATCATCGACGAGGAATCAGGGTGGAACCCTGATGCGATTTCAGGGAAAGGCGCCGTAGGCCTGATGCAGCTTATGCCCGAAACTGCTGTGCGTTTTGGGGTACGCAATCGCTTCCGGCCGGAGGAGAACATTCGCGGCGGAGTGGCTTACCTGGCGTGGCTGAAGGATGAGTTTGGAGGTGACCTTCGGCTCGTAATTGCTGCCTATTACGTCGGCGAGTCACCAATCATCTTGCGAGGACTTAACTACTCCTCGCCGGACGTTCAGGGATACGTCAAACGCGTCGTCCGTCGCTATCACGCGCGCATAAGCCAAGTGGATCTCATACGGTAAGCAATTAGGAGGCGGAGAATGTCTTTTTTCAAATTCGTATTGTTGATTGGCCTCTCATTGGCACTGATGGCCGCGAGCACAGCTCAGACCCTCGTTGTCAAGCCTCAGGTGCGTTCAAAGATCGCCGATGGGAAGGTGACCGTAGTTGACGTCGTGCCCCATTTCGTCTCTACGATTCGACTCCCGGACGCAGTGAACTCAATCGCTGTGGGTGATCCAGCGTTGTTTCAGGTGGAGCACTCGGAACATGAACCTGATCTGGTCCTGGTAAAAGCCCTGACAGAGAAGAGCGCTGAAACGAACTTGATGCTATCGACAATCCACGGTAGGCAATTCAGCTTGCTGTTGCTGAATCGCGGCAGTGCAGCAACAGCGCCAAGCGTTGATTTCATTCTGCAATACAAGCCGGCCGCTAGCTTTTTCGTAGAGCCGGACGTCATGCCATTCCCATTAGTTGGCCCAACCACTGCGATCAACGAGCACATACCAGTGAACAGCAAGACGCAAAGGGCTTCCGGGGAGCCGCGTACGAGGTCGCTCGATGACTTCCTTGAACGCCAGAAGAACGCGCCTCTTCCCACGTTGTATGGAGAGCGCATCAAGGGAGAGGACATCAGAGGTGACCGGCTTCGTGCAGGAGTAAGCGAGGTCGTCGATCGGGGCGACCAGGTCATCGTCCTCTTCTCCGTCGTGAACAGGAGTAAAAACGCAATATTGCTTATGCCGCCGCAGGTCCAGTTAGGTGGCAAGAACAGGACGGGGAAAGTTGTGAAGCATGACCGTTGGTCAACTGCGGAACAGTTGCCAGTAGCTGATTATCGTCTGAGCCGCCGCCGAGTAGGAAGCCGGGAACGGGCAGATGGCGTTGTAGTGTTCGAACGGCCGCCATACAAGCAATCAAATGAACAGCTCTTCTTGCAGATGGCGGACTCGGGGGCAGTCGATCGTCCGGCTTTGGCACCTATAGGCTTTGGAGTCAGTTCCGTCCAACAGGAGGACGACCATGGAACGCGATGAGCAGAAGATTAACCGGGAGAGCACAATGACATCCGACGAGTGTGATATTCAGGCTACAGGTGCGAAACCGCCCGAGGCGGCCACACCTACTGCTTTCCAATCATTTCGAACTGTTCTCGAGCGAGTGAGACGAGGCCAGCAGCCATCCCCAAAACGCAGCGAACTTAGCCGAGACAAGAGCAAATCGCTGTCTGTACTTGTGGGAGCGGGTGTCGCGATGATTCTGATTTTCTTCGGTCTATTCTCCAGTCCGAAAAGCCGCGCGCCTTTGCCTGGCGAGTCAGCCCGCGGGAACCCTAGTTTGGGCCGGAAGGCCGCTCCCGGACAGGAGCAGAATGATCCCGCGAGGACGCTGACTCCGATGCTCAACGCTGACGTGAGGGAGTCCAGCAATGCTTCCGGCTCACAGGTGACAGCGCAAGACGTGGGGAAAACATCGCCGCGATACAACGAAACCGTGCAGTCAGCAGGTGCCGTTGCTCGCCTCCAGGAAAAGGCGTCCGCGGGCAAGGCTCGGACCGATGACCGATATTCTCTCAAGAACGTAGAGTTTCCGGATGCCGTTTTGCCGCAGACTGCATCGGTGCCGAGTCCGCCCACTCGGATACAGAATTCCGATTCAGACTTGAAGAAGCCATCGATAGTATTTGTTCGCGCCGCATACAGTGCGACACCAGCGTTGCAAACGCCGCCTGTTGAAGGTGGCACCGCCGCAGAGCTTATTCCTGCAGGCACAAGATTGATGGCTCGCCTCGAAGCACCTGTGAGTTCTGCTGTTTCTGCACCCGTTATTGCAGTCGTTGAGTACAGCTACGAGCGTAATGGCGATATTGTGCTCCCAGCAGGTTCACGAATCTTTGGGAAGCTCTCCCATGTGACTTCCTCGGGTTTTGTGGGTCTCCAGTTTGATCGGCTGGAAATGCCCGACGGGACCTCAGAAAAGATCGACGCAACGGCGATGGATCTAAATTTCGGTCCGTTGAGGGGCGACGTTTCGGGAAGAAACCGAGGCAGAAATTTCTTGGCGCGCTCCGTGACGGGCATCGGAACAGTCGCCGCCTATGTCATCGGAGGCCAAGGGACCACAGGATTCAATGGTCCCATATCAGAAAACTCGCTGCTGAGAGAGCGCCTTGCAGAAAACATAAGCACGGCAGGCCAAGACCAAATTAGTATGCTGGCGACAAATCAGAGGATTGTGGTTACCCTGCCGGGTAATACCCGCTTCTACATCGTCGTTGAAAAGAACAACTTAAACCCGGAACCGAAGGCGTCTACGCGCCCTGTTGACGCAAACAGCCTCGCGTTGGCAGAAAACAAGGCCCCCAGCCTAGAAGAACTCCGGGAGCTAATTCAGCTCAGAAATGAACTGAACCAAATGTATTTGCAGGCAAACGCGCAATCCGCATCACCACAGCAGTGAAGGAGCGGTCTAGAGTGGAGCCAAACTGGAAGCCTTTGGAGAAACGACTCGGCCGAGCATGTTGTGTCGGCTTCATGTACATGGGTCGCGTGAATGGCATCAACGTCTATGAGCATGGGATTAGTCGTTCGTATCTCAATTTGGATGATGAGCAACTGCTATGTTGCGGGTGCACACGGATACTTCTCGCCAGCGAATTTTGAACTGGAACTTGCAAAATTAGAAGACCGTTTGATGATTTTGCAAGCAGCATTACAAACGCCATACGATGACGTGTTCGTCGCCCAAAAACGAGAAATACTGCACCAACAGGGGATCTCGTTGCTTACGATTCGGGTCGAACCCGAAGATATGCTGATTCACTAACGGCGGATTTGTGTTTGGTGATCTTTTCCTTCGCCAGGCCTATGCTCCCCGATGAAAATGGGCTAAAGTAGTCACATATAAGGCTACGTTTATGCCGCCCTGGCTGGATTGGCTCGATTGGCTGAAGTGGGATTCAATAGGTGCAGGCGTCATCGGAAAGATTCTCGGCCTGTGGCTGCGTTTATTGGCTTTCCTGGTAAGAGTTTTGTTTGATCCCTTCAGATATCTCTCCAGAACACCTCGTTCCAAGAAAGTGCAGTTTCACCGGTGAGAGTCTAGATTTCCCGGCAGAGAAAAGTCACGATCGCCACAAAATTCCTGGGACAAGACCTGATTCCCGATTCCTACCGCGTACGCTTGCTGTCGAAGTCGGGAAACTAAGTCTGCTGGGGTTCTCCAGGAAATTTTTGCTTCTGCCTCCACACCTCTTTTGAAAGCACCACGTTTGCTCTCGTTTGACAGGAACTTGTTTTGGCTCTACTTTCCGTGCGCGTCGATCGTTCATGCGCGTCAACTTCGGGCGCCTCCTACGGACGATACGCTGAAAGGAGTAATCAGCCGATGGAACTTCAGCCCAAAAAGAAGCCGAGGA
>Ga0157372_10003628_pt1 | contig 16614 bp, 12 predicted proteins | sample C55metaG_FD_115307 | JGI IMG/M metagenome (GOLD analysis project Ga0157372, IMG submission 115307) | Corn rhizosphere microbial communities from Kellogg Biological Station, Michigan, USA - C5-5 metaG | ecosystem: Host-associated > Plants > Roots > Rhizosphere > Soil | place: USA: Michigan... | reverse complement strand
GTGAGCCGCTCGGGCGGCGTGGTCGACTTCGACCAGTCCAAATGAAGGGGTTCGTCGCTGGCCAACGCGCTGTCCGGCCGGTCGCGAGCGAGGCCCTGAAACGCCGGAAATCGATGGTTCCCCCAAGAGACACTAAAATGGCCATTCCCGTCTCCACGCATTGACTGCGCGCCCGCTTTCAGGCGCCTTGGCGCCTCGTCATCGCGCATGACAGGGGTCTGCAGGTCAAGCCGCCCTGGGCGCATGCCGACACACTGTCGGCCACGCGGCCACCGTCGGCGAAAAGCGGAACGGTGAGAATTCGCAAATCAGGCGCAGCTGGTCCGGCTCCGCTTTCCGCTTCGAAAGGTCTCGGAAAAAAGGGGCGCAAAATCGAATCCGACTGGCGGAATCAGACCGCATGGGGGTTGGCTTCATCGGCCAGACCGATTATGGGCGCCAGCGCGATCGACGCGCACAGATGCCGAGTTGCGAAGTCGCCGCCCGAGCACCATGTACGTGCATACGATCAATTAACGCTTTGACGATAGGTTGGCGGCACGGTTTGGCACCGAGACGCGGGCCCTAGAAGGACTAAGAAATGAACTCGACTTACTCGCGACTCGTCGGCTTCGAGCTGCCTGCAGTCGTAAGTCTGAAGGTCGCAGAGCCGCGTCGCTCTTCCGAATCCGGACGCAAGCAGCGGCATACGCAGCGCTGACGAGAGTTCGGCGGCATCGCGTTCGGCGGTTGCGCAAAAGCCTATAGTCCGTAGAGAGCACCCTTCGGAAGGGTGCAGATGGCTACGCGAGCGGAACGAAACCTCAAGAACTTCGCCCGCGGCAGCGGCACCTACCACGACCATCGCCTTGAGATCGTCAGGAATCTTCTTGAGGCCGAGACCGCACGCGCTGAGCCACTCTCCGACTTTCTGCGAACCCGTCTCTTCAAACTGCAGAAAGGCTGGGCGCTTTTTAGCTTTGCGCCAAAGGACTGGCAGCTTTGCGAACGCCTTCTCGACTGTCGCACGCTTCCTGTGGAGATCGGCCTCCTCGACCTCGTCGCCGAATATGTCCTGGCCAACCTGGACTCGGTCAACCGGCTCTACGACCTAAGCGCGCGCATCAGTGACCGACTGCTCCGTGAGGAGCAAGAGGATTTGGCGCCTGATAGCGACGTCCTGTCTCAGATCGACGGCCAATCGCTATTCGGGATCCGAACGGAGTGCGCCGCCCTCCATTCCTCGACCGACGCCATGATCGAGAAGCTGAGCGAGCGACTGACAACCGGCTGGGCGCGCGCGCGGCTCATCAACCCGCTCGTTTATCACGTCTCTGGCAACCCCCCGGCGACTCTCCTCGACAACTTCCTATCCTATATCGTGACCGGAAAAGAGCACGATGCAGAAAAGCTGGCGCTAAAGCTGCTGCTGAGCGACGAGGCCGCGCGCGACGCTTCGCTCGCGTTCAAGATCTACGTCGGCCTTATGGGGCACCCGTTCGATGCTCTCGAGTTCGTGCTGGACCATGTCGAGTATGAGGTGGCCAAGGGGTGCGGGCTCGCCGATCATCTTGCAAGCTTCGTCCGCGCCGTAGCGACAGCGCTTCCAAAATCGCGCGCCGCCGCAATGTCGGCCGCGCTCAGCGGCGTCCCGTTTCTCGATGGCACCCGGCCCGAAGGACTGACCGGTCGCTTCGGCCTTTCGACCGAGGAATGCGCCCGCTACGCCGGGTTCTTCAGTTTGGAGCCGCTCCCGGCTGAAATCCAGCCGGGTGCGGAAAGACCATTCAGCATTCTGATCAACATGCGCTTGGCGCCCTACCCGGACCCGCTTCAGTTCCAGATCATCACCGCGCTGGCGGCCGTGTGGCATTTCACGGATGCGGGCCGGCTCGTCCGCCCGATGCTTCGGTCGATATACATGGTGGACCGCGCATCCCGGGATCTTGAAGCGCGCGACGTGTTTCGCCTCCTCTATCTGCTCGGCTTCGCGAATCCGTTCGTGGCGTCCGCGCCGTCGGCAATGTTCCTGCTGCGCGCGTTGGCGGACGGGTCGGGACAGCTCGACGTCTCATCGGAGGCGATCGAGGCCTCGACCGACGCCGCCATCCAGAAACGCTCTCCTTTCGAAGACAGGCTGTGGATCAACGATCTGCAATGGAAGCTTCGGCGTCTTGAAGAGGAAGGTCGAGTTCAGGATTGGCTCGAGATGGTGCGCTCGCAGACCAAGCTGCGTCCATCCTACCTGACGGGCGTCAACTGGCATTGGGTTGAGGACGTCATCGCCGCTCAGCGGTTAAAGCCCTTCCGCAGCTTCGAGGGGGCCTATCTGTTCGTGCACATGGAGCTGGAGGCCAGCTCCGACCCGCAGCGTCTGAGGCTGACCCTCGATCCACTCATGCGCGGTCTCACGTTCAAGGAGTCCGTTGACAAGATCATGGACGAGTTCGGCGTCGCCTCCCAGGCGATCGTCCGCAGATATTTCACCACCTCAAACCTGCTTGCGAGCGGATTCGCCTCAAATTACGTGGCCGCCTTGGACCAGCGGGTCCGCGCGCTGGAAGCCTGCATCAAACGATTCGACTTCGGCCCCTTGTTGCCGGAGGAGGTCTATGACAGCGAAGTGCGCGCCCTGACCGCCGAGCTTCTGCTGACAGACGTGAATGCGGGAAAGTTCGAAGTCCCTTGGGACACCTTCCGCAATGACGCAGCAGATATCCATCTGGAGCTCTACCGCGCCGTGAGTAGCCTGCGCTCCCGCTTCGACGAGGAAGGACCCCTCACGGCGATCATTGATACGCCAATCGCCTTTCCGAACGGACGCACACAGTTGTTCCGGGTGCGAAATCGGGATCAGCCGCTGTTTGGCCTGATAATGGCGTTGATCAGCGGCTTCATGCAGCACCCAGCTTTCGGCCTTGAGGTGATCCTTTCCGGCCGATTCCGGCATAACAACCTCATTCAGGAAGTGTGGGCAGCAATCGCTGACGTTAGTGCTGCGCAAATCCCGTCCGTAACGCAGCATTCCCAGGCGAGATTGATCGAAGGTTACAGAGCAGCGGCGGAAGAATATATCGACGAATGGTGCTTCGCGCGCATGCAGACCAAGCGCAGCACCAAGCCGCAAGGCCTGTTCGACCTGGTTCCGGACGCACGCGACGTTGAGGTTCTTCTTTCAACCGCACGCGACGCATCCGGTATGCTGGGCGTCATCGACGTCGTCACTGATTGGATCAAAGCGAAGCTACGGTTCCAGGTGGCCCATGCACGCGACGCCTTCGGGCAAGAAGCAAGCGCCTCGCTCGCAGAGCGCTTCGCCCAAGTTCGCGACCAACAGCTCGACGCAGGCGTCGGCAGAGAGCAAGACATCCAGAAGGTTCATGCGGCGGTCACCGACGCGGTCCTTCGCCGCATCGAACACCTCCAAACTTGGTTCGACGGCGTGGACTCCGTCAACGGCAAGCCTATTTCGCTCGCCGACCTCAGCTTGGCCACCGAGACGCTCTTCGAAAACATGATTCCCGGCCGCACGCTCAAGGTGAGATTGGATCAGTCCGCCGTAAACGTGAGATACGATCCCGCACAGGTGAAGATCGCGTTCGACCTTCTACGCGAGGTCTATTTCAACGCGCTCCGGAAAGGCCGTGGACCCGTCGTGGATCTTCAGGTGCAATCACTGGGCGATGCGGACAACACCTATTCCTTCAAAAACGAAACCGACGAATGCTCGGACGCCGAGATCGGTGAGCATGAGGTAGCGGGTCACCGTTACCTCGGGCCAAACGAGGCCGTCAGGCGAGAAGGCAATTCCGGCCGGGCGAAGATAGCCGCAAGCTCCGCGACGCTCTTAGGTAGAGACACCAAGATCCGATGGAAGCGGGAGGGCAACTCTTATGAGCTGCTCGTCCACATGGCCGGCACATCCGAAACCAGCCGATGAAAGTTCTTGCCATCGAAGACAACGATGCGAAGTGGTCGCGGGTCGAAGCCGTTCTTCGAGGCCGCCTCGGCGACTTCCACCTCGCGAGGGCATGCGACCTTCATACCGCCGAGATGCTAATCGAAGATGGCGGCTGGGACCTTCTCGTTCTCGACATGTCGATCGACATACGGAGCGGCGCGGGGCGCGGCGGTCGCGGAACCCATGACTACACCGGTGGCCTGAAAATCGCGTCGCGGATGTTCTACAACGAATGCGAGGTGCCGACGATCATCGTCACCGGATTTGACGCCTTCCCGACCGGCGCAGCAGTCGCCGAGCAGGACGTCATTCTTGGCCTTGAGGACATCCAACGCCAAGCGCGCAAGCACCTTGGAGATCATCTTCTCGGCGCAGTGCGCTTCGGAGCCACGGACTGGGAGGACCATCTCAGGCTGCTGCTCGAACGACTGCCGACGCCGTGAAAATCCTCATCGTGCATGACCGCGAGGAGGTCGCCGTCGAGCTGGGGCGCATCGCACTCGAAACAGCCGGAAAGGGCGCCACGGCGAAGTGCGTTAGAGACGTGTTTTCCGCCCGCGACCAGCTTCGGTCCGACTATCACGACCTGATCGTTGTCGATCTCACCCTGCCGATCCTGCATGGCAAGACAGAACCTTCGCTTCAGAACACTCAGCTATTGCTAAACGAGATTTTCGAGGGAGGCGAGGCGAAGGCCCCGGGCGACGTGCTCGGCATAAGCTTGGACACCGAAATGCTGAAGCTCGTCCGAAACGACATCGGCGAGCACATGATGGCCTGCATTCACGAGGATCGCGAAGGCGCATGGCGCGCGGTGTTCGCCGCGAAGATCAAGTATCTCATAAGGGCGCGGACCGCGAGGCAGGCCGTGGCCAACTCGAGCCACGATGTCGACGTGGTCATCGTCACGGCACTCGACAAGGAGGCTAAGCCCTACGAGGATCTGTTCGGACTGACGGCCTCCGACGAGTTCGAACGCGCCAAGCAATTCACCTTTGACGACATGAGCGGCACCATGCGTCGTGGCGTTCTCTATTCGATCGGCAACGCCGGGCAGGCATCGTGCGGCGCGGCAACCCAGGCGTTGCTGACGCAGTTTCGTCCCCGACTGGCCGTTATGACCGGCTTTTGCGGCGGCGTCCGGAAGCGCGTCAAACTGGGCGATGTCCTAGCGTTTCGCAGCAGTGCGCCCTGGGACTTCGGAAAGTGGGAAGAAGCCGGTGCAGGCGACTTCAAGAAGACTGTCTTCAAACCCCGCGCCACGGCAATCAACGTGCCTGAGCGTCGAGTGCGCGAAGCCATCCGCGACATCATCGACCAAGAAAACTGGCCCGACACCGAGGCACTTGAGGCGCTTGCCAAATCTGCCGGTCGCCAGATGACCCCAAAGCTTCGCCTTCAAGGATGCGGATCTGGTTCCGCAGTCGTCACAAGCGTCGAGACCTTGGACAAGATTGTCGCCCTCGACGAGACGATCTGGGGCGTCGATATGGAGAGCTACGCATTCTACTACGCGTGTCGCCACACGCCGGTGCTGTCGCCCGACTTCATCTGCATCAAGGCAGTTGCCGACCACTGCAACGGAAGCAAAAGCAGCAGGCTTCACGGCGCGTGCAGTGAGCTGTCCGCGCGACTCGCGCGGCATGTCATACGGCGGACCTACGCGTTCTGACTTCGGAAGGTGCGGATTGCTCACTTCTTGGGCGGCAGCGCTCGCACCCGCTTATTTGCAGCTCTTGGATCCGGCGCCTCCCGTTGGTTAGGAGCTGCCACGGGACACCGAGGCCGGGCCGCTGGTTGCTGTTCGGACCGCCCATCGAACGAGATGAGACCTGCCCCGCAAGCAGCGGACAAGCCGGCGGCTACCATGCCCGCGAGTGCGACGACCACGAACGTGCATCTAAACGCCCTACCGAAGGTCCATATCCCACCGTTCGATCCCGCTGGGTCCACTCCCTCGGACGATACGAGTCGCCCCGCCTCCGGGAGGCTGGCTTCCAACCGGGCGATGGCGCGCTCGGCGTGCTTTATGAGATGCGATCCGCGCGCGTCCAGCTTCCAAAACACAAAGGAAATCAAGGAAAGAAGCAGGCCGAGAAGGACACCCAGGAAAGCGAAGCGCCCCGAGTGCTCCAAGGTCACTCCAACACCAGCCAAGGCCGCGCCAGACGCCACGACGAAAAAGTTGAAGACGGCCATCCTCTGTTTGGAATGGAGCTCGAAATAGCGCCAGGCATGGTCCAATGCCGCCTGATCGATAGGCTGCTTAGCCGACATTCGTGCACGGTCCTCCCGGAGCGATTTCGGTGTCTACGTGCCCCGCCAGCGATTGAAAACTCGCAACTGCAACCTGCAGCTCGCGGCGGCGGTTCGAGGGCGACATAAAGCACGGTGGGCGACGATAGCCAAAGGAACCTGGGCCTGCCACCCAGCAATGAAGGCATGCCTTGCCTCACCACATCGCCAATCGCACCCATCGCACGGTGTCGTCTGCACAAACCGCGCCCGACGATCGCCGTGCGATGGGTGCGGTTGGCGCAAATACCCGCAGCACCAATTCGGATTGCCGAGGGTGGCGAGGGTATGTCTTCATGGCCGCTCAGACTCGGCCGCATCGCACAGGCGGCCCAGCATCACGCGGCCATACCGTGGTCACACCGCAATGTCGCGATCGTGTATTCGCCGCCAACTAGGAAGCGGCTCTCCGCGGGCCCCGGCCAAGGGCGTCGAGCTGTCGCTTGGCCTACATCGCAATGGGGAGTCGCTGGATCATCGAACGCCCGCATGCGGAGGGTCGCCGGGCAGGTGTCCCGGCTGACTGCTCCGCGATCGCTGTTCTGCTCCTCGGAAGCATTGGCTCGATGCCCGCGCCGTCGCGTATTTGAATGGCCCACGTCAACGAGGGCCCGAGATGACCGACGCCGCCGACCACGCGACGACCGCTGCGAAGCGCACCTTCGCACCGATCCTGAGCGCTCCCGGCGACGGACCAGCAGCCGCCGTCCTGACCCGCTGCGACGGTCTCGCCGCATTGCGGATCGAGCGCGAGAACATTGATGACGCGCAGACGCTCGTCGAGCACATGGCGAGGCTGCCTCATCGGTGGGCCCCGTGGGCACGCCTGGTCCAGATCGCCGGCGAGGCGCCGGTCCGCTCCATGATCCTTGCAGAGGCGGACGCGGTCGCGGCAGAACTGGAGGAGCTTCGGCGCAACGCACTCGAGCAGAAGAAACTCGCCGAAGCGGTCCAGTGCTACCGCTTCAAGAAGGAACCAAAGGTCGAGCTCACCAAGGGCGGTGTTCCGTTTCTCGTGATCACGTTCAGGGAGGGCTGGGAACGGGACCGCTTCATCGACTGGGCCTGGAATCAGGCTGAGCCCTACGCCGCGTGGCACGAATACTTCGAGCAGCATGGCCAAAAGGCGCTGGAGAAGCGCCTTCTCAACGAGATGATCCGCAAGGAAATGGCGGTCAAGAAGGCCGGAATGGGCGCGGGCGGACGACGACCGCTCCGTTTCTGGCGAGGAGATTGAGGGTGAACGCCATCTCCTCCTTCCCCCCGCATGACACCCCCACCGACGGCGGCCGCAAGTCGAGGCCACCAAGCGTGGTCGTCGGGCAGTCCTATTCAGACAGGCCGATCGCGTTCGGGCTCGACCTGCCGCTGGAGCTTCGCGGCGGCGCGGCGGCTGCCTCCCCGACGCTGATGCTCGACCTTTCCCTCGACTGGGCGCCCGATTTCGTGCGCACGGTCACGGAGGCTTTGGAGAGCGGCAGGGCCAGCAGCCTCAACCATCTCCGGCTGCCGCCCTTGGCCTTGACAGGCAAGCGCGGCGTAGGCCGGACGCACCTGTGCCGCACCCTGGCGCGCGCAGCAGGCGTGCCGTTGGTCAACCTCGACGTTTCCGATCCGCGATTTGGTCCTCAGTTCGGACGCAGGGGGCGCGGCCCTGACGTCTCGGTGCCTTCGACCGTCACGTTGGCCATGGCGTCGAGCCGTTGCGCCAATCCGATAGTCAAGGTGAGCGGGATCGAGGGTGCGCCGGAGGAGACGCTCGACGGGCTGGCCCGCATGATCGATCCCAAGGTCAACCGGCGCTACGTCGAAGCCGACCTCGATGCGACGGTCGACCTCAGCCACGTCAACTGGGTGCTCGCTTACGACAATCCGGACATACTTCCCCGCCGGGTGCGAGACGCAGTTCGGCCAGTGCACCTCGCCGAGGCCACATGCCCGACGAGAGTGGTGTCGATCATAATGGAGGCAGCCGCGGACCGGGACGTCGGGCAGCTGGATCCCGCCACCGCCATGGATCTCTTCCAACAACTCGCCTTCGAGGGGCTGCAAACCGCCGGGGCGCTCTACGCCGAGGCGTGCGCTCGTCTCTCCGGCTTCCCGCTGCCGTTCTAAGTCCAACCTGACAGGAGAACACCATGTCTGAGAACCCGCTGCTTCCCGTCCCCCGGCCTGCCCACCTGCCCAGTGACGCCGACGAGCCCGAGGCGCGCACGATCGTCGTCAATGGGCACCGCTGCGCGGTCCGCCAGCCGGAGGTCGGCTACTCGGAAATCGTGCGGCTCGCCTTTCCTTACGTGGACGTCAGGCCCGATCGCGACTTCACGATCACCTATCGCGGCGGACCGGTCCGAGCCCAACAGGGTGTGCTCGTCGACGCCATCGTCGTGCCGATCGCGGACGAGGAGATCTTCAATGTCGTCGTCACTGATCGATCGTAATCCGGACCTGCGCCGGCTTCGCGAGGAAGGGCTTGCGATCAGCGTGCTGGACGGGCGTCTTCACATTCAGGGTATTCCCTTCGTCACCAAGCAACGGAGCGTCGCGCGTGGCGATCTCCTAATCTTCCTCGCACTTGCCGGGGACAAGACGCGTCCGCCGCCGAGCCACGCTGCGACCTTCGTCGGCGGCATGCCGTGCGACCATACGGGCAAGATGCTCGGCTTCGCGCGGCCCGCCAAGACGGGCCCCGGAAGGTTCGTTCTGTGCGCCAAGCCGATAGGCCGGGAATTCGCCGATCATCACGAGATGGCGACGACCTTCGTCAGGCTCATCAGCGGCCACGCGCAGATCGTGAATCCGGGGATCTCGATTTCGGAACCCACCTTCATCGCGGCGGCATCCGAAGACACGGCCTTTCGCTACGTCGACACGGCGACCGCGCGCGCCGGCCTAGGGGAGCTTTCGCAAAGGCTCGCCGGCGGAAGCGTCGCGATCGTCGGCCTCGGCGGGACCGGCAGCTACGTGCTCGACCTCATCGCCAAGACGCCGGTCGAGCGCATTCATCTCTTTGACGACGACGAATTCCAGACCCACAACGCATTCCGCGCGCCCGGTGCGCCGAGCATTGACGAGTTGCGCGAGGCGCGCCCGAAGGTTGAGCACTTCGCGCACGTCTACGGGCGCATGCACGCGGGCGTCATCCCCCACTGCACACGCATCGACGCGCGGAGCCTACACCTGCTCGATCACGTCGACTTCGCGTTTCTCTGCATGGACGACACTTCCGCAAAGCCGGCCATCATCGCGCACCTCGAAAGGCGGGACGTGGCATTCATCGACGTGGGAATGGGGCTGTTCCGGACGGATACGGGGCTCATGGGCACGCTTCGGGTCACGTCGAGCACGCCCAGCAAGCGGGATCACGTCCGCTCGCGTGGACGCATACCGCTGGGCGGCGGCGGGGACGATCCATATGCCGAGAACATCCAGGTCGCGGACCTCAACATGCTCAACGCGGCGCTTGCGGTCCTGCGATACAAGCGCATGCGCGGCTTCTATGCCGATCTCGGCGGCGAGCACTTCAGCGCCTACTCGATCGACGGCAACGTTATCTTCAACGAAGATCACGCTTCTCCTTGTCTGAAAACGCGCGCTTGAAGCACACGGGCGTTCGCGCTATGTTCGCGTTCTCTCAGGCTTCGCAAGCGGGAAACCATCCCGCAGCTCTCAGACCGGAACGCGCCGAACGGGTCGCGCCCGCTCGTCAGTGCCGAGCGGCTCGTGCCGCAGCGCCGTGTTTCGGACAAACGACATCTCGCGGATCTTACAGGACCGGCGAAGGTGCGCATTCACGAGACGAACAATGGGATATCCTACCATGTCGGCGGAGGCCGACGCCATAATCATCGGCGACGTCGAGTTCCGCGAGGCGGGTGCGGATCCGTTGCGCGTCGACCTACTCGCCGCGCGCGTCCTTTGCGCCCGCGTCCCGGGTGGACAGGAGACCATGCTCCTCCTCGCCACGGACTCGGTCATGGACCGCCTTGTCGCCACGGGTGCTGCGCGACTGGTCCGCTACGCGCCCGCGCCAGCCCGGCGGCTAACCAGGCCGGAGCGTGAGGTGAAGAAGCTTGTCCAGCTTCAGCTTCTCGACCTGCATCGTGTCAAACGGGGCGACAAAGCGATCTCGCAATTTCTACATCGCCACTGGTCTGAAGAGCTCCTAGCGGCATTCGGCCCGCCAGACCCGCCAGGCACGCTGCGGCGATGGCGAAGGGAACGCGCCGCTACGGCGCGAGAAGGCGGCGCCCGTTCCGCATCGGCGACGGACCAGGCCAGATGGAGGCAGGGATCGTCGTTCGCAGCATTGCGAAAAAGACACGTGAGGAGAGAACGCCGCGCATGGCGGGAGCGAACCACGACTTGCCGCGGCCACGGCACGGCGGACGCGCTTTTGGCAAGCAAATCGAAAGCCCCTGCGAAACATCGGGGAGTTGTGAACTGACAATGCGCGGCGACCCAGACCGGCCGCCGCAGCAATGGAACGGGGCCACGCGTCGGCTGAAGCGGCGAGACTGACCGCGTCCGATCCGAGGTCGGTCGCCGGGCGGTCGCCAACCGGCCGAAGCGCAACTGGCACATCGCTGTGGGACCTTATCACCGCGCGCGGGCGCCAATGCGGAACTGCGGCGTCGATTTGGTCTGCTTGGTCGGTGCCCGCCCCGCGTCCGGCGAACCGACATCGTCGACGACCCGCGTCCGTCGCAACCGACGCTGAATCGCCGAAGAAGCACGAGTGTTGGAGCTCGGCACTTCCGCGCTCGATCCTGCCGGGATGACGCGCACAAAGGGGTTCAAGTCGATTGAGCGGACTTCCGCCGAGGAAAGCACGAGGGAACATAAAGTGAACAAAGAACGAGGCCTCAGCCGCATCGACCCATCGAGGCGTGAGGAGGTCGCCCGCAGGATCGAAATCATAGATCGGTATGTCGCCATCGAGCGACCGACCGAAGAAGACGATCGGCGGACTGCGCAGGAGCTCGGCCTTGCGGTCGACACGATGTTCCGTCTCGCAGCCTCGTGGCGGCGCCATCGCCGGGCGGACCTCCTTCCCGGCGCGCAGGTCGACCACGTCTCAAGCCTTTCCACGGAGGAGCGCCTCGCCGCAGCCGCGGAGGCGGCCGAACCGATCGATCTGGACGGGGTCCATCGGGCGCGCCGCGCGGAAACGGAACGGCGGATCCGCGCGGTCGGGAAACACCTCATGCTCCCCAACCCCACCAGGTCCGATGTCGAGCGTGACGGCGCCCGGCTGGGACTTAGCGCGGAAGGCTTCGCGCGGCTCGTTCGGGCATGGCTCGTCCACCGCAAGGCATCGATGATGCCCGGCGCCACGTTCACGATCAAGAAGGCGCGCAAGACAGGGAAGGGCGTATCCGCGGAGGTGGAAAGGCTCATGGCCGACGCCATCGCCGAGGCCGGCACCGACGCCGGCCTCTCCCGCGTATTCCGCACCGTGCAGGCGATGGCGGAACGACAAGGCGTGAAGCCACCCGCAAGGGGCACCGTGGCCTCTCGCCTTGCGTCGGCGCGCACCGAAACGCGACCCGACGTTGCCAGCCCGACCAGCGCGATCGTGGTGGACCACGTCGCCTTCGACATGGCCATGCGCGCGGACGAGGCCCCGTGCAGGCCTCAGGCCGCGGTCGTCTTCCTCGTCCCAAGCGGACGCATCGTCGCCCATGCAAGTGCAAGCGAAGGCGCAAGCGCGGCAAGCGCGCTCGCCGCGCTGTCGTCCGCCGTCGAGCAACAGGGGGAGGGCAGCCCCGTTCCTGTGCAGATCACGTCCATCCCGTCTGACGGGATCGCGCGAGCGCGCCTCGAGCTGGAAGACATGGGGATCGAGGTCAGCCCTGACAGCGGCGGTGCGACGACATGGGCGGCGCGCCGACACCTCGGCCCCAGCGTGGGAGACTTGGTCCTCTACGCGGCTGCGGCCGGGCGGAACCTGATAACGGGCCGTGCCCTCAAGCGCCTCGGCGAGCCGATAGACGAACAGCGGGCAGCGGAAATCGTCCGCCGCGCTGTCGAGCGCCACAATTCCATCGGAGGTCGGTGCAACGTCCAAATTCCACGCATCGCGGGCGCAAATGACGCCCTCACGCGACAGACGGTTCGTCCATGAAGGCTTCGGGGAAGTGGTTCGCGATCACGCCTCCGAGGTAGTCGAGAGTGCTTGCCAGATGCTCGCGGATCCTCTGGAAGACGAGGTCGTCGTCGGGGGCAGGCAGCTTGGCGAGGATCGCAGCGTTTCGCGCTTCGAGCTCGGCCGACACGGCGTCGCGCACCGGTCGGGTGAACGACCTCATCTCCTCCGCGCGTCCGGTCCTAGAGACCTTGGAGCCTTCGGGCCGCCTCGGAGAAAGGCGAAGCGGCCCGACATGATCTCCGAGCGCGCGAATTACGCGCGTCCCGGTTCCGGTCGTCACGAGGCGCAGGTCCCGTGCGCCAGTGGGACCGAGTGCCGCGCCTTCAAACTTCAATGCCCAGCCGGCGTCGGCCGCGTCCACCAAGGCGACCAACGAGCGTGGCGGACTGAGCCGAACGGGCGGCAGGTCGCGTGCGAAGATCACGGACTCGTTTAGCGCGCGCATCCAACCGCCAACGTCGGTCTCGTCGGTCGCGAACGACCAGCCCATGACCAGTTCGGTATTGTCGTCCACGACGACGATCAGCCGCACGCGCCGACCATCGGCGTCGACCGCATCTAAGGTGGCGCCGTCCAGCACCAGCGTGGCGCCGATCTGACCGGCGGGGCGGCCTTCGCGACGCGCGGCGTTGAACCAACGTATCAGGGTGGGTTCCGACGGCAATTCCTGCGCTCGATCGGAGGCGAGCACCGAGATCGCCTCGCGAGCGCTTAGCCATGGGCTCTCCTCGACGATGTCCGCGAGCCTCGCCTTGATGTCCTTGGCCGACTGGCCCAGCCTGGACGACCTCGTCTTCGGACTGCCGGTCCAGACGCCCAGCACGTTGAGGGAAGGGCCGGACTCGGATCCGCCTTCGCGGACTTTCAGGCCGCGCCGCCAATCCAGCTGCATTCGATAGAAGGTTTTCCGCGACACCCCTGCCGCGACAGCGGCGTCTTCCATGCTGGCGAACGCGTCCTCGGGCCGCGGATCTATCCACCGCCCGATCGCGCCCAACCGCCTCAACAGCTTGGCCTGACGGTCGGGGCCGAGGAGATAAGCCTGGAGCTTTTCGGAGTCTGGCAGGGCGCCTGCTCGCGCGCGGGCGAGCAGGCGATCCAGCTCGCGGCGGTTCTCTTCCGACCAATGGCTCACGCCGCACCTCCACCTGTTGCAGATCCGCCACAGCGCGACGCTATCCACAAGTCTGAGCAAATTTCCCGTTGCCGAACGTCGGCCATGCGGTTACCCACTCCCTATCCACAAGTCCGGGCACATTCAAGCCGAATGGTCCGGTGCAGATAGAAAGGAATGAAGATGGGTCGATCAAGACGGCCGATCGCGGAGCTGAGCCGGCGACCCCGGGTTGGCTACCGCGCCCGCGACAGACCGCGTGCCACCGTGCCGGTCTGAGAGAGCCATCACGGCACCCGGCCGAGCGCCGGGTGCCGCACAGGAAATCCCACATGACCGACACCGTCGCGGCCGCCCTCCCGGCGTGCCTCTGCATCCGCGTTCCCGACCCCCTCGCCTGCCAGCATCCGCGTGGCCGCACCTTGGGTGGGCGCTTCCACCAGCATCCCTACTTCGCGCTCGTGACGACCGCGCGCGAGGCGACCGCAAGCCGGCCGGGCTGGCGGTTGATCGGGGTCGAGTCCGTCGAGCACCGCTCGAAGGTCACGTTCCACCTCACCCAGACCAGCTTCCAGTATCTCTCGGTCAAGACCGGCTCCCTCCAGAGCGGCCTCGGGCCGTGGGAGCTGCTCAACGCCAAGGAGATGGAGGTCGATCCGCATCGCGTCGCCTACCAGACCCACGGAATCCGCCTGCGATACGACACCCCCGACGGGGAGGCGACATATGGGCCGGATTCCATCGAGGTCGATGCCGAGGGTGTCCTCGCCGCGACCGAGGTGAAGGCTAGCCAGAGCTACTTCGCCGAACCCGAATACGCATCGCTGATGCGGCTCGCCGAACGCGATCTGCCGACAGTCGGCATCCGCTTCATCAAGCGCACCGGAGACGAGATGACGGCCGTCGAGAGGCGTCGTCGCGTCTACAACATCAATCGCGCCTTCGACGACCGCTTCTCCCGCTTCGACGCGCGCCAGCTGGCGGCTGCCGCCGACCTGTTCGCCGCAGAGGGGCCGGAAGTCCCGCTCGGCCGCATGGGCGAGGCGATGGGTCTACATCCGTCGAGCGCCCTGCAGGTGATCAACGCCCTGATGTGCACCCGCCATCTCGCCTACGATCTGGACGAGTTCGTGTGTCCGGACACCGCGCTTCGCGCCGTGCCCCCGGCCAAGACCCCGCGCCACGACTTCCGCGCCTTCGGGCGCTGAACCGCCGCCCGGCGCGCCGGGCTCCCGCAACCGCAGCCAACCTGAACGCCCGCAGCGCGCGGCGGGCGATCCCTCACCCACGGAGACAATCATGAAGAACTTCGATCCCAGGAAGACGCCTTCCACCAAGCTGCCGCAGTCGATCGACCTCCCCTTCAAGGAACCGATCGGCAACCTATTCAACGCCAACGGGCGCATTGTCACGCTCGAGCGCGTCCACGACGACGAGGTGGTGGACCTGCGCGACCGCCAGACAGGCGGCCTGCTCCAGGTCCGCGATCCCGAAACCGGGCAGCTGGTCGCGCCGACCATCAGCTGGATGCGCGACATGTTCGGAGAGGGCCTGCTCCACGCCATCGGCGTTCCCGAGAGTCTGAGCGCGCAACAGGGGCGGTTCGCGCTTCTCGACCCAGCCGCGTGCGAGCAGCGCGACCCCAAGTCGCCCTGGCGCCGGTCGCTCGCTTGGCGCGCCCTCGAGGCCGGCATCGACAAGACCGACGCCGCTGCTGGCGAGTGGCTGGACGCGAACTACGGCACCTTGAAGAAGGATCTGGACTACAGGAAGCCGAGCCCCTCCTCTCTCCGCCGCTGGATGCGCGCGCTCGAAAAGGGCAAGAAGCGCCCGGGCGCCCTCGTCTCGCAGATTGGACGCGCGCCCGGATCCTCTCAGCTCGACGCGTTCCTGAACGGGCTCGTCCACGAGGCTGCGGTATGGTTCTGGGCGACAAAGCGCGCCACCAAGGCTGACGCCTATGCTTGGCTGTTCGCCCGCGTCGAGGAGGCCAACGCCAACCTGCGGCCCGGTCAGGCGAAGCACAAGCTTCCGTCGAAGGAGACGCTGCGCAAGCGCATCGAGCGGCTGCGCTGCTGGGAGACGGTGCGCGCCAAGGAGGGCGAACAGTCCGCGGCGAAGCTCTACAAGGGGTCGGGCGAACCGATCCTCGTGGATCGACTGCTCGAGATCGTCCTGTGCGACGCGACCGCGCTCGAGCAGGTCATCGTGTTCGACGAGGCGTGGCAGCTGCCCGCCTGCCGCATCCGCATCACGGCGTTCATGGACGGCGCCAGCCACGCGATCATCGGCTGGCACGTCTACGCCGGTCCCAACCGCAACGAGACGACCATGCAGGCGCTCATCAGCTGCATGACGCCAAGCCCCTACCCGGAGGACGTCCTCGCCATGTTCCCCGACCTCAAGTGGCTATACGGCAAGCCGGCAAGCATACTGCCCGATAATGAGAAAGCTCTGATTGGACCTAGCAGCCTGCCCGGCCTCAACGACGCCGGCATCGCGCTCGTGGAGCCCGCGATCGAAACGCCGACCGCCAAGGCCAGCCTCGAGCGCTTCTGGCGGACCATGAAGGAGGCGTTAAAGGCCCTTCCCGGCACGATCATCGACCCCAAGCATGCCGTCGACCTCGACTACGACGGCGTAAAGGCGGCGACGCTTATCCTGCCGCAGCTGCGCGAGATGGTCGCCCGCGTGATCGCCACTCACAACGTCTCGGAAAGTAAGGGCCTGGACGGCCGTTCGCCGATGCAGGTCTGGATGTCGCGGATGGGCAACCGCGCGACGCCGGCGTTCGAGGATCCGACGCACGTGAAGCGGTGCCTCGCGCGCCACTTCCGGGCGCTCTGCACCCGCGATGGAATCGAGTTCGACGGCATTCGCTACCGCGAGTCCACCAAGGTCAAGACCCTGCTGAGCCACAACGCGAACACCGCCCCGCGCCGCAGCCAGCGCAAGGACGGTTCGGCGACCTACGAGGTCTCCATCCGGCGGAACGACGGCAACATCGACACCATCCAGGTGCTCGACGAGCTTACCGGCGAATGGGTGGAGCTGCCCTCGACCCACCCGCAATACACGCACAACCTCTCGGCCTGGGAGCACGACGTGTTCCGC
>Ga0157372_10003627_pt1 | contig 16614 bp, 14 predicted proteins | sample C55metaG_FD_115307 | JGI IMG/M metagenome (GOLD analysis project Ga0157372, IMG submission 115307) | Corn rhizosphere microbial communities from Kellogg Biological Station, Michigan, USA - C5-5 metaG | ecosystem: Host-associated > Plants > Roots > Rhizosphere > Soil | place: USA: Michigan... | reverse complement strand
GCGGCGCGCGGCCTCGCGCTTGCCTGGGGCGTACCCGTTTCCGGCTTCAGCGCGTTGGCGCTGATCGCGGTGACCGCGAAGGAGGATGTCGGCGTGGCGCTTTCCGGAGGGCATGGCGAATTGTTCGTCCAGCGGTTCGCCGGCGTGCCTTTCGCGGCGCTGGATGCGCTGCAGTCGCTTCGGCCCGAGGCTGCCGCGGAGGCAGTTCCGGACGACCGGGTGATGGGTTCCGGCGCGGAGGCGCTCGTCGCCGCACGCGGGACGGGGCGCGCCGACGAAGCCTTCCCCAATGCCGCCGATGCGCGGCTGTTGCCCGCTGCATTCACCGCCCTCGCGCCCACCCCACTTTATGGGCGCGCCCCCGACGCGAAGATTCCGCAATGAAGGTCGCGCTGCGCGAAGGTGACGAGGGCGACATCGACCTGCTGATGCAGGTCATGAACAACGCTTTCGATCCGCTGTTCGGCGAGGCGTGGAATGCGGGCCAGTGCCTCGGCATCCTCTCCTTGCCGGATGTCTGGCTGAGCTTCGCGGAGGATGGCGACCGCACGGTCGGCTTCGCCCTCAGCCGCCTGCTGATGGATGAAGCCGAACTGCTGCTGCTCGCGGTCGAGCCGCATGCGCGCGGCCATGGTGTCGGCCGAAGTCTGATCGAGCGGACCGCGGCGATCGCTGCGGAAAAGGGCGCGCGCCGGCTCCTGCTCGAGGTGCGCGACGGCAATCATGCGCTCGACCTCTACCAGGAAGCCGGCTTCGGCGAGATCGGGCGCCGCCGCGACTATTATCGTGGCCTCGACGGCACCACGCGCGACGCGCTGACGCTGGCCCGCCCGATCGGCGAGGGTTGCGCCTGACGCATCTTCCAACGCCCGCGCAAAGCCGGTAGAGGATCCCGCCTATGACCCGCTCGATCGACGTCGAGGCGCTGTGCGCCGACAAGGGCCTGCGCATTACGGAGCAGCGCAAGGTGATCGCGCGCGTCCTGTCCGAGGCCGAGGATCATCCCGATGTCGAGGCGCTGCATGCGCGCGCCTCGGCGATCGACCCCGGTATCTCGATCGCGACCGTCTACCGCACCGTGCGCCTGTTCGAGGATGCGGGGATCCTGGAGCGGCATGACTTCGGCGATGGCCGCGCGCGCTACGAGGCGGCGGCGGAGACGCACCACGACCATCTGATCGACGTCGAGACCGGCAAGGTGATCGAGTTCGTCGATGCCGAGCTGGAAGCGCTGCAGAAGAAGATCGCCGAGAAACTGGGCTTCCGCCTGGTCGATCACCGGATGGAGCTCTACGGCGTCTCGCTCGACCGGCAGGACTGAGCGCCTTCCATGACCTTTCGCATGGTGGCGCGCGTGCTGGTCATGGCGATCTTGCTCGTGCTCTATCTTCCGATCTTCGGGCTACTGCGGCTGTTTGGGCGCGGTGACGCGATCATCCGCTCCTACCTCAACTGGGTCGGCTGGCTGTTGGGGTTGCGGGTCCGCGTCGAGGGCAAGCCCGTGAAGGGCAACGCGCTCTATGTGGCTAATCATATCTCCTGGCTCGACATTCCGGCACTCGGCGGCTCCGTCTATGCGCGCTTCATCGCCAAGTCGGAGATTGCGGGCTGGTCGCTCTTCGGCTGGCTCGCCAGGCTCGGAGGCAGCGTTTTCGTTCATCGCCACAAGCGCAGCCACGCGCGCAAGCAGGCCGACGAGGTGTCGATCGCGCTCACCGAGGGACGTCCGGTGGTGCTGTTCGCCGAGGGCGGGACGGGCGACGGGATACGGCTATCGCCCTTTCGCGCCTCCCTGTTCGCCGCGGCCAATGAGGTCGGCGTGACGGTGCAGCCGATCGCGCTGGACTATGGCGCCCGCTCGGGCGAGATCGCCTGGCCGCATGGCGCGCGCTTCGTCAGCGAGCTGAAGCGCATGCTCAACCGGCCCGCACCTGTCCACGTGACACTGCGCTTCCTGGCGCCGCTCGATGGGGCGACGGTCGACCGCAAGCAACTCGCGGTCCGGACGCACGCGGAGATCTGCCAGGCGCTCGGCCTCGACTAGCCGCCGAAGCGCAGCCCGACCCAAAGCGTGCGCGGCGTGGCCCGTTCGATGGTGCCGTCGGACGCCACCGTCGCTGCGATCAGCGCGTTGGTCACATTCTCGCCGCGCACCTGGAGCGAAAGGTTGCCCGTCAGCGGAACCCCCGCGGTAAGGTCGAGCGTGGTCGCGTGCCGGTCGACGCGGCTGTTCTGGTCGTCCTCATATTGTCCGGAGACGTAGCGGAGCGTCGCCGAGGCCGAGAGACCCCACAGCGACTCCCGCCCAAGCGTGACCGACGCCTGGTTGCGGGGGGTCTGTGCCGGACGCAGGCCATCGAGCGGGGCGGACAGGCCCGAGCCTCGTACCCGAGCGTCGGTGTAGGCGTAGGATGCCGACAGACGCCATTGCCCGTCCGTCACATGGCCTTCCAGCTCGACGCCGTCAGAACGGATCGCGTCGAGATTGCCACGCTGGCGATAAACGCCGCCCGCCGCGACGAAGCCGACGCCGGGGAAGGTCCCCGGCCCCTGCGCGATCGTGATGTTGCCGATCGCGTGGTCCAGGATGTTATGGAAGACCGTGCCGCTCAGCTTGATGTTGGGCAGTGGGCTCCAGTCGATGCCCGCGTCGACCCCCTTCAGCCTCTCGGGCGCGAGCGCGGGGTTGGCCGCGGTCGCGTCGGTGCCGGCGCGGAAGGGGCGGTAGAGCTCGTTCAGGGTCGGCAGTCGCCATCCCAGATAGGCTGCGGTGCGGATATGCCAGTGGCGCATCGGCCGCCACGATATGCCGCCGCGCGCGGTCGCCTCGGTGCCGTTGCGGTCGGGATAGTCGGTGTTGGTCACGAACGCACCGGTCGCCAGCGTGCGCTCGCGCAGCCGTCCGTCGCTGATCGACCAGCGGTCTACCCGCCCGCCGCCGGTGACGATCCACTTGTCGTCGAGCGGCCAGCTCAGGTCGGCGAAGGCGCCCACGTTGGTGGTGCGCCCGCCCGCCTCGCGCTGGCGCGTCGGCTGGCCGGCGACATAGGTGAAATATTCGTCGGTCTCGCCTTCGGTGTAGCGGGCGTCGGCACCCACCCGAAGTTCGAGGCTGCCCTCCAGCGGCGGTCGCAATTCGATCCGCCCGCCAATGCCGGTGGCCGGGACGTTGAACTGGTCGAGCGTCTGGTTCGCCGCCGTCCGCGCCTGATTGGCGCTGGCAAAGCCCGACTTGAACTGACGCATCTGCAGATAGGTGAGCGCCTCGAAACCCCAGCGCCCGTGGCCGACCAGCCGCAGGCTGGCGTCCGCGCCGGTGCTGCTATTGTCGGTGCCCGGCAGGCCGCGATTCCGCTCGTCGCGCAGCAGCAGCATATTGGCCTGGAGCTCGGTATCGCTCCCCACCGGGAAAACCGCGCGCGCGTTCGCGCTGCCCTGACGGTACGGCGTCGCCTGGTCGATCGGGCCACGTCGATCGGCCACCACGGGTATGAAGCCGTCGCCGCGCTGATAGCTTGCCGACAGGCTGACGAAACCCTGTCCCGCGTTGCTCGACAGAAGCGCGTCCGCGTCGAGCGAATTGCGGCTGCCATAAGCGACCGCAACCGTTGCCGGCCGCAATTCCTGCGGCCCGGCACTGTCGATCTCGATCGTGCCAGCAAGCGCGCCTGGCCCATAGATGCCGCTGCCCCCGCCGCGGGTCACCCGGATCTGGCCGATGCGCGCCGGATCGAAAGCGGTGAAGGTCACCCAGCCCCCGAACGGGTCGATCTGCGGCACCCCGTCCAGCACGATCATCGCCCGCGAAGACGCATTGCCGCCCAGGCCGCGCAGCGTCGCGCCCTGGCTGGTCGGATGGGCGGAGCGCGAGTCCGACCGGCGGAACTGGGCGAGACCTGCCACATCGCGCAGCACGTCCTCGATCCGGTCGCTGGCGGTTGTGGTCAGGCGCGTGCGGTCGATCGTGACCACGTCATAGGCCGCATCGCCGGCGGGCTGCCCGAGGCCTTCCCCGGTGATGATGATTTCTGCAGGCGGTTCGGGGGGAAGGGTAGCGGGCATCAGCGCTCCTTAGCGGCGCGCGCACGTTTGTGGAGCGAAAATGCCTCTGCCGTAACGACCGACGCGGTGAACGGAGTGCCCGTTCAGGCGGCGCGCAGCTTGATCTTCGACTTGAGCAGCCGCGTGGCCTCGGCCGCCGGCACCGGACGGCTGAACAGGAAGCCCTGGATCGAGGTGGCACCCTGCCTGGTCAGGATCGCGAGCTGACCCTGTTCCTCCACCCCTTCGGCCGTCGTTTCCATGCCGAGCGCATCCGCCAAGTCGATGATCGCCTTGACGATCGCCGCCGCGCCGGGACGCGCCTGCAGGGCGATGACGAAGGAACGGTCGATCTTGATCTTGTCGAACGGGAAGCTCTGCAGATAGCTCAGCGAGGAATAGCCCGTTCCGAAATCGTCGAGCGCGATCCGGACGCCGAGGCCGCGCAGGCTGTGCAGCAACTGCAACGTGCTGTCCGAGCGTTCGAGGAAGATCGATTCGGTGATTTCGATTTCGAGCCGGTCCGGCCTGAGCCCGCTATTCTGCAACGCCTGCAGGACGACATGGCTGAGCCCGGGGCGCTGGAACTGGATCGACGAGACATTCACCGCGACGCGGATATGGTCGGGCCATTCGGCCGCCTGGCGGCAGGCCTCCTGGATCACCCAGGTGCCGATCGGCACGATCAGCCCGGTTTCCTCGGCGATCGGAATGAACTCCGCGGGCGAGACCGATCCCCGCCTGGGGTGGTTCCAGCGCAGCAGCGCCTCGAACCCGCCGATGCGATCGGCATCGAGATAGAAGAGCGGCTGATAGTGAAGCTCAAGCTCGCCATTGGCGAGCGCCTGGCGCAGGTCGACCTCCAGCGAGCGCCGCGCCTGGGCGAGCGCGTTCATCGATTCCTCGAAGAAGCGATAGGTGCCCCGGCCCGCTTCCTTGGCCTTGTAGAGCGCCAGTTCCGCGCTGCGCAGCAAGCCGTTCGTATCCGCCCCGTCGCCGGGAGCGATCGCAATGCCGATGCTGGCCTTGTTTTCGAGCACGTGCTCGCCGATCTGGATCGGCGCCTCCACCGCCGCTAGCGCGCGCCGCGCGATCTCGTCGATCGCGCCGGTATCGCCGTTGAACGCTTTGACCATCACGAACTCGTCGCCGCCCAGTCGCGCGACGAAGATATCGCCCAGTTCCTCGCCCAGGCGGCTCGCGATCCGGCGCAGCAATTCGTCGCCGGTCGGATGCCCGAGCGTGTCGTTGATGCCCTTGAAGTTGTCGAGATCCATGCACAGCAGCGCGACGTGGCCGCCGCGCCGCCGGACCAGCCGCAACTGGTGGTCAAGATGCTGGTTGAAGTTGGCGCGGTTGGGCAGGCCGGTCAGCAGGTCGTTGAAGGCGAGCTGCGTGATGCGTTTCTCGCGCTCGACGATGTCCGACGACATGCGGTTGAAGGTGGCGGCGAGGCGGCCGAGTTCGTCCTGGGTGGCGACCGGCACGCTCGCGAGCTGGCCATCGGCGAGCTTGCCCGCCGCGGCATCGAGCAGCGAGATGGGCAAGGTGATCGAGCGCGCCATGCGCCAGGTGGCGAGCACGACCAATGCGAGCCCGAATATGCCAATCACCGCGATCGCGATTTCAAGCGGCCGATAGGGGCTGAGAGCGAGCCGCATTGGATATTGCAGCAGCAAGACAGCCGGCGGCGCCCCGGGCACGGTCGGGAGCGGCTTGGCGAGCGCGATTGAAAGACCGCCGGGGCCGTTGATCTCCGCCGGCCGGCCCTGATGCCAATTGGCTTCGACGAAGCGGCTGACCGCCGGATCGGGGGCCTTGGTCGCGGGGTCGGCGCCGACCCAGATGCCGCCCTCGCGGCGCTCGTAGACCGCGGCGCTGAGCGGAATTGCGGAAAGGCGCTCCAGCCCCCGCATCTCGCGCTGATCCAGCTCGGTCGCGAACACCACCCAGCCGATCAGCGCGGGCGCCATGATCGGCGCGGCGACGACCTTGTGCGCCTGGCCCCCCAGCGGCGCCACACCCGCGGTGACGCCCTCGTCCAGACGGGTCGACAGCGCGGATGCTTCGGCCGTCTCGCGCGGATCGGCGAGGCCGGTGACAGAGCCGTTGACGTCCACGATGAAGGCGGTGCTGAGCCCCATGCGCTGGCGCAGGTTCGACAGCGCGGATTCGATCGTGTTGCGGTCGTGCGTCGCCACCGCCTCGCGGAAGCCGAAATCGCGTGCGAGCAGCCCGGCGGCGGCGCGCAGCTGGCTGGTCTGCTGGTCCCACAGCCGGTCGTAAACCGTGCCGTTGGCGACAAGCTCCCTCGTGACCTGCGCCTTCGAATTATGCGCCACCACCGCGTAAAGCAGGCCCGCAACGCACAGCATCGCGACCGCGAACAGGCCCGCATAGAGCACCGCCAGGCGCGTGCGCAGCTGGCGGAAACCGAAGGGGCGCGTGAGCGGCATCGTCAGTAGCCCGATCCCGGATCGTGCGGCGGCGTGCGCAGCGCCGCCACGAAACGTTCGCCATGCGCTGGACCTTCGGCGAGCGTCACGTTGCGCGAAAGCGTGTTCCCCGGCGCGCGAAGATAAGGATGCCAGACCGAAATCGTGATCGCGCCCGCCGGGATATCGCGCAGCGCGACGTGGCCGTTTGCATCGGCCGCCTTTGCCCACGGCGTGTCGACCACGTCGATATAGGCGATCATCCGGTCGTGGATGTTGCACCCCAATGGCACGATCCCGGGCTTGTCGAACAGGACCGACTGGTTCTGTTGGCGGCTGGCGAGCTTGAGCTCGAACCTCTTGGCCGGCGAGAAGGAATAGACGTGATGGCGAACCGGGTCGTGGTTCATGAACATCACGCTCGCGCCGACCGGAACCGCGGTGACGAACGGGTGGAACTGGATTTCCTGCTGGTCGATCATGTAGGCGCCGGCGGGACGCGGACGCGGGGTGGCGCGCCCGATCAGGTGAACCGACACGACCGCGCCCGCGACGGGCTTGCCGTCCGCTCCGCGCACCTGCACGTCAAGGTCGGCCGCCTGGGCGGCGGTCGGCAGGGCGACGAGGCACCAGGCATGGCCAAGGGCCAGCATCCGGGAATGAAAACGGCGCATGGTGCAGCGGGGTATCACGCAAATCTAAGCAAAACATAACCGGCGCCGGGGAAGGTTGCGCGAAATTCAACTTCCGGTGGTCGCGCGCAAGCGCAGTGTCAGGCGCACAATAGTCTGATCCTGGCGCGGGCTCTGGCCTGCGCGGGTAAAGGCGTCACGGCGGCTGTGGACGTGGAGCGCTTCGCCGAGCACGGTGGCGTGGCGCACCAGCGGCCAGCGGACCGTCGCCGTCGCGGCCCAGCCGGTCTCATCATCATCGGCCCCGACCACGCTGCCGCGATTGCGCGTGCTGAAGCTTTCGACCCGGCCCGAAACTGAGCCGGCGGCAAACTGGCGCGTCGCGAGCAGGAATGCAGAGCGGTAGCGCATGTCGATCCAGCGCCGATTGCCCGCGCCGGGGAAGCCCATCAGCGTCGTCCCGTCGATCGCCTGTGCGGTGAGCCGCGTTTTCGCGTCGAGATCGAGCGTGGCGCCGAGATGGTCGAAGCGCGTGCGCCAACCCCATTGCATGCCCGCGTCGAACGCCTGCGGATCGCCGCGATTGTCGTAGTGGAAATATTGAATCTGAAACGGCCCCGGCGGCGCCCACGTGAATTTCGCGTACCAGCCGAGCCGGTGGTCGAGCTCGAGCATCGGCCGCGTCTCGCGCGCCTGCGCTCCGCGCATGAAAGCGTTCATCACGGGGAGCGGCTGGAAGCCGAAAAGGGTCGCTTTCTGGTCGTGCAGCGCCCAGCCGCGGAAGGTGAGCAGCGTGCCCGCCGTGTCGTTGAGTTCGAATGCCGCGCCGGTGAGGCTCAGGCGGTGTTCGCCGATCATCCCGCTCACCGTCGCTTCGGTGCCCGCGACCTTGACCTCCTCGCCGACCCAGCTGTTGATTGCCGATGGCGTAACCGTCTCGACTACGGGCCATTCGCCGCCGCCATGTTCGAGGCTGACGGGCGGGTAAAAGACGCCCGCGCGCACGTGCAGGCGGAGGCCGCCCAAGGGCAGAGGCCGCCAGCGCAGATAGGCCTCGTTCACGTCGATCGCCTTGTCCTGTCCGTGCTGCGCGACCACCGACACCAGCCCGCTCAAGGCCCAGCCGAACTCGGGCTGCAACACCAGGCCGGCTTCGGTGAGGTAGGGGCGCATTCGCAGCCGCTCCTCGTGCGCGTTCCCGAAGCGGCCCTTGCCGACGCCACCCAACCCGTTCCGCCGGTCGAGCCACGAACGTGGCCCGTCGGCAGCGGCGAGGTCGAGATTGGCATACACGGTCACAAGCCCCGTCTCGGGCAGGTCGGCGGCGCGCCCGGGCGCCAGCCACAGCGCAGCCGCGGCCAGAAGGCCGATCCGTGAGGACGACATGACGAGGGATCTGTTCCACCCCATTCCGCCGCCCTATCCGGATATGGTTAAGAGCGGTTTAGCGTCGGTCGCGACCGATCGGGGTGCGGGATCAGCGCCGGACGTCGAGTTCGCCTTCCAGGAAGGCGGCCAGATCGCGGCGGTTGAACAGGCTCGCATCGCCCGGCAGGCTGTGCTTGAGTGCGGTCAGCGCTAGGCCCGAGCGCGCAACGTCCTCCAGGTTCATTCCTTCCAGCAGGCCGTGCAGCACGCCCGCCGCGAAGCTGTCGCCCGCGCCGATGCGGTCGACGATGCCCGACAGTAGGATCTCGTCGGTTTGAAAGCCGCGCTCCGGCGTGTCGAGCCGGGCGGAGATGCGGTGGCGGTCGCTATCCTCCACATGGCGCGCGGTCGACGCCATCAGGCGGAGATTGGGGAAAGCGGCGAAGGCCGCCTCGGCGGTCTCGCGGCGCCGGCCCTCGCCCCCGCCCGAAAAATCCTCGCCGAGCAGCAGCGCCACGTCACGGTGATTGCCGAACAATATGTCGGCCTGCGCGACCAGCCTGGACAGCGTCTCGCGCGGCCGGCCGTCCCAAACCGCCCACAATTTGCCCCGCCAATTGCCGTCGAACGAGATGGGCACGCCGCGCGCGGTCGCCGCGTCCGCTGCCGCAAGCGCCGCGCGCGTTCCGTTGGGGCCGAGTGCGGGGGTGATGCCCGACAGGTGCAGCCGCCCCGCACCTTCGAGGATCGTGTCCCAGTCCCAGCTTTCCGGCGGCGCCTCCGCAAAGGCGGAATGCGCCCGATCGTAGATGACCTCGGTCGCGCGCAGGCCCGCGCCCGGCGTGACGAAATAGAGGCCCATGCGCCCCTCCCGCCGCTGGATCAGCCCGGTATAGACACCCTGCGCGCGCAGGGCCTTCACCGCCGCCTCGCCGAGCGGATTGTCCGGCAGCACCGTCACCATCCGGGTCGAATGGTCGAGCTGCGCCAGGCTCGTCGCGACATTGGCCTCGGCACCCGCCACCCACACGTCCAGCTTCGCCGATTGCAGCAGCAATTCCCGGTTGGGCGGCGACAGGCGCAGCATGATCTCGCCGAAGAAGACGGTCGGCTTGGACGAATTCATCACGGCCCTTTCGATGATACCGGTGTCTCTTAAGCGGCAGACGGCGCAAACCGCAAATCAGTGGCGGGGGTCGAAGTCGGGATGCTGCGCGCGGACATAGGCAGTCCAGCTGTCGTGGTCGCGAAAGTCCGGCCCCTGATCCCATGCCGCGCCCGAATAATAGACGAACGGCACCCCCGGCTTCTCGCGCAGGATGACCAGGTAATTGTCATTGTCCTCGGTGATCTTCACCAGCGTCCTGGGATCGAACAGGATCGCCACCGCCATCGCGCCCTTGCCCAAGGCGGGGGCGCTCCATACGCTCAGGAAGCCATGTGCGGCATCCTTGGTGACCTCTTCCCTGCCGATCCCGGTCGTATGCTTGCCGATCCCGATGCCAACCATCATCGCGCCCGGCTTGCTCGAACGGAGGGTTGAGACCATGCGGGTGAAGTTGGTGCCGACCGGCAGCGTGAAGCGCCGCGTCTCGCTCACCGTGCGCACGACGTCTACCGGCCACGGCGCGTAGCCTACCTGGAAGCTCGCCACCTTCGGCCCGGGATTGAGGATACGCAGCGTCCGGTAATTGCGCGAGGTCCAGAGCTTGTTGTCGTACCAGATGCCGAGCCCGCCCGCGCCGCGGAACGTTTTGACGTCGTAAAAATCCAGCCCTTCGCCATGTTCGGCATGCTGATCTCCCGAATGGAGCTGGCGCGCCATGAACGGGTAGCGCAACGACTTGCCCCAGGCATCGATCCCCGATCCCGAAGGCGGCTCGGCTGCCTCCAGCGCGTGGCCGTAGATGCGGTGCGCGGTCCGGTCATTCTCCCACAGCACATCGTCATAGCGATACGGCGCGAGTTCGACATGCGCCTGCGGCTCGCGCGTGGTCGGCGGCGCGAGCGTGTCGGCATGGGCGACCGACGCCAGGGCGGCGGCGGTGAGTGAAAAGCGCAGGATCATGGGCAGGCCTCCCCTCAGCTCTTTGGGGCATGACCGCACGCGCCCGGGCTGATAGCCAGCTTCCATAAACGGAGAGGCGGGATGGTACAAAATCTGAGGGCGATGATCGCGACGCTGGCGATCTGGCTGGCGCCGGTCGCTGCGCACGCCGTAGCGCCGCTGGCCGCAGCCGAGAAACTGGCGGACTGGCAGCTCGCGCGGCTGCACGATACGGGCGGCATGTCGCGTCAGATCGCCGAGACCGCCGACACGCGCTCCTGGATGCGCGCCGCGTTCTGGATCGGACTGACCGCGCTGGCCGACCATGATCGCAGCCCGCGCTTTCGCGATGCGATCCTGAGGATGGGGCAGGGCAATCGTTGGAAGGCCGACGAGCGGCCCTATCACGCCGACTCCCAGGCGATCCTGCAGCCTTATCTGTGGGCGGCGCGCAACGGCGCGGGGGCCGGGGCTCGCGCGGGCGCAAAGGCAAAGTTCGACTATATCCTTGCCCATCCGCCGCGCGCGACGCTGGCCTGGTACCAGCCCCCGTCGGGCTATGACGACAATGAATGCCTGATCCGCTGGTGCTGGTGCGATGCCGTGTTCATGGCTCCTCCCGGCTGGCTGGAGATGAGCCGCCAGACCGGCGACCGCCGCTATGCCGCCTTCGCGCTCGGTGAATTCTGGGCGACCACCAACTTCCTCTACGATCCCAGGGAACGGCTCTACTATCGCGACAGCCGCTTCTTCGACCGGCGCGACTCGGCGGGGCGCAAGCTCTTCTGGTCGCGCGGCAATGGTTGGGTCTTCGCCGGCCTCGCGCGCATGATCCCGCTGCTGCCCAAGGGCAGCCCCGATCGGGTGCGGATGGAGGCGCTCTTCCGGGAAATGGCCGGGCGGCTGGTCGCGCTCCAGAAGCCAGATGGTTATTGGGCGCCGTCTCTGCTTGCTCCCGAAAACGCGCCGCCGGAAACGAGCGGCACCGGCTTCTTCACCTACGGGCTCGCCTGGGGCGTAAAGGCCGGCTTGCTCGACCGCGCGAGCTATGAGCCCGCGGCGCGCAGGGGCTGGACCGCGCTGGAACGGGCAATCCAGCCCGACGGCCGTGTCGGCTGGGTGCAACAGGTCAGCGACCGGCCGGATGAGGTCGCGGCCGGCGACACGCAATTCTACGGCGTCGGTGCTTTCCTGCTGGCCGCCACCGCCATCGCCGATCTGGATGGCAAATGAAGGATCGTCAGCTTAGGGTTCGCCGTTCCGAGTCCTGCGGAGGCGCCTGGTGAACGACCCGAATGACGTGACACGCCGTACCGTGCTCGCCGGCAGCGCCGCAGCCGCCGGCATCGCCGCCACCCCCGGCATGGCGAGGGAACCGGCCCGCCCCCGAAAGGCTTCCTCCCGCATGACACCCAGGATGCAGGTCTCGCTGACCGTCAACGGCCAGGCCGAGACGCTCGAACTCGATCCGCGTGTGACTTTGCTCGATGCCCTGCGCGAGCATCTTCACCTGACCGGGACCAAGAAGGGCTGCGACCACGGCCAGTGCGGCGCATGCACCGTCATCGTCAATGGGCGGCGGATCAACAGCTGCCTGACGCTGGCGGTGATGCACGAGGGGGACGAGGTCACCACGATCGAAGGGCTCGGCTCGCCCGAAAGGCTCCACCCGATGCAGGCCGCCTTCGTGAAGCATGACGGCTTCCAGTGCGGCTATTGCACGCCGGGCCAGATCTGTTCGTCGGTGGCAATGCTGGGCGAGATCAAGGACGGCATTCCCAGCCACGTGACCGAGGATCTGAACCACGTCGCCTTCTCGGAGAGCGAGGTGCGCGAGCGGATGAGCGGCAATATTTGCCGCTGCGCTGCTTATCCCAACATCATCGCCGCGATCCGGGAGGTGCAGGAGGCATGAGGCCCTTCACCTACGAACGCGCGGCCAGCGCGCAGGCCGCGGCGCAGGCGGCGGTCGCCCACCCCAATGCCAAGTTCATGGGCGGCGGCACCAACCTGCTCGACCTGATGAAACTGCAGATCGAGACGCCGACTCACCTGATCGACGTCAACCATCTCGGCCTCGAAAAGGTGGAGCGGACCGAGGACGGCGGCCTCCGCATCGGCGCGCATGTCCGCAACACCGATCTCGCCGCCGACAAGATCGTGCGCAAGGAGTATGCGGTGCTGAGCCGGGCATTGGTCTCCGGTGCGAGCGGGCAGCTCCGCAACAAGGCAACCACCGCGGGGAACCTGCTCCAGCGCACCCGCTGCCCCTATTTCTACGACACCTCCAAGCCCTGCAACAAACGCAAGCCCGGGTCGGGCTGCGCCGCGATCGGCGGCTTCAACCGCAACCTGGCCATCATGGGCGTGAGCGACACCTGCGTCGCGACGCATCCGTCTGACATGGCGGTGGCGATGCGGCTCCTCGACGCGCGGGTTGAGACCATCGATCCGCATGGCGCAACGCGTTCGATCCCGATCGCGGAATTTCATCGCCTCCCCGGCGATACGCCACATATCGAGACGACGCTGCAGCCGGGCGACTTGATCACCTCGGTGCTGCTGCCCAAGCCGCTCGGCGGCAGGCATGTCTATCGCAAAGTGCGCGACCGCGCCTCCTACGCCTTCGCCAACGTCTCCGTGGCGGCGGTGATCGGGGACGGCTTCCAGCGTTTCGCCTTCGGCGGCCTGGCGCACAAGCCGTGGCGGGTCGAAAGCGCGGAGCGGGAGCAGGGGGCAGACGCGATCGCCGCGGCGGTGCTCGCCGGCGCGAGGACCACCCCGCAGAACGACTATAAGACCATTCTCACGCGCCGAACGTTGGGCGCGGTGCTGCGGGAGGCACGCGCATGAGCGAGCTGTTGTTCGATCAGCCGGCAGGCCCAAACCCGATCGATCATGGGAAGGTCGTCGGCGTGGCGCACGACCGGATCGACGGGCCGCGCAAAGTATCGGGCCGGGCTCCCTATGCCTACGAGCATCATGCGGAGGCGCCCAACGCCGCCTACGGCTTCATCGTGCCGGCCGGCATCGGCAAGGGCCGTATCGCAACCATCGACACCCGTGACGCCGAGGCCGCGCCCGGCGTGCTGCTGGTGATGACGCACCTCAACGCGCCGAAGCAGGGGCCCGAAAAAGGCGACTTCGCTCCGCAACTGATCGGGCCCGAGATCAAGCATTACCACCAGGCGGTCGCCTTTGTCGTCGCCGAGACGTTCGAACAGGCGCGGGACGCCGCCGGTTTGGTGCACGTCTCCTACGCCGCCGAACCTGGTCGCTTCGATCTCGCCAAGGAGAAGGCCAAGGCCTATCCTCCCTCCCGCGAGCAGGTGTTCGGCGACAATCCCGACAGCAAGGCCGGCGATTTCGCTGCCGGTTTCGCCGCCGCGCCGGTCAAGCTCGACGTGACCTACACCACGCCCGACCAGAGCCACATGATGATGGAGCCGCACGCGACCATCGCCAAATGGGACGGCGACAAATTGACCGTCTGGAACGCGAACCAGATGGTCAACTGGGCGGTGCGCGACCTGTCGGGGACGTTGCTGATCCCGAAGGAGAATATCCGCGTCGTCTCCTCCTTCGTGGGCGGCGGCTTCGGCGGAAAGCTCTGGATCCAGGCGGATTGCGTGCTCGCCGCGCTCGGCAGCCGCAAGATTGGTGGGCGCCCGGTCAAGGTGGCGCTCGCGCGACCGCAGATTATGAACAACACCACGCATCGGCCGGCCACGATCCAGCGGGTGCGGCTCGGCGCGGATGCTCAGGGCAATATCCTCGCCATCGGGCATGAAAGCTGGAACGGCAACAAGCGCGGCGGTGCGGTCGAGACTGCAACCGGCCAGACCCGCCAGCTTTACGCCGGCAAGGATCGCATGACCGCGCTTCGCTTTGCGGACATGGACCTGCCGGTCGGCAATGCGATGCGCGCGCCGGGCGAGGCGGTCGGTCTGCTTGCGCTCGAATGCGCGATGGACGAGCTCGCCGAGAAACTCGGCATGGACCCGGTCGAGCTCAGGATCCGCAATGACGTGCAATATGATCCCGAAAAGGGACCGGGCACGCCTTTCTCCAGCCGCAAGCTGGTCGAATGCCTCAGGACGGGCGCGGACAGGTTCGGCTGGTCCAAGCGCAAGCCTCAGCCCGGCCAGATGCGCGACGGCAAATGGCTGATCGGCTACGGTGTGGCCTCAGCCTATCGCGGCAATCTAGCGATGGATTCGGCTGCGCGCGTAACGCTGCGGCCAGATGGGACGATCTTGGTCGAGACCGACATGACCGATATCGGCACGGGCAGCTACACGATCATCGGCCAGACGGCGGCGGAGATGATGGGCGTGCAACTCGGCCAGGTCGAGGTGCGGCTGGCCGATTCCACCTTCCCGGTATCGTCGGGGTCGGGTGGCTCGTGGGGCGCCAACAGCTCTACTGCGGGCGTCTATGCGGCGTGCGATGCGCTGCGCCAGCAAGTCGCGCAGAAAGCCGGCTTCAACGTCTCCGACGTAACTTTTGCCGATGGTACCGTCCGTTCGGGTGGTCGTTCCGTCCGGCTGGCAGACGTTGCGGGGCCGCAGGGCCTGACTGTGGAAGGCAAGATCAAGTTCGGCGATCTCACCCAGAAATATGCGCAGGCCAGTTTCGGCGCCCATTTCTGCGAGGTCGCGGTCGATTCCGACACCGCAGAGGTCCGTGTGCGGCGCATGCTCACCGTCACGGCGTGTGGACGCATTCTCAACCCAAAGACCGCGCGCAGCCAGTGCCTGGGCGGGATGACCATGGGCATCGGCGCCGCGCTGATGGAGGAATGCGTGGTCGACACGCGCTTCGGCTATTTCGTGAACCACGACTTCGCCGAATATCATGTGCCTGTTCACGCCGACATTCCAGGGCTTGAAGTCATCTTCCTTGAAGAAGTGGACGACAAATCCTCGCCGATGAAGGCCAAGGGCGTGGGTGAGCTCGGCATCTGCGGCGTTGGCGCATCGGTTGCGAACGCGATTTACAACGCGACCGGAGTAAGAATTCGCGATTACCCGATCACGATGGATAAATTGCTTCCGCACATGGCCTGATCGTGGCACTGAGCCACTATTGGGGAGTTGCCGCTAAGTGGCGGAACATAGTGCAGGAATCTTGCTGTACCGACGGGGCTCGAAGGGCCTCGAAGTGCTGCTTGTCCATCCTGGCGGACCGTTCTGGCAGAAGCGGGACGCGGGTGCCTGGCAAATCCCGAAGGGCAAGATCGACGAGGGCGAGGAACTGCTCGACGCGGCGTTGCGCGAGTTCGAGGAGGAATTGGGCGTCAGGCCTCAGGGGGCCGCGCGCGCGATGACGCGCATCCGCCAGGCGGCGGGTAAGTGGGTCGACACCTTCCTGATCGAAGGCGACCTGGATGAGGATGCGATCGTCAGCAACAGGTTCGAGATGGAATGGCCGCCCCGCTCGGGCCGCGTCCAGACCTATCCGGAAGTGGACCGCGCCTGCTGGTTCGCGCTCTACGAGGCACGCGACAAGATGCTCCCCAGCCAGATTCCCCTGCTCGACGAGCTGGAGACGATGCTGGGCCCTATCTAGGGTAGCATTGCGAACGCACGCACCGGGAAGGTCCCGAAATCCCGCACCTTCGGCGGCACCGCATAGAAGCGTGCGCCGCTGGCGGGTAATTGCGCAAGACCTGTCATATGTTCGCAGATTGGAATGTCGCGGCCGAGCAGGATTGAATGAGCCGGACGGGACCGGCGGCGCGTATCGTCGATATTATGCGAATCGATCCCGACCAGCGCCGCGCCATGGTCGGCCAGCCATTGCGCCCCCGCCTCGGTCAGGAACGGATGATTCTCGAAATAGGCGTCGGTCCGCCAGTGCCGGTCCCAGCCGGTGTCCAGCAAGACTGCCTTGCCCGCGACGTCCAGCGGGCCGAAGTCGGCGGGGCCGATCGCCATCCCGTCGGCCAAGGCTGGTCGCACCACCAGCGTGTCCAGATGCGCGAGCTGCTCTAGCTTGAGACCGGCGAGGTCGGTCCCGTCGGCATAACGATGGAACGGGCTGTCGAGATAGGTGCTGGTATTGCCTACCATCTCGATCCGCTGGATCG
>Ga0157372_10003626_pt1 | contig 16615 bp, 15 predicted proteins | sample C55metaG_FD_115307 | JGI IMG/M metagenome (GOLD analysis project Ga0157372, IMG submission 115307) | Corn rhizosphere microbial communities from Kellogg Biological Station, Michigan, USA - C5-5 metaG | ecosystem: Host-associated > Plants > Roots > Rhizosphere > Soil | place: USA: Michigan... | reverse complement strand
GAACCGCGTGCGACCGGCCGACCTGCGCGACCAGCCGCTCGTGTGGTGGCCGGAGGACCACGGCCCAGGTGCGTGGCGCGAGGTGCGGACCGAGGTGATGGGCGAGCCGCCGTGGCCGCCGGTGGACCGCGAGGAGCCTGAGGAGGAGCGAATCGTCTCGGCCGTGGCGGAGGGCGCGGGGATCTCGTTCATCATGCTCGAGCGCTCGCGTAGCCTGCGCATCCCCGGCGCCGTGTACAGGCGGTTCGCGAGTCCCGAGCCCACCATGGGCATCGCGATCGCCTGGCGCCGCCACGAGCAGCTACCGATCGTGCACCGGCTGCGGGAGCTGGCGGCCGAGCTGTCGGGTCAGACCTTGTCGAGCCCGACGTAGTTCTCGGCCAGCGTGGTCGCGGCGGCCTGGGAGCTGACCACGTAGTCGAGCTGCGCGAGCTGCAGCTCGTGCTCGAAGTCGTCAGCGCTGCCGATCAGGTGGAGCATCGAGGTCATCCACCAGGAGAAGTGCTGCACGCGCCAGACGCGGCGCAGGCAGGTGTCCGAGTAGGCGTCGAGTAGTGAGCCGTCGCCGTCCCCCAGGAACTTGGCGAGCGCTTCGGCCAGGACGCGAACGTCACGCACCGCCAGGTTCAGCCCCTTCGCGCCGGTGGGGGGAACGATGTGCGCGGCGTCGCCCGCGAGGTAGAGCCGCCCGTGCTGCATCGGCTGCGCCACGAACGAGCGCATCGGGGTGATCCCCTTGTCGACGATCGGGCCGTCTTGCAGCTCCCAGCCGTCGTCGGTCTCGAAGCGCTTGTGCATCTCGTCCCAGATGCGGTCGTCGGACCAGTTCGCGATGTCGTCGTGCGGATCGCACTGCAGGTAGAGCCGGCTCAGCTCGGGCGAGCGCATGGTGTGCAGCGCGAAGCCGCGCTCGTGCAGCGTGTAGATCAGCTCGTCGGTGGACGGCGGGACCGTGGCCAGGATTCCGAGCCAGCCGAACGGGTACTCGTGGTTGTAGATCTGGAGCCGGCTCTCGATCGCCGGGCGGCAGATGCCGTGGAAGCCGTCGCAGCCGGCGATCACGTCGCACTGGACCTCGTGCTGCTCGCCCTCGTGCGTGTACTTGATCCGCGGGCTGTCCGACTCGAAGTCGTGCACGCTCACGTCCGAGACCTCGAAGTGGAGCGGCTGCCCGCTGGCGAGGCGCGCCTCGATCAGATCCTTCACCACCTCCTGCTGACCGTAGATGTAGATCGACTTGCCGCCGGTGAGATCGCTCAGCGGGATGCGGTGGCTCTGGTGACGGAAGCGGAGGTAGACGCCGTGGTGGACCAGACCCTCGCGATGCAGGCGATCGGCCAGGCCGAGCTCCTCCAGCAGATCGACGGTGCCCTGCTCGAGCAGACCCGCGCGCACACGCTGGGTCACGTACTCGCGGTCGCGGTTCTCGAGGATCACCGACTCGATCCCGGCGCGGTCGAGCAACTGGGAGAGCACGAGCCCCGCGGGGCCCGCGCCCACGATCCCAACCTGAGTCCTCACCGCGCTCATGGTAGGCGGAACCCTACTGTCAAAGAGTTTGCCATTTAGGCGGCGTCAGACGAGTAGTCGAATGTCGACTCGTAGGCGCAGCGACCGCTGACGGAGAACGCGAGCTCGCCGGCGTCGACCTCGATCGAGTCGCTGATCAGCTCGCGCCCTGACCGGTGGTGGCCGGGGATGATGCATGTGACGGGCGCCTGGTCGGCAACAGGTTCGCGGATCTGCACCTCCACCTTTTCGCCTCCGCGGAACCAGCCGCGCCCCGGCGTGTGGTCGATCTCTATGTCGAGCGCCTCCACGCCCAGCAGGCTCGACGCCTTGAAGGCCCAGGGGAACTGCTTCATCGGCGTGCCGCCCAGGCGGCCCGTGAGGATGTCGGCGATCGCCTGTCTCTGGCGCTCGTCGCCGCGAGCGTCCACGAACAGGGCGAAGGTCCACGGCGAGCCCGGCTCGTCGTCGTGGTAGCGGCTCACGAGCACGGCCTGCATCCCCACGAGGTCGACGTCGTCCACGCCGCCCTCCTTCACCACCCAGGACAGCGCGCCGAGGCACTCGCCGTAGGTGGAGCGCCCGCCCATCTGCCCGCCGATCCGGCGGCAGGGGCAGATCGCCTCGCAGTTGCAGGCCTCGAGATAGCTGCCGGCGATGTGCCAGCTCATCCCGGCATCTCCATCTGCGATGGGAGCGTGAGCCCGGGGACCTGTGCGGGCGCCGCGGCCACGCCGATCGCGAGCACGGCGAGCACCACCGCCACGCCGGTCGTGGCGAGCACCCGCCACGGCAGCAGCTTCTCCACCGTGATCAGCAGCGCGATCACCACCATCCAGAAGACGCTCATCGCGCCGAGCGCGAACAGGCCCGCCATCAGAGCCCAGCAGCAGCCAAGGCACCACGCGCCGTGAACGGCGCCCATTCGGAGCGCGCCCGCGCGGCCATCGCGCCACTCGGTGGTGAGGAAGCCGACCGGCTCGCGGCAGCGGCGCAGGCACGCGACTTTCAGCGGTGTGAACTCGTAGATGGCGGCGAGGGCGAGCACGCCTCCCGCCGACCAGCGGCCGGCGCGGTCCCAGGTGAAGAGCCCGCCCGCCAGCGCGCGTCCCAGCTCGAGCAGCCCGTAGGCGGCGAGCCCCGCCGCGGCCCACAGGAGGAGGTAGCCCGCAATGAACAAGGCCGTCCACCAACGGCGTCCGCGCCCCAGCTCCGAATAGGCGACGACCATCGGCGCGGTAGCCGGGAACATCATCGCGGCCATCATCACGACCCAGGTGCTGACGAAGAAACCGAGCGTGCCGGGGTCGGTGCCCGGGCCCGCGTCCATACCGTCCATGCGCACCGCGGTCCACCACCAGGCCAGCGCCGCCAGCGCAACGAGCGTCCCAACGAGCGCGAGCCTGGTGCGAGCCAGCATGCGCGGATGGTACGGTCGCCCCGTGGCGAAGGCAACGAAGGCGGGCACCGGGGCGCCGGCGAGGGGTCTGAGCCGCGAGCCCACGACGAGCTACCTCATGGGGCGAATCGATCTCGCGCTGCGGCGCGCGCTCGGAGAGGGCCTCGGCTCACTCGGAGTCACACTGCCGCAATACACCGCGCTGTCGGTGCTGCGCGACCGCGGCGCTCTCTCCAACGCGCAGCTCGCGCGGCGCGTTCTGATCACGCCGCAGTCCACCATCAAGGTGATCGCGGCGCTTGAGAAGAAGGGCCTGATCACGCGCGTGCCCGACCCGGACCACGGGCGCATCCTCCGGACCCTGCTCACGCCGAACGGGCAGGACGTGCTCGAGGCGTGCGACCGCGTGGCGGCGCAGGTGGAGGCACGGATGCTCGACTCGCTGACGCCGGAAGCGCGGAGCGCGCTCCACGAGGGCCTGAAGACCTCCGTGCGCAACCTCGGCGCGGGTTTCTAGCCCGAGCCCACCTGCCGGTCGCGTCCGGCCTCGACCCCGAATATCAGCTCGGGCACGAGCAGCACGAGCAGGAAGATGAGCGGCACGGTCCAGCTGTCGGTTGCCTCGTGCAGCGCGCCCATGATCACCGGGCCGAGTGCCGCCAGCGAGTAGCCGATGCTCTGCGACATGCTCGACAGCTCCGCGGCCTCCCCCTGGTTGTGCGAGCGCAGCACGAAGAACAGGAACGCGAGCGCCAGCGTGGCCGCCTGCGAGATGCCCGCGAACACGGTCCACAGGATCGCGGCGCTGGCGGGGGAGAGGATCAGGCCGAGGATCCCGACGAACAGGAACAGCACCGACCCCACGACGGCCGCGCGCTGGTCGCGCATGCGCGCGGCGATCAGCGGAACCGTGAAGCAGACGGGGATGCCCAGCAGCGCGAAGATCGACAGATACGCGCCCGAGGTGCCCTTGGACATGCCGTGGTCCTGGAGGATCGACGGCAGCCACGAGAGCAGGCTGTAGAACATCAGCGACTGCACGCCCATGAAGAGCGCGACCTGCCACGCCAGACGGTCGCGCATCAGGCGCGACGAGCGGTGCGGGGTCTGCGTGCGGCGGTCCGCCACCGCGGAGGGATGGCGGGCGAACGGCACCCAGATCACGGCGCACACGAACGCCGGCAGCGCCCAGATGGCGAGCGCCTCGCGCCAGCCCTTGCCGAGCGCGTCCTCGATCGGCACCGTCAGGCCGGCGGCGATGCCCGCGCTCGTGCTGATCGCCATCGTGTAGATGCCGGTCATGAAGCCGGCGCGCTCGTGGAAGTCGCGCTTGACGAGGCTCGGCACGAGCACATTGCCGAGCGCGATCCCGATGCCGGCCACGATCGTGCCCAGGTAGAGGGCGACCACGTGCGGCGCAAGCCGGATGAGAATGCCGGCCGCCATCGTGAAGCCCACGAGCACGAGCGGCAACTCGTGGCCCATCCGGCGGACGAGACGCGGCACCACCGTGGCGCCCACCGCCATGCAGACCACCGGCAGCGTGGTGAGCACGCCCGCGGCGGTGCCGGACAGCGGCACGGCGTCGCGGATCTCGTCGATCAGCGGCGGGACGCTGGCGACAGCCAGCCGCAAGTTGAGCGCCGTCGCCAGTACCGCCACTACCAGCGGCCACTGCGGCGCTCGTTGGCTGTTGGCAGTTGGCAGTTGGCCGGCCCGGGCCGGGCTATCGACCTTCAAGTGCCAACTGCCGACTGCGTACTGCCAACTCTCAAATCGGGTATTCCCTCGCCAGCTCCTGGACCGTGATCCAGCGCAGCTCCGTGAACTCCTCGAGCGCCGCGCGGCCGCCGAAGCGCCCGAAGCCGCTGGCCTTCACGCCGCCGAACGGCATCTGAGGCTCGTCGTGCACGGTCGTGTCGTTCACGTGGCAGATGCCCGACTCGATGCGCTGGGCGATCTCGAGCGCGGCCGGCACGTCCTGGCCGAACACCGCGGCGGACAGCCCGTACTCGGTGTCATTGGCCAGTTCGACGGCCTGGTCCGGGTTGTCGGCCGCCATCACGGCAAGCACCGGCCCGAACGACTCCTCGGCGTAGAGGCGCATGTCGGGCGTCACGCCCTTGACGACCGTCGGCGGGAAGCACGCGCCCTCCGGCGCGCCGCCCGACAGGATCTCGGCGCCCTTCGACTGAGCGTCGTCCACCAGCTCGGTCACGCGCTCCATCGCGGCCTTGTTGATCAGCGGCCCGATCACCGTGTCCGGCTCGCGCGGGTCGCCCACCTTCATCCCGCTGGCGCGGTCGGCGAGCTTCTGCGAGAACGCGTCGATCAGCGACTTGTCCACGATGGCCCGCTCGGTGGACATGCAGATTTGGCCCTGGTGGAAGAAGGCGCCGAAGTTGGCGGCCTTCACAGCCCGGTCCACGTCCGCGTCCGGCAGCACGACCATCGGCGCCTTGCCGCCCAGCTCGAGCAGCACGCGCTTGAGGTGCTTGCCGGCCTTCTCTGCGATGATGCGGCCGACCTTGGTCGAGCCCGTGAAGTTGATGCGGCGCGTGGCCGGGTGGGCGATCAGCTCGTCGACCACCTCGGCGGCATCGGCCGGGTCGTTGGAGATGAAGTTGATCACGCCCTCGGGCAGGCCCGCGTCGAGCAGCGCGTTCACGACCGCGGCGTGAGTGCGCGGGCATTCCTCGGAGGCCTTGAGCACGACCGTGTTCGCGTAGGCGAGCGGCGTGGCAACGGAGCGCGTGGAGAGGATCACCGGCGCGTTCCACGGCGCGATCGCCACGACCACGCCCGCGGGGGCGCGCACGCCCATCGCGAGCTTGCCGGGCACGTCCGACGGGATCACGTCGCCTATGAGGCCGTAGGCCTGGGCGCCGGCCTCGCGCAGCATGCCGGAGGCGAGCTGCACGTTGAACATGCCCCAGCCAAAGGTGGCGCCGGTCTCCTCGGTGACCGTGTGGGCGATGTCCTCGGCGCGGCTCTGCAGGATGTCCGCGGCCTTGAGCAGGATCTCGCGCCGCATCGCGGGCGCGCTGCGCGACCACTCGCCGAACGCGGCGTGCGCGGCCTCGACCGCGGCCCTCGCGTCCTCGCGCTTCGCGGCCGCCGCCATGCCTACGGGCTCGCCGGTGAAGGGGAAGGTCTTCTCGAACGTCGCGCCGCCGGTGGCGCCGGTCCAGCGGCCCCCGATCAGCAGTTCCTGGTTCGCAAGTTCAACGGTGGCCATACCGCTCCTCTCAAGTCGTGTTCGCGATGCGGACGACGATCCGCCAAGCGCACTAGCCAGTCTACGCCCTACCGACCGTTGCGCACAGGGCGCGAATTGGCCCGTCCGGCGCCACGCAAGTCGGCCTCGATCGCGGCCGCCGCCTCGAGCGCCTGGGGCAGGAACTCGCGCCGTAGCACGGTCATCGAGGCGCGGCTGGCATGCACCGACACGTTCAGCGCAGCCGCGATTTGCCCGTCCGCGCCGTGGATCGGCACCCCGGCCGATCGCAACCCTTCCTCGAGCTCCTGGTCCACCATCGCAAAGCCCTGCTTGCGCACGGCGGCGATCGCGGCGCGCAGGCCCTTCTCGTCCTTGACCGTGTGGGAGGTGAGCGGCTCGATCTGGATCCGCGACAGCCGCTCGTCGAGCTCATCGTCGGGCAGGCCGGCCAGCAGCACACGCCCCATCGAGGTGGCGAAGGCCGGCAGCCGCGTGCCGACCGCGAGCGTGATGCTCATGATCCGCCGGGTGGGCACGCGCACCACGTAGACCACCTCGGTGTCGTCCAGCACCGAGATCGACGACGACTCGTTCACCTTCGCCACGAGCGCCTCCATGTGCGGCTGGGCGACCTCGGGCAGGGTCAGGCTCGACAGGTACGCGTAGCCCAGGTCGAGCACCCGCGGGCGCAACGAGAAGCGCCCGTCCGAGAAGTGCACGTAGCCGAGCTTGACGAGCGTGAGAAGGAAGCGCCGCGCCGCCGCGCGCGTGAGTCCGGTGGAGCGCGCCACGTCGCTCAGCGCCAGCTCGCGGTGCTCCGCGTCGAAAGCGCGGATCACGGCGAGGCCGCGCTCCAGCGACTGCACGAAATCTGAGCTTCGCGGCCTTTCCTCGGTCATTCCCCCACCGAATCCCCGCCGGTGGCGTGTACAACAGTTCGGTATGCGAACGCTACCCCAAGTGGGCGGTCCTACGCCAGTTCGCCGCCGTCCGCGCTGTACGCGGCCCCGTTCACGTAGCTCGCCTCACTGCTCAGCAGGAACGCCACCACGGGAGCGATCTCGTGGGGCGTGCCGCGCCTGCCCTGCGGGTTGAACTGCTCCGCGCCGGCCTGGAAGTCGTCGGGGAACGCCTCGAAGAGCGGCGTGCCGACCGGACCGGGCACGACGGCGTTCGTGCGGATGCCGTTCGCCGCGTACTCGACAGCCGCGCTGCGCGTTAGCGACAGGATCGCCGCCTTGGTGCTCGCGTATGCACTCAGCCCGGGCACGCCGTGAAGCGCGGTGCCCGATGCGGTGTTGACGATCGCGGCGCCGTCGTCCTGGGCGAGCGCGGTGCGGATCATCTCGCGCAGGTTGAGGAAGATGCCGCGCTGGTTGATGCGCAGGAGGCGGTCGAAGTCGTCCATCGAGGTCTCGTGCAGCGGCACCGGCTGGCCGCCGATGCCGGCGTTGTTGTGCAGCAGGTCCACGCGGCCGAAGCGCTCGCGCACCTCTGCGTAGTAGCCCGTCACTTGCTCCTCGGAGGAGACGTCGGCCACGATCGCCGTTCCACCGATGTCGGCAGCAGCCGGTTCCAGGCGCTCGGCATCCACGTCCACCAGCACCACCGTCGCGCCCTCGCGCGCGAGCCGCTGCGCGCTGGCCAGGCCGATGCCCGACGCCGCGCCCGTCACGATCGTGACGCGGCCCTCCAGTCCTTCGAAAGCCATCTGTCTCCTCCTGTGTGTCGTTGCCGCGAGCGCATCGTGTCAGGAGCGCGGGGCACGGGTAATCAGGACGCGGAGACAGGGGATGGCGCAGGGGAAGCAGACGACGCGAACCGATGCCGACGTGCTCGTCGTGGGCGGGGGACTGGCCGGCCTTCAGGCCGCGGCCACGGTACGCGCACACGGTCTCGTTCCCCTCGTGATCGAAGCGGGCCACGAGCTGGGCGGCCGGGCGCGCTCCGGCAGGGCCGGTTCCGTCGCGTTCGACTTCGGCGGCGAGTGGTTCGGACGCAGGCACGTGCGGCTCACCGCGCTCGCCCGGCGCTTCAACCTCGAGGTCCAGCCTGCCGGACAGCTGGGTCACCCGGTTCTCTGGCGCCTCGGCGAGCGGGAGTCGGTGGGCCGCCTGCCGCCACTCGTGATGGCCGGAGATCTGCTGCGCTCGGTTTGGCGGACACGGAAGCTCGCGGCGGGTGTGGACCCCGTGAGTCCGTGGCGCTCGCCTTGCGCGGAAGAGCTCGATGCCATCTCGGTCCGGACATGGCTGGACCGCGAGGGTGTGGGTGAGGAGCCCAAGGCACTGCTCGGTGCGCTGATCGGCGCGCTCAGCTCGGCGCCGATCGAGGAGGTGTCCCTGCTCCACCTGCTGTGGTGGATAAGCCGCGGGAGCGGGCCCGTCGCGAGCATCATGACCACGTTTCAGTGGCGTTTCGCGGACGGCGCCCAGGCAGTTGCGAACCGCCTTGGAGCCCTGCTCGATCCCCGACCGGTTCTCGGCGAGACCGTTACCGGGATCGAGCAGAACGGCATCGTCCGGGTCGAGACCGACCGCGGCGGCAGCTACAGCGCCCGCCGTGCGATCGTGACCGCGAGCGCAAGCGCGCTGCCCTCGATCGAGTTCGACCCGCCACTGCCGGCCCACCTCCGGAGACTGGCGGAGTTGCGCATCGACCCGGGCACCAAGGTCATCGCCCTGTTGCCGGCCGGGCACCGCTGCCCGCAGCGGCTGGTCCTCGGACGCCGGACCCTGTGGGCGGCTTGGCGCGCCGGCGAGCGCGTGACGGGATTCAGCCCGCCACCGGAATCCGAGCTTCCCGCCGAAGAGCTCGCGCGCGACCTTGCCGACTGCTTCGGCGTCGCTGCCTCCGATCTGCGCGGGACGACGGTTCATCGCTGGAGCGAGCAACAGGCGATCCCCGGCTGTGACGTGGCGTTCGCGCCCTCTCAGCTGACCACGCACGGACCGCATCTGCGCGAGGCGCACGGACTCGTGGGTTTCGCCGGCGTCGAGCGCTCGAGCTGGCCCAACAACATGGAGGGCGCGCTCGAGAGCGGCGAGCGGGCCGGGCTCGAAGCGGCGCTCAGCGCTTGAGGCTCGCCGGCCGGTTGGCGAGCGCAACGTAAGGCCGGCACGGCTCGCCGCGCAGGCCTGGGCAGGGCGGCAGGCCGGTCGTCACGTTCACGCCCGGCACCGACGGCAGCACCAGGCTCGACGGCATCTTCGGCGAGCGGGCGATCGCCACGCTGGCCGTCCCGGAAGGACTCGTCTCGCCGAAAGACCAGATCGGCTGGTCGCCGTTGGGCGCCGAGATCGTGACCCTGATCCGCGAGCCCGCGCGGTACACGTGCCCCTCGTAATAGAGCGGGATCGTGACCTTCGCGAAGCGGCCGCGCGGCATGGGCTTGACGTCCTTCGCGCGCAGACTGAGCACCGGCTCGAGCGGCTTGCTCTTCTTGGCGTCGAGCTTGCGCTCGTTCGCTCGCAACCAGCCGCCCTGCACGAATGTTTCGTTGCCGTCGGGCCGGATCTCGCTGATCGTCACCTGAAGGTCCACGTTGGGCTTCGACGCGCGCACCCACGCGCGCACGGCACCACCACCGATCACGGCGGTGGTGCTCGCAAGCGGGCTCGACACGTACGACACGGCATTGCCGGCCGGCTGGTTCTGCCACTTGTACGGAGGCGTGGCGGTCCACAACCCGTTCGTGCCACCGGCGGTGTCGCCGGTGAAGTCCGTGAGCGGAAGGGCGTGCGCGTTCCAGGTGAAGCCGTCGGCGCCGGCGCTGCCCGGCCGCGTGTCGGAAAGAGCACCGCCGGAACCGAAGTACCAGGTCCGGGCGCTCGTGCCCGGAATCGGGAACTTCGACCATGACTGCTCGAAGCCCGGGTTCGGGTAGCCCGGCTGCGGGCCGCCCGCGCCGTTGTCGAACAGCACGCGCACCTGCGGCAGCGCCTCGAACGCGGCGAGCGCGCCGGCGTAGGTGGGCTGGAGCTGAATCGGGTCGGGCGGGATCGTCACGCCGGTGATTCCCATCGCCTCCTGGTAGATCGCCGGCGCGGCGGCATGGATCAGCGCGCTGTTCACGATCGGCGCCTGCTGCGCCACGTACAGCTCCAGGAAGTCGTACCAGCGGTTGAACGTCTGCGGGTCGAGCGAGTCGACGTGCGTGCCGTTGGTGAACGTGAACCACTTGCGGTTCGTCCCGGTGAAGTGCTCCGCGAGGTCTGGGCAGTGGCCGCCGGTCTGCTCGTCGGTGAACTGGCAGGCCATGTAGGTCGGCACCTGGATCTTCTTGACGAACGTGATCGGCGACAGCGGGTCGGCCACCTTCGGCACGTAGTGGTCGTTGGCGCGGATCTTCTTCATCAGGTCGACCGCCTCGCCGTGCAGGACCTGGTTGTCCTTGCACGTGGTGTCGCCGTCCTGGATGCGCTTGTACGCCCACGGCTGCCCGCCGTCGGGCGATGCCGGCAGAGCGTCGTGGATCCGCTCCTTCGCCCACGCGACTGCGAAGCCGGTGTTGAGGATGCCGCCCGGGTAGAGCGTGGTCTGCGTGTTGTCGATCACCGAGAACGGCGCGATCGCGGCCAGGCTGGGCGGCTGCGTCTGGGCGGTGAAGAGCTGGCTGATGCCGCCGTACGAGATGCCCATCATCCCCACCTTGTGGTGCAGCACCCAGGGCTGCCGCGCGATCGTCTCGATCACGTCGTAGCCGTCGAGCGACTGAAGCGGCTCGAAGAAGTCGAACGACCCGCCCGAGCAGCCGGTGCCGCGCATGTTCACGTCGACGACCGTGAAGCCCATGAGGTTGGCGAGGATCGCGATGCCGCTCTGCGGCCCGGCGGGGTCGGCGTAGCCGTAGCCGGCGTACTCGATCAGCGTCGGAGTCGGGCCTGTGTCCACGTGCGGAAGCTTCAGGCCGCCCGGCAGCGGCACGACGTTCGTCACGTCTTGCGGCGGATGCACGTAGATCGCGAGCTTGGTGCCGTCGCGGGTGGTCAGGTAGCCGTAGCCACTCGACGGAATCGACTGGTCGTAGACGGTGGTGCTCGGCGGCGCCGAGCGCGTGGTGAGCACGCGGATCGGATCGGATGTCTGGCCGCCGGCGCGAACGCGGTAGCCCGCGCCGGGCTTGACGTCGCGGAAGACGATTCCGCCCTGAGAATCGGCGTTCTGGGTGGCGACCTCGCGCCCCTTCCGGTTCAACAGAACGGTCCGCTGGCTCGGCGCCAGCCCTGTCGCATAGACCTGCTCCGCGCTGCCGTGAGCACTGAACGAAGGCGCCGCGCTCGCGACACCGGCCATCAAGAAGAACGCCACAACGGCGCCGCAAAGCAGCTTCAAAATGCACCCCCCGCGCATCGAGGCTGGAAACTCAACCAAGTTCCGCGCGCGAATGTCGCAGTTCCTCGCGCGTCAGATGCGAACGGCGGACCCGACCTCCGCGGGAAAGAGGTCGTCGGGGGCCATGCGCGCGGCGCACACGCCCTGCTCGTAGGCGAACTCGAGGAACGCGTCCAGCGTGCGGCGGTTCTCGTCGATGCCGTATGGCCAGAGATCGGCCCCGAACACGCGCTCCGCCCGCTGCGCCTCGAACGCTCCCCACGGCATCGGATAGCGCGAGGCCGAGGCATCCAGCGCGCGCCGGACGCTCCGCTGCTTTGCGTCCCGGAAGGCGCTGTAAAGGTTCATCGCGATCCAGGGGTGCGCGTCGTACACGTCCCGCCGCAGCGCCATCAGATGCATGATCGGAAAGACGCCGGTGTCGCGGTAGTAGGCCTCTTCCTCGGCGCGCGAATCGCTGAACAGGCGCGTGACGGTGCCGTCGCCGTGCACGAAGTCGTCGCACAGGTGGGTGGCGATCACGGCGTCGAGCTCGCCGATCGCGAGCATCGTGTAGAGGCTGAGGCCCGTGACCGGCTCTATCTCGAACCCGTCCGGCAGGTCGGGCCAGCCAAGCCGGCCGAGGCGGGTCGCATCCACGGTCTGGGACCACTTGATGTCGCTCAGGTCGAGCCCGTACTGGTGCTGGAGCAGTCCGCGCGTGTAGATGCCCGCGGGGTCCGCCCAGTCGGGCGTGCCGATCCGCCCGCCGGCGAGCGCGCGGGGATCGTCCACCGGGCCGTCGCGGCGTATGAAGATCGAGCTGTGCGTGAAGCGGCGCGAGGGGAACACGGGGAGCGCCGTGAGCCAGTCGTCGCCGAGAGCTCCCATCGAGCAGTACTGGGAGAGCGAGAACTCGGAGATGTCCCACTCGCGGAAGCGGGCGAAGCGGGAGAACGTTTCCTCGATCGAGAAGCTCATGCAGGTCAGGTCGACGCCCGGCACCCGCACCTCGCCCGTGACCAGGTCACGCGTGTGGTCGTAGTCGCCGAGCGCGAGCGTGAGATGCACGTTTGCACGAGTCTCATCCCTGGTCGGCATGGCCGACAGAGTCGGTGACTGTCAGACATTTGTCAAGCGCTGTCGCGCCGCGACGTGCGCGGACATAGACTGCCGCCGATGCCGCAGCGCACGCGACAGCGCGGACGGTCCGCAGCCACTCGCAAGGACTCGTCTCGCCACGTTGCGACCGAGATTCGCCGCTATGTCGAGCGCCAGGGCCTCAAGCCCGGCGACCGCGTGGGAACCGAGCAGGAGCTGGCAACGCGGTTCGGCGTGAGCAGGCCGACGCTTCGCGAGGGCCTGCGCCTGCTGGCGTCCTCGCACCTGATCCGCTCCACGCAGGGCAGGGGCGGCGGGATCTTCGTCGCGAACACGCCGAACGAGGGCATTGGCCGTAGCTTGAGCGACTCGATCGCGACCATGCTCGCCAGCGACAGCGTGTCGCTCAGCGAGTTGCTCGCGGTGCGGATCGTGCTCGAGGTGCCGATCGCCGGGCTGGCCGCGGCAGGCGCCGATCCGGCGGAGACCGCGGACAAACTCGACGCCGCCATCGAGCGGGCGAGCAGGTCTGAGCCCGGGCTGCAGGCGTTCAACGCGGCGGACTACGCGTTCCACGACACCCTGGCGGGCGCCACGGGCAATGACCTGCTCGTCGCACTCACGAGGTGGGTGTCCGACGTGTTCCAGCCGTCCCTGATCAAGCACGTCGGATCGCGCACGCACAAGCGCAGCATCCTGGCGCAGCACCGGGCTATCGCCGCGGCGGTTCGCGCAAGCGATGTGGCCGGCGCGGAACAGGCAATGCGAAAGCACCTCGACTACCTCGTGGAGGTGCTGCGGAAGACGGACTCCGGCGGCGCCAGTCGCTAAAGTGCGCTATGTGACCGTTTGTTCATATTGCGAACCGATCTGAGCTGGTTTGGCGGAACTTCTGTCACTCTCGGAAGCCGTCGAGAAAGTCGTCCATGACGGCGACTCGGTTGCCTTCGAGGGCTTCACTCATCTGATCCCGTTCGCGGCCGCTCACGAGGTGATCCGCCAGCGCCGGCGCGACCTCACCGTCATCCGCCTCACCCCCGACGTGATCTTCGACCAGCTGATCGGCGCGGGCTGCGTCCGCAAGCTCGTGTTTTCCTGGGGCGGCAACCCGGGGGTCGGCTCGCTGCACCGCTTCCGCGACGCCGTGGAGAACGACTGGCCGGCGCCGCTCGAGCTCGAGGAGCACAGCCACGCGGGGATGGCCAACCGCTTCGCCGCGGGGGCCTCGAATCTTCCGTTCGCCGTTTTGCGCGGCTACGTCGGCACCGACCTGCCGGCGCGCACGCCGTCGATCAAGCCGATCGAGTGCCCGTTCACGGGCGAGCAGCTCACGGCGGTCTCGGCATTGAATCCGGACGTCGGCGTAATCCACGCCCAGCGCGCAGACCGCGAGGGCAACGTGCAGCTCTGGGGCATCGTGGGGGTGCAGAAGGAGACGGTGCTGGCGTCCGAGCGCTCGCTCGTCACGGTCGAGGAGATCGTGGACGAGCTCGAGCCGGTGCCCGGCGCGATCGTGCTGCCGCACTGGACGGTCACCTGCGTGGCCGAGGCGCCGAACGGAGCGCACCCTTCGTACGCGCAGGGCTACTACGACCGCGACAACGAGGCGTACCGCGCGTGGGATCCGATCGCGCGGGACCGGGAAAAGTTCCAGCAGTGGCTGGAGGAGATCTGCGCGACAGAGGGAGCCAACGCGTGAGCGAGTTCAGCTCCGACGATTTCATGACGGTGGCGGCGGCGCGCGCGCTGCGCAACGGCGTGACGCTGTTCGTCGGCATCGGGCTGCCGTCCACGGCCGCCAACCTCGCGCGCCGCACGCACGCGCCCGACCTGGTCCTGATCTACGAGTCCGGCTGCATCGGCTCGAAGCCCACCACGCTGCCGCTCTCGATCGGCGACGGCGAGCTGGCCGTGACCGCGGACTCGGTGGTCAGCGTGCCTGAGATCTTCAACTACTGGCTGCAGCCCGGCCGGATCGAGGTCGGCTTCCTCGGCGCCGCGCAGATCGACCGCTACGCCAACATCAACACCACGGTGATCGGCGGCGACTACGACAAGCCCAAGGTGCGGCTGCCCGGCGCGGGCGGCGCGCCGGAGATCGCCGCGCTGTGCGGCGAGGTGATCGTGATCGTGCGCCAGAACGAGCGGACCTTCCGCGAGAAGGTCGACTTCGTCACCTCGGTCGGCTACGGCGATGGCCCGGGCTCGCGCGAGAAGCTCGGCCTGCCGGGCAAGGGACCGATCAAGGTGATCACGGACCTGGGCGTGCTCGAGCCCGATCCCGAGACGTGCGAGCTGACCATGACTCAGCTCCACGAGGGCGTGGATATCGAGCAGGCGAAGGAGGCCACCGCCTGGGACCTGAAGGTGGCCGACGAGCTCGCCACCACCGGCCCGCCGAGCGCCGAGGAGCTGACCGCGCTGCGGGACCTGCTCGACACCCAGAAGGCGGCGGCGGCGTGAGCGCGCAGAACGGCTCGTACGTCATCGACGCGGTGCGCACCCCGATCGGCCGCCACGGTGGGGCGTTGAGCGGAGTGCGTCCAGACGACCTCGCCGCGCATGTGGTCAAGCAACTGGTGGAGCGCAGTCCCAAGCTCGACCACGCCGACATCGAGGACGTGTACTTCGGCGACGCCAACCAGGCGGGGGAGGACAACCGCGACGTCGCGCGCATGGCGGTGCTGCTGGCCGGCCTGCCCACGAGCATCCCGGGCGCGACCGTCAACCGCCTGTGCGGCTCCGGCCTGGAGGCCGCTATCGACGCGAGCCGCGCCGTGACCGTGGGGGACAACTCGCTGCTGATCGCGGGGGGCGTGGAGTCGATGACCCGCGCGCCGTGGGTGATGCTCAAGCCCGAGAAGCCCTTCCCGCGCGCGCACGAGACGCTTCACTCGACCACGCTCGGCTGGCGCATGACCAATCCGGAGATGCCGGAGCAGTGGACCGTCGCCCTGGGCGAGGGCGCCGAGATACTGGCCGACCGCTTCGAGATCTCGCGCGAGGAACAGGACGAGTTCGCGCTGAAGAGCCATCAGCGCGCCGCCGCGGCGTGGGACGCCGGCAAGTTCGAGGACGAGATCGTGGCGCCGCCCGAGGGCGTCGAGCTCGAGCGCGACGAGGGCATCCGCCCCGACAGCTCACTCGAGAAGCTGGCCAAGCTGGGGCCGGTCTTCCGCAAGGACGGCACCGTGACCGCCGGCAACTCGTCGCCGCTCAACGACGGCGCGGCCGCGCTCTTCATCGGCGACGAGAAGGGGGCGGAGAAGCTCGGGCGCGAGCCGCTGGCGCGCATCGTGTCGCGGGCGGCGCACGGCGTGGAGCCGCATCTGTTCGGCATCGGCCCGGTGGAGGCGGCCAACAAGGCCATCGAGCGCGCGGGCATCGGCTGGGGCGACATCGACGTCGTGGAGCTGAACGAGGCGTTCGCGGCGCAGTCGCTCGCCTGCCTGGCCGAGTGGCGTGAACTTGACCCAGAGATCGTGAACATCAACGGCGGCGCCATCGCCATCGGGCATCCGCTCGGCTGCTCCGGCGCGCGCATCCTCGGCTCGCTGGCTCATGAGCTGAAGAGGCGCGGCGGGGGCTACGGGCTCGCGGCGATTTGCATCGGCGTCGGACAGGGACTCGCAGTCGTACTGGAGGCCGCATGACCGATTACCAGACCGAGAGCGGGATCGTGGTCCCCTCGTACACGCGTGAGAACGCTCAGATCGATCCGCCGCTCGACTACGCGGGCTATCGCAGCACGGAGTTCAGGCACCCGAAGAATCCGCTCGTGCTGCTGCCCCACATGCTCACCGAGGTGACCGGTCCGGTGCTCGGCGAGAGCCGGCTCGGCCCGCTCGACTACGACCTCACGCGCCAGCACGACGACGAGCCGATCGGTCAGCGCATGTCGATCTCGGGGCGCGTGCTCGACTCGGACGGCCGCCCGGTGCCAGGCACGCTCGTGGAGATCTGGCAGGCCAACGCCGCCGGCCGCTACCGCCACGTGGTGGACGACTGGCCCGGGCCGCTCGACCCCAACTTCACCGGAGTGGGCCGCTGCTTCACGGATTCCGAGGGCCGCT
>Ga0157372_10003625_pt1 | contig 16616 bp, 12 predicted proteins | sample C55metaG_FD_115307 | JGI IMG/M metagenome (GOLD analysis project Ga0157372, IMG submission 115307) | Corn rhizosphere microbial communities from Kellogg Biological Station, Michigan, USA - C5-5 metaG | ecosystem: Host-associated > Plants > Roots > Rhizosphere > Soil | place: USA: Michigan... | reverse complement strand
TGAATATGGGTGTAATGTCTTCGAATAAGAGATGTAAACCATTTTCAATCAATGGTTTATGATGTGTGGCGGAGAGACAGGGATTCGAACCCTGGATACCTTGCGGTATACACGCTTTCCAAGCGTGCGCCTTCAGCCACTCGGCCATCTCTCCGGTCAGTGACCGACCTTTTGAATTTATCACAGTGGCTGATTGAGCCCCGGCCTATTGGCGGTTGCAATTTCCCCAATGAATTGTTGCTGTCTGGCGGGGACGTCATGGCGCGAACGGCCGGGGGCAATTCGCGCCAGTCGTCAGCCATCAATGCATGATCGCCGGAGGATTGTCCGACCTGATGCGTCGAACGTGGTCCGCCTGAGGTCCCTTTTCTCCCTGGATGACGTCGTACTCAACGCGGTCGCCTTCCTTCAAGGTCTTGTAGCCGTCTGTTTGGATCGCACTGTAGTGCACAAAAACATCCGGTCCACCGTCACGACCCAGGAACCCGTAGCCCTTTGCATTGTTGAACCACCGAACAGGCCCTGAATACTGGGACATTTTCTTACGCTCCTTTCAGACGACTCACGAAGACCGCGAATTGATGCGACTGCAGCAATTAGCACTCGATGGAGATAACCAGAGATTCCTTACCCCGCTACACGGAGATCGTGGTCATAGCGTTCTGCGTGGTTTTCAAGCTGCCCGGCGATCGCACCCAACAGTGCGACCGGGTCTGCCGAAACCAGCGCCGGGTGCGCTTGATTCCTGAACGGGTTGTCGAACGGAGAAATCTGGAGCAGGGGTGTCTGTGGAGCGATTCGCGTCGATGCTTCCACGATGCGGTGAACTATTTCTTCAGGGATGGAGTGACAAAGCAGAACCAGATCGAACCTGCGCAGGAGCGCCTCTTCAATGGTCGCAATATTCCCTCTTGCGCATTCCACCGAGTACCCCGCCGTTTCGAGAATCAAGCGACGTGAGTACAGCAAGATGGAATCGTCTCCGATGGAGAGGATTCTGGCCTGCGTGTGATTGAGGGAGCGATCCGCAGCTTCGTCGCGTTGACCGGGAGCCTCGCGATTGGACGGCGAAGGAAAAACTTCGGCAGCAGCCAGTCGTAGGTTGCGAATCTGAGAGAGATTCAGCATGGGGCCCTCGAACACGCAAACCGGTTGGAGTTCCCGCGATGACAACGGAACCCAGGGTGCGCCGCGGTGGAAAACTCGGTTGGTTCAAGTTATCCAGTGAGCCGTACATGGTGGAACTAGGGTTTTCCCTAGGGAGGAGCTTCTTTCAATTTGCCTTCATCTGGTTGCCATTTTGGCCGGCCCCAATTCCAGGCCCAGTCGATAGAATCGAAGATATGGACCCGATCACAGTTCCAACATCGGCGGCGTTTCGAGGATCTTTGCGGCTCCGGCGGTCCGTCCGCCAGACTCTCCTGATCGACGCCGATGACACGCTCTGGGAGAACAACATCTACTTTGAGCGGGCTATCGCCTCGTTCATCTCCTATCTTGACCACCGGGTTCATACGAACGAGGAGGTTCGTGAGCGGCTGAACATCTGTGAGCGCGCCACGATCGCTACGCATGGGTATGGCCTCAAGAGCTTTCGCCGTTCGTTGACAGACTGCTTCGAACAGCTTTCCGACGGCCCCATTACACCGGAGAAACATGCGCGGATTGTTTCGTTTACGGAGGCAATTGCTCAGCAGGAGATCGAGTTGCTCGCCGGCGTTGAGGAGACGTTGCGCGAGCTCGGCGGGCGTCATCGCCTCATCCTTGTAACCAAGGGTAATTCTGAGGAGCAGCACGACAAGGTTGAGCGCTCGGGACTGCGTGAGTTGTTTGCGGCGGTCGAGGTGCCCCACGAGAAGACGGCGGCCATGTACCAGGAGCTCGCCGTGCGACACGATTGCGATGCAGCGAACACCTGGATGATCGGCAATTCACCGCGATCGGATATCAATCCGGCGCTGGCTGCAGGGCTGGGCGCGGTGTTTATTCCACACGACTTTACCTGGGTGCTGGAACACGAGGTGGTTGAGGCTCCGGGCGACCCAGACCGGCTGCTGGAGCTGAAGGGCTTCGGGGAGTTGCTCCAATACTTTTAGGTGTGTTGTGGCTACGGCTCATCCTTGTAGACACCGGTCTGTATCTCGCCGCCTTCTACAAGGCGCGCGCGAAACATTCCCGGTGAGTTGAAGCTCCAGGCGATCTGCCCATCGGGCGTCATGGCGATGATGCCGCCGTCGCCGTGCATGGCGGTGAGTTGCTTCTGGATTACATCGTCGGCAGCATCCTGAAGGCGCATGCCCTTGTACTGGACGAGGGCGCAGATGGTTCGCGCGACGGTGAGCCGGATGAAATACTCGCCGGTACCTGTCGCTGAAACACCGCAGGACTCGTTCGACGCATAGGTTCCCGCGCCGATGATGGGAGAGTCACCGACGCGTCCCCAGCGCTTCCCTTGCACGCCGCCGGTCGTGGTGCCCGCTGCGATGTTGCCCTGGCGATCGCGTACGACGATTCCTGTCGTGCCCCACTTGTGCGCGTCGGGAGTTTCGAGCTGCGCGATGGGCTTGGTGGGCTCAGGCGGAGCGCCTGCCGGGCGTGGTGGGATGGGCTTCCCTTCCTTCTTCAGTTCACGGACGAGGCCCTGCCAGCGGTCTTCGGTGAAGAAGTAGCTTGGGTCTACCTGTGTGAGGCCGACGCTCGCGGCAAACTGGTCTGCACCGGCGCCGATGAGCATCACGTGCGGGCTCTTCTCCATGACGGCCTTTGCCAGAGAGATGGGATTCTTCGTGCGCGTGACTCCGGCGACTGCGCCCGCCATCATGGTCTTGCCGTCCATGATGGCTGCGTCGAGTTCGTTCCTGCCGTCGGCGGTGAAGACAGCACCCTTGCCCGCGTTGAAGAGTGGATTGTCCTCCAGCTTATTCAGTGCGGCTTCGACTGCATCGACTGCGGAGCCATTCGCGTCCAACACCTTTGCGGCGGCCTGGACTGCTTCATCCATGCCGGCGCGATAGGCCTTATCGCGCTCCGCCGTCATTGAGCTGCGTTGAATGACACCGGCTCCGCCGTGCAGCACAATGGCCCACTTGCCCGCAGACGCCTGCGTAATGAGTGGAGCGTGGCTGTTCGTCTGTGCCGGACAAGTTGCCCGGGGCGCCAGGAAAAGAATTCCGACAATTGCAAGTTTCACCAATGGGGTCTTTGGCATCCTCACTTCCCTTCCTTGGTTCCGGGCTCCTTGCCTTCTGTGAACTGCACGTTGACCCACGCCTTCAGCGCGTCGATGCTCTGAGGACGGCCGAGAAAGTCCTTAACGAGCTGCGACGCAGGTTCCGTGGCGCCCGGCTCAAGCACCGTCTTGCGGTACCGCATGGCGGCTGGTCCGGTCAGCAGATCCCGCGGATCAAACTGCGAGAAGAAGTCTACCGCGATGACCTTGTCCAGCACATAGGTGTAGTAGTTCGAGGCGTAGCCGGTGAGATGCGTGAATGACGCGAAGTCGTGTTCTCCAGGAACGAACTCTGTGTGCACAAAGCGATCGTGGTCAGTACGCCAGATAGCGTCGAAGTTCAACTGGGCGGCTGGCTCATTGTGAAGTTGCAGCGAATATGTGGAGTAAAAGAGTTGCGATTGCACCCAGTTGCCGCGCCCATAGGCTCCGGCTGCGTTCATCCTGGCAACCAAGGACTCGGGAATTGTTGCGCCGGTCTTGTAGTCCCTCGCGAACGGTGCAAGCACTGCATAGCTGCGGAACATCTCCTCGAGCATCTGCGACGGCGCTTCAACGAAGTCGCCCTCTACGTTGAAGCCGCCCTGCTGCGACCACTCGTTCTGACTGCCGAGAATGTGGTGCATGAGGTGGCCGAACTCATGGAAGAAGGTGACGACCTCGTCGTACTGCATGAGGCCGGGATCGCCGGGGACGCCGCCGGAGAAGTTGCAGATCAACATGCCCTCCGGCATCTGCCGTCCGCGGATTCCGGGCACGACGGGTCCGGAGGAGAACCACTTGTCCTTGCCCTCGCGCGGATGCATGTCGAGATAAATCCGCCCGATGCGTTTGCTGCCATCGAGCACATCATAGGTCGTAACGGATTTGTCCCAGACGATCGCGTCAGGTACGCGCTGGAAGGTCACGTGAAAGAGCTTTGACGCCGTCGCGAGGATGCCCGCTTCCACCTGTGTGTAGGGGAAATAAGGGCGCACCGATTGCGCGTCGAAGTCATAGGTGGCCTTGCGATACTGTTCAGCCCAGTAGCGCGAGTCCGAGTCGGAGATCTCCGTCAGGCCAGGCTGGCGCTTCTGCGCGAATGCGAGCAGTTGCTTGTACTCGCGCTCCGAGGTCTCCTTCGTCGCTGAGTCGACCTGGTCGAGGAATTTCTTCAGATTGCTTGCGGAGCCGATCATCTGATCTGCGGTTGCGAGGTCGGCATATGTGGGATAGCCGAGCGTGTGCGCCAGGTCTTCGCGGGTCTCCAGCAGACTCTTCAGGACGGGCTCGTTCGCGGGATAGGCGCGCGAGTGATAGGCAATAAACATTCGCCGGCGCAGATCGGTGCTTGTCGAGAAGTCCTCTACCGGGGACATGTCCGGCGAATCGGTGGTGAGCGTGTAGCTTCCATCCGCATTTGGCTTGTGGCGTGCGACGTAATCTGCGGGCAGCCCGTCGAGTTCCTGGCGTGTCGCAGGCACCTTCTTCACGTCGTTGGCAACGTTTCTACCGAAGTTGAGCGAGAGCTCAGTGATCTTGTCCTGGAACGCATGAATCTTTTTGCGAGTGGCTTCATCCTTATCGACGCCTGCGAGCTTGTACTCGAGCAACGAGCGCTCGATGTAATGTTTGGTCGCGAGATCGTCCTTGCTTGAGCCCGTGGGCAGCGGGACTGCCACCAACGCCCGATAGACTCCCTGGTTCAGGCTCAGGTCTGTAGCCGCCGAGGAGATGCGGTTCAACTCCGCCTGGGCCTTGTCGCGCATATCGGCGCCATCGGCCAGCGAGTACAAGAGGTAGGCCTGATTACCGGCAATGGCCAATTCGTTCTGCGCGTCGTCTAATGGCCGCAGGGTGTTTTCAACCGTGCGGGTGCCCTTAACTGCCATCAGGACATCGAGATCTTTCTGCTCTGCGGCAAGCCTCTCACTAATCCACGCAGTGAGGGCTGCGGGTGTCGTCGCCCCTACCCAGGCGTGCAACGGGTCGGGCTTTGGCGCCTGTGCGCGGGCGGTCCCGGAGGCAAGAGGCAACAGCATGCCCGGGGCAAGGAGCAGAAAAAACTGGCGGATATTCATGCACGCTATTCTGTCATGCGAGAATCGCAACTCGTCACCTGCCCAAGCAGGGTTGGTCACATAACGAGCCGGCTCAGTCCGATGGGCCTGTTCTGCTATACTTACTAACGGAACAACCGTCACCCCTGCCGCACCCGCGTGTGTGTCAGGCCCATGCGGAGGTGGCGAAATTGGCAGACGCACTAGCTTGAGGTGCTAGCGCCGCAAGGCATAGGGGTTCAAGTCCCCTCCTCCGCACCAAAAATTCAAGGGACCTTCCGGCGAAAGCGCCAGGGATTCGATCCAGCATGATTATTCTTCTCGTTATCGTTCACGTTATTGTCTGTCTCTTTCTGGTTGGCGTTGTTCTGCTGCAGCAGGGCAAGTCGGCCGACCTCGCCAGCGCCTTTGGCGGTCAGGGTTCACAGACGGCGTTCGGCCCGCGCGGCGCGGCTAACGTGCTGACCCGCCTCACCACATGGTCGGCGGTGATCTTCATGCTCACCTCGATTGGCCTGACGATCGCGCTGTCGCACTCGACCGCGAACCGTTCCGTGCTCTCGGGCACGACGCAGTCCACGCCCGCGCACAAGTAAGTTTCAGCTGGGATTCGATGAGCGCAGGCGTACAGCCTGCGCTTTTTCGTTTTCTTCAGCTTCTTTGATTGGCCATGATTCGAGAGACCTTCCCTGTCGGCCTGCTGCAGTGCAACTGCACCATCCTCGGAGACGAACAGTCCCGCGAGGCCATCGTTGTTGATCCGGGCTATGACATCCCGCGGATTCTCGCGACGCTCGCGAAACATCAACTCAGTGTGCGCCAGATCGTGGTTACGCACGCCCACATCGACCACATCGCCAGTGCCCTCGACCTTAAGCAGATAACCGGTGCGCCGATTCTCTATAACGCCGCCGATCTTCCGCTGGCCGCGATGATGGATGAGCAGGCCGCGTGGATTGGCGTGGAGACGCCAACCGTCAAGCCGCCAGACCATTCGCCTGCGGACCTTGAATCCGTGGGCATCCGCGGAGTCGAGGCGCAAGTCATCCACACTCCTGGCCATACAGAAGGCAGCCTTTGCCTGCATCTGCCATCGGAGTCGCTTCTCCTTGCCGGCGATACGCTCTTCGCGGGCTCGGTAGGGCGCACCGACCTCCCCGGCGGCCACTACGGCAAACTCATTCGCAGCATCCGAGAACGGCTACTTCCCTTGCCTGACGCCACGCTCGTGATCCCCGGCCATGGCCCTGAGACCACCATCGGCGAGGAGCGATTCTCGAATCCCTTTCTCATCTAAGGGCAATCGATCGGCAGCAACCTAAGCCCGCGATCCCACACCTCGGGCAGACTCAGCAGACTTACCACGGCGCGGCCTTCGGGCAAGCCGTAAAACTCTCCAGGCTGAACAAGCACTCCGCGATCGAGCGCTGCTTCAGCAAATGGCTGCCCTTCCGCTTCGCGGGGCACACGCAGCACTGCCGTCCATCCACCCTCCAACGCCAGCCGGTCGGCATGTGTGCCTTGCAATCGCTCATCGAGTGCGGAGAGATTCCGTCGTACCCGCTCGCGAATCTGATCCTGGAGGTGATGGCGAGCGTTCAGCCAGCTCGGTAACGCCGCCTGCGTTGGTGCATTCACTGAAAGAAATGTGTCGGCGACGATCTCGAGCCGTGCCAGCGCAACGCGCAGCGCGTGCACCGGCCCGCACGCCACAATCCATGAGAGCTTCATCTGCGGCAACGCGCAGACCTTGCTCAATCCGCTCAGTACAAAGCACAGTGCGGGCCCGTTGCTCGATGCAAAGGTTCGCGGTCTCGCGCCCGGGTAGATTGCATAATCCAGAAACACCTCATCGACAATCAATGCCAGCTGATGTTCTGCGCAGAGGTTCTCTAACTTCTCTCGCTCGACGTCCGCCGCGTAGTTTCCCGTCGGGTTGTTCGGGTGCACGACCACGATCGCGCGCGTTCGTTTGGTGATCGCGGCACGAAGAGCCTCAAAATCGATCGTCCACGCATGCGCAGACGCAGCCGAGGCTCCTGGGTCGTACTGCAATGGGTATTCGCGCAGAACCACCGAGTCCAACCGCGCGATGAAGTCGAATAGCGGATAACTAGGTCTTGCAATGAGCACTTCGTCTCCGGGATCGCACAACAGCCGGAACAGATAGCTGTATGCCTCGCTCGTGCTCGTGGTCAGGCAGATCCGTTCGACTGGAACTTCTGCGCCGTGGTCGCGATAATACTCCGCCACGGCGGCGCGAGTCCGTTCCAGGCCGAACGGCTCTGGTTCATACTCAAGTGCCGCGGGCGTGGCAAGCGGCGGCAATAGTATTTCAGCATCGTACAAAAACCCGCACGCGGTTGGGTTCGACGCCGTCAGGTCGAATACTTCCCCACCACGCGCGCGCCGCTGCCGGAGCTTCGCCGTCAGCGCATTCTCACCGAGTTCCCAACCTGTCCTTGCCGAAAACCTCATCGTTCCTTGCTCGTACTCAGAGCATACCTGTCTAGAATCGATTCAGATGCCACCGATCCGTGCGGTCCTTTTTGACTTCGGCCTGGTCCTCAGCGGCCCACCTGATCCTGTCGCGCGGGGCCGTATGGAAACCATCCTCAATACCACGCATCCTGAATTACGTGAGGCTTACTGGCGCCATAGAGAGGATTACGATCTCGGTGTTCTGAGCGGAGTCAGCTTCTGGCGTACCGTCGGAACGGAACTTGACCATCCGCCGAGCGATGAAGAACTCGCACAACTTCTCGAAGCAGACGTCGATCTCTGGACACAGCCGAACCAGCCGATGATCGACTGGGCGACTGCCCTGCAGACCGCCGACGTGACTACAGGCATCCTCTCCAACATGGGCGACGCGATGGAAGCTGGCATCCGCGCTCGTTTCCCATGGCTCGCCGCGTTCCGGCACGCCACCTTCTCACATCGTGTCGGAATCGTGAAGCCGGATGAAGGAATTTACCTGCATGCCATCGCAGGTATAGGAGAATCCGCGGAGACGACACTGTTCATCGACGACCGTATGGAAAATATCGAAGCCGCTCGCGCCCTGGGGCTCCACTCCATTCAGTACAGAAGTCATGAAGCCTTCGTGCGCGAGTTTCAAAACGGCAACTTCACCGGGCTTCCTTTGCCAACAGTGACCGTCACATCTCGTACACCTTGATGCTTGTCCCAAAGTGGCACAGCCATGAACGAACGGGTGACGTAGTCTCGAAATAGGACAACACATCTCACTTCCTCTGCTTTGGAATTGAGAACAGGCTGCATTTTGCCGAGTTTCAGCCTTGACCATGACGAAGATCGTTCGGGCCACTCTCCTCCTGTCTTTGGCGACTGCCGCTCTTTTCCCGCGGCGTTTGCAGGCGCAATTTGCTCCCCAGCAGGTGCTTGTTGAAGGTCTGCTCACTCAGAATCATCGTGGCAGCTTTACCTCTTCGGCCTTCGCGCCCGACGGCAGTCTCTACCTGCTGCTCGACGAAGGTGACGGTATCCGTGTTCTGAAAGCAGACAGCAACGGCTCTACTCTTGAGGCCCAGGTACACCTTGGCGCCGCCGGAGACTCAGGCGTTGCATTGACGTCGGACCCAAGCGGAAACGTCTACATTACGGGGACCAGCACCAGCGGAGCTCTCACGGGAACCTCGGGCGTACGCTTCCCCATGCCTGCGGATAGTTCCACGAACTCCTTTGTCGCCAGACTCGACCCTCAGCTCAATCTGATCTTTCTCACGTTTGTCGGCTCCGGCCATACCGCGGCGAGTTCTATCGCAGTCAATGCCAATTCTGTCTTTGTCACCGGTTCCATCTTCAGTTCAACCCTGCCCGTCACCCCGGCGGGGCTGCAGCAAACACCAGCGAGCGGTTCAAACTTCAACGGCTTTGTCGAAAGCTTCTCTGCCGACGGAACGGCGCTCAACTACGGAACCTATCTGGGGGGCGCGAACGGCGACACCGAACCCGCGGCAATCGTGACAGATGCCACTGGCGATGCGTTCATCGCGGGTGAGACCTCATCCGCAGGTTTTCCGACACTCAACGCACTTCAACCGGCGATTGAGGGAGCAGCGTCGGGCTTTCTCACCGAACTCACACCCTCGGGCAACGGCATCGTGTACTCCACGTTTATCGCCGGTTCAGGCATCACGGGCCTTGCCGTCGATAGCGCCTCAAAGTCCTTGCTCCTCACGGGCGGTATCGCTTTAGGCCAGTTTCCCGTCGCGCTCACCAACGTCCCACTCACCCAAACCAACTACCAATCCCTTCTGCAAATCTCTGCCGATGGACAGTCTCTGATCAGCAGCGTCATCCTTGGTCCCGGCACGCAAAGCTTTGTCGCAACAGCCCCGGACGGCTCTGCCTGGGCTACCATGCCGCTCGCCACTCCACTGTTGCCGGCGACGATTGCCGCTGCCGCGCAACCTGGCGACAGCCTTCTTCTGCACGTGCTCGCCGATGGCACATTCAGCCAAAGCCTTCGTGTTGGCGGAGTTCCCGTTGGAAACGCGAGCTACGCCTCACTCACGACTGCGCTCGCGGCTCCCGCGGTCTCACCTGACGGCTCGCGCGTCGCTGTTCCGGGAACCGTCACCATCAACCTCAGCTCGTCGCTGCTCACTACGCAGCGCTTTGGCCTCGCCACCATCGGCTCGGCAGATTCACTGCTGCCGAGTTCCGTTCAGGACATCGTGCCGGATGCAAGCTACTGCGGCAGCGCCAGCCAATGCATGGGTACAGGTGCCCTGCTTGCCATTGTTGACCCAACGAGCTCGACACCCGCACTTGCCCTCTCTTCTGGAGACTTTCCCAGCCTCACCATTCGTAATCTGGGCTCAGCCGCGGCGTCGTCACTCAACATCGCTGTCACTGGTGATGCGGTGTCAACAAACTGCAGTGCCTCACTTGTGCCCGGCGCTCAGTGCGGTCTCGCGCTCAGCGGTGGCGGAGCGGGCACTCTCACAATCTCGGCCTCCGGTCTCGTATCAACAGAACTCACGTTCCCGGCCACGAACCTTACAGCCGATCCACTCGCGCTCAGCACCTCCGAACTCGACTTTGGCATTGTCGCTGCTGGAAGTGCACCGGCGACGCGCACGCTGACGGTTACCAACCTCAGCAGTACACCGCAGACATTTGCCGTATCGCACGACGCAGGCCCCTCCCTCACTCCGTACACGCTTACCCTTTCGGGCACGGCTTGCGCGCAGGCTTCGGCGAGCCAACTTATGGTCGCGCCAAGCGACTCGTGCACGCTCACTTTCTCACTCACCGCTGCGAGTTCATCCGCAAATGACGGCCCGGTCCGCGCACTCTGGAGAGTTGGCTCGCGCGATGTCACCCTGACGGGCTTCTCACAAGCCGCCGCGATCAGCCTCTCTGCTAACGAGATCGACTTTGGCAAGCAGTCGCCGCTCGTCAACTCGGTACACCTTCCGCGTTATTTGTTCATCTCTAATAATTCGACCAGCGCAGTCGCACACACACTCGTTACACTGCCGCCCAATTCTCCTTTCGCGGTCGCAGACGGCTGCCCCTCCACGCTGCAACCACAGTCCGTCTGCCGCCTCAGAATTAGCTACAACTCGCCCACAGCACCTTCGCTCGACTCGGCAACTCTCACGCTTGATGGCGGCGAGGCAGTCCTGCTCACCGGCCAGACACTATCGCTTCAGAGCGTCTCCGGCAGCACTGCCGATCCCAACGTCAGCGTCTCTCCCGCATCCATCACATTCGCTGATCCGGTCACCGTCACTGAGCTCTCTACTTCGACGCAGAGTGTGCAGATCACAAACACCGGTCCGACGGCGGTCGCGGTTACCGCCTCGATCACCGGTGACTTCGCTCTCCAGAACCAGTGTCCTGCAACACTCGCCGCCAGTTCCTCATGCAACATGCTCGTCAGCTTCGCCCCAGCACAACCCGGAGTGCGCGAGGGTCTGCTGAACATCTCCGCGGGTGGGGCCTTCTCGCCTACTACGGTCACGCTCAGCGGTACGGCGAACGCCATATTTCCTGCCAACAACGGCACACTCTCGCTTGGCGAAACAAACGTCGGCGAGCCACTCATCGCGTGGTATCCCATCCAGGCCGCGCTTCCGTTGCTGAGCGTAAGCAGCAGCAGTTCCGCGTTTACAGTTGCGCTGATCCCAAACTCCGGCTCAACCCAACCTCCGACACTGCCTTCATCTTCCTTTGCATCCAGTGCAAGCGAAAGCTGTAACAGCTGCTGGCTGGGCGTTCAATTTCTCTCTCAGGCTGCGGGCACCCAGAACACAACCTTGTCTCTTTCCACCGTCTCCGGTGGCAATCCTGAAGCCGTTGCAGTCACGGCGTCCGCCACGCCGATCTCCGGCCTGCAACTCACTCCAACGAACCCGAACTTCGGCTCCGTTCCGGTTCATAGCACGACTGCCCCAGTCAACTTCACTCTCACAAACCTTCTCTCGCCCGCGACGACTGCAAACATCGAGTCCATCACCGCATTCGGCGACTTCTCAGTACTCCCGGCATCCACCGGTAATTGCTCTCAGTCCATCGCTGCATCCGCTGCCTGCAACATTAGAGTCGCGTTTGCGCCCACAGCCCAAGGTTCGAGGAGTGGCACGCTTACGGTCGTTACAGATGCAGGTACCGTGACGGCCGCACTTAGCGGTTCTGGCGCGCCCGATCCCGGTCTTGCGCTGCAACCGATTGCTCTCGTCTTCAACAACCAGGCCGGCGTCGCGGCAACGCAGCAAACCATCTCGGTCACTAACACGAGTGTTTCTTCGATCATGGTTGGAGCACCTTCAACCGGTACAACAAGCTTCACCGCCACTTCCACGTGCGGCACGCTGCCTCCCTCTGCACAATGCAGCATCGCCGTTGCCTTCACGCCCGGCACTACGCTCGCGCAAGACAGCCTTACACTTCCTGTCTCCACTGGCTCAGGCGCGCAGCTCACAACGACGAGCTACATCATCCCGCTCTCAGGCGCCTACACAAGCAATTCCGCGGGACTCATCATTACTCCCTCGACGTCCAACCTTGGCTCAGCGGCGACCGGTGAAGTCGGATCGACACGTCAGTTCAGCGTCACCAATGTGACCTCACAACCGCTGAACCTCTCGCTGTCTCTACCGCACCAGTTCCCGCTGGCTGGTGCGAGCAACTGCACAACCCTGGCAGCGGGAGCAACCTGTACGCTTTCGATCTCGCTTGCCCCTGCCGTCAATGGAGCACTCACCGGCACATTGCAGATCACGGGCACCCCCGCCAATGGCGCGCCCATTCAATCGCTTGCCTACCTTCTTGGGTACGGTGTTGGCTCCGCCACGCTCACGATCACGGGCGCAACTTCTCCACTGAACTTCGGCAATATGACCTCCGGTCAATCGCAACAACAGCTTTTGACTCTCACTAACTCAGGCACTCGCGCCCTCACCATCCACCGAATCACAAGCCAGCCGCCTTTCTTCACTACGAGCACCTGCGGTGCCACGCTAACGCCTACTGCCAGTTGCACCGTTACGCTCACCTATGAGCCGGTCTACGAATTGACCTCTGGCAGCAGCGCCCCGCCCTTACGACAGGACACTGGATTCCTCACCATCGAAAGCGACGCAGCCACGAGCCCCGACATACTCCAACTCTCAGGCACTGCGACAGCTATCACCGCGGCGCAGCCCGCAAGCTCCTCGGTTCTCGCGAGCTACAGCCTCTCATCCAGTGCCCTTACCTTTGCTGCTACACAAATTGGGAATATCTCGCCCGCGCAAAACATTACGCTTACAAACACTGGCACATCCACGCTGCACATCACCTCCATTGTGACGTCTGGCGACTTCACCGCGAGTTCCACCTGCTCCACGTTGCTGCCAGTTGCGACCTGCACCATTGCCGTAGAGTTCGTTCCGGGCGATGTTGCCACGCAATCGCTTCGCAGCGGCGCACTCGAGATCCGCTCTGACGCTTCCGACGCACTGGAGTTCGTGACACTGCTTGGCAGTTCCACACCGGCGCCCTTGCTTCTCGCACCCACTTCACTCAACTTCGGCTCTATCACCGTCGGTCAAAGCGGTGACCTTTCGGTCACTGCGACCAACACCAGTTCCTCCCCAATCACCTTTGGCGCGTTGACGGCGACAGGTCCCTATACAGTGAGCAACGGCACCTGCCCGGACGCGGGCGCGACTCTGGCATCAGGCGCTCAGTGCACTCTGGATGTCACGTTCGCACCGGCGAGCAGCGGCACGCAGACGGGAATCCTGTCGGTCGCTAACAGCGCTACGGAGTTGCCGCTTACTGTGATCCTCGCAGGTGTTGGTACAACCAGCGGCACGCAGCAGCAACCGGGGGCTTTTACGCTTACAGTCAACGGAAGCTCGTCGGCGTCGCTAACCGTAACTAGCGGTCAGCCAGCCGCATTCACACTTACAGCTACAGCCACCAACGGATTCAACGGCCCTATCGCCATCACATGCAGTCCGATGGATTCTGTTCTGTATGCCAGTTGCTCGCTTCTCGCTTCCACGCTGACGCTCGGAACAACAACACAGACATCAACCGCAACGATTAACACTCTTACGTCGACGCCGCAATCCTCTGAGCGTCTCGCAACTGTCCTGCTCTTATCGCTGATCACACTCGCTGCAATGCCATTCGCGAGCGGCCGTCGCAAGCTGCCTGTGCTCGCCATTCTTGTCCTGGTCAGCGGTGGCGCCCTCAGTCTCAACGGCTGCGGTGGTGGAAGTTCTTCTGCGCAGTCTTCACTCACAAACCTGCTCTACACACCCGCCGGAACCTATCATTGGAGGGTGACAGCCAACTCCACCAGCGGACCGGCAATCAGTTCTTCTGTTGTCCTGACCGTGACAGTTCAGTAGTTCAGCCGGTGCCATTCTCTCGTCGTGTCACGCCCGCGATTCCAACGAGTTTGACTCGTTGGGAACGCCCGGAATCGGCGCCTGTCCAACAATCTCGATCCCGAAGCCCTGCAGCGCCGGCACATGCGTCGGATGATTGCTCAGCAGCGTAATCCTGTGAATCCCCAGGTCCGACAGAATCTGTCCACCCAGTCCCACGCGCCGCAGCACTCGCTGCTGTCCATCCTCACTGCGTTCGCCACTAACTCGCCCCTCGCTGCGATGAAAGACCAACCGTGGCGGTCGCACTGTCGCGTCTACCCCAAGACCGCGCTGCGTGTGGTGCAGATACACAATCGCGCCGCATCCCGCCTCGGCAATCGCTCGCATCGACCCCTGGAGCGTAGCCTCGCAGTTGCACAGCGACGAACCAAATAGATTCCCCGCCAGGCAATGTGCGTGGACACGCACCAGGACAGGTTCACCGGCGCGCTGTGCACGCTCCAGGTCGCCGTACACCAGCGCGACGTGAGACTCTCCCTCGCTCCCGTGCGCCTCTCCAATTCCAGCTTCGCTCTCGTAAGCGATCATCCGGAACTCGCCGAGCGGAGTGGGCAACTGAGCCTCTGCAACACGGTGGACATAGCGTTCATTCTGCAGTCTGTAACGGATCAGTTCGGCGACAGTCAGCATCTTCAATCCGTGAGTTTTGCAGAACTCGACCAGATCCGGAACCCGCGCCATCGTTCCGTCTTCGTTCATGATTTCGCAGATCACACCAGCCGGAATCAGCCCAGCCATTCTCGCTAGATCGACCGACGCCTCCGTCTGCCCTGCCCGCACGAGCACGCCACCCTTACGCGCGCGCAGTGGAAACACGTGCCCTGGCCGAGCGAGATGGTTCGGCGTTGTTCCCGGTGCAATCGCCACCTGAATCGTGTGCGCGCGGTCGGCCGCCGAGATCCCCGTCGTCACGCCCTCGCGTGCCTCAATCGACTCAGTAAACGCGGTACCGAACCGCGAGGTATTGTCCTGCGTCATCGGAGACAACCGCAGCGCGTCAGCGCGCTCCTCGGTCAGCGTCAGGCAGATCAACCCGCGCCCGTACTTCGCCATGAAGTTGATGGTCTCCGCCGTGCAGAACTCTGCCGCGAGGGTCAGATCGCCTTCATTTTCGCGATCCTCGTCGTCCACCACTATGATCATCCGGCCTGCCTGCAGCTCGGCGATCGCCTCCGGCACATCGGCAAATGCATTCGACAACTCGGCCATATCGCCCCCGGCTCCTCAACAAAGACCCTGAAAGAATTGGCCGCCCGAACCGGCGGCCATCCTTCTTCAAGTTGATTGAGATACCTTCCCAACCCGATTCACCGGGCCGGCCACACCCTACAGCGTGGACTCGATCTCAAATCCCCAGGCCTCGAGAAGCGCCTCCGGGATGTACTTCGAATTCTTGTTTCGCCGCGCCCATTCCCGCAGACGCGTGGACCGTACGTACTGGTCCGGGGTCAGCTTGTATTCCTTCACAATCTGTTCAAACGATGTCACCGTCGGGACAACCGGCCCAATCGGCTCAGGCTTGCCCCAATTTGGATTTCCGCGGCGCTTTGCCATCTCTACGCGTGGTTCCTTCCTGTCAGCGGCATACGCCGCAAACACTTTAGTTTAGCATATTTTTGGCAAAAACTGGGCCTTTGGCGTATCCATGCCGCCATGCCAATCAGTGCACAAATACCTCAGCAGAATCCTTGGGCACGGTCATCGCCGTAGCCGACTTTGGGTCCGAATTGAACTTCGCGAACACCGTGGGATTCTTCCGGAAATGCCGCTCCAGCGAGTTGATCCGATTCTGGTCGTTCGGATGATCCGACAACAGCTGCGGCACCTGAGGTAGATCGGAGTTCTGAAAGTCGTGCAGCAGCCAAACTAATCCCCACGGGTTGTAGCTCGTCTGTGCACAGATGTCGGAGCCGGTCAGATCCGCCCGCTCTTCAACATCCCGCGAGTAGCCCAGCGAGTGGAGGTGCCCTATAAGCGCAATCGCCAGCAGGTGAGCCTTGGTCGGGCCAAGCAGTATCGCTGCACCCACCTCGCGCTCCTTCAGCTTCTGCCGCTTCTCCATCAGTTCCATGGTGTCGTGATGAATCGTGTGCGACACCTCGTGGCATAGTGTCCCCGCAAGCTGCTCCTTGTTCTTCACGAAGTACAACAGCGAATCGACTACATACACGTTGCCTCCTGGCGTCGCAAAGGCATTCGGCTGCTGTTCATGCACCAGGTAGAACTTGAATGGATGCTCGTATTGCGGCTGGGCGGCTCGCACAATCTCGTCCGAGATAGGCCGCAACTGGTCGTACAGCGGTGAGGATTCGATAATCTCGCCTTTGGCCTTCAGTTCGTTGAAGACCTCCTGGCCCATCTGCACCTCTTCATCCTGAGGCTGTGCTGCCTGAGTTTGCGGCTGGGGCTGAGGAGGTTGCTGTTGAG
>Ga0157372_10003619_pt1 | contig 16633 bp, 12 predicted proteins | sample C55metaG_FD_115307 | JGI IMG/M metagenome (GOLD analysis project Ga0157372, IMG submission 115307) | Corn rhizosphere microbial communities from Kellogg Biological Station, Michigan, USA - C5-5 metaG | ecosystem: Host-associated > Plants > Roots > Rhizosphere > Soil | place: USA: Michigan... | reverse complement strand
TGCGATTTCGGAGCGAAAGTGCCGGCAAATTTTAGGGCAGATCGTTGCTTCCGCCGGACGACCGCGTCAAGCTGCGCCTGGTATCGACGAAATGCAGCGTCATAATCACCGGAAGCGCGGTAAAGCTCACCTGCCAAAATGAAGGCCGCAGCCATCGCAATTGCCGAACCTTGCCCCGCGAGTAGCGAAACACAGAATGCCGCATCGCCTACGAGAGCGACACGATCCCGGCTCCATGATTTCTCGGCGGTTCCCATTCGAATTTGGCTAACGCGATCGAAGTACAACTCATTGACTGAATCGAGTGCCTCTAGAATCTGCGGACATTCCCAGCCGCTTTTTCCAAACCGCTCCCGCAAAGAGTCTTTTTGCGCAGCAAGGTTATCAGGTATCGCAGGTGATGGGTCTGCATAAATGAACAAGAACATCGTGCGGTCTCCACGGAGGGAAAACCTCCCGACCTGCTGCCCCACTTCCGTGTGCATCAGGTACACCAATTCGTCTCGCGGACGATATCCCGGAACCTCAAAAGCGGCAACTTTATAACCGAGATAGCGCTCGAACTGTCGTTCCGGTCCGAAAGCAATCTCTCGAACCCGAGAGTGCAGCCCGTCGGCTCCGATCACCGCATCGAACTCGCGTGTGGTGCCCGAATCGAAGCGCACCTGAACGCAATTGGGGCAGTGCTCTATGCCAGCAATGCCGTCATTGAAAACTGTTTCGACGCTTCGTTCGATCTTCCGATAGATCAATGCTGCGAGCTCACCGCGCGGGATGCTTATATATCGTCCCTTTGCAATCCGGACAATCGAGTCAACCGAGAACCCTGCAACGCGCTGGCCATCCTTTCCCACAACTCGGACTTCGCGTACCGTATAGCCCTCGCGTCGAATCTCCGGCAAGAGTCCCATTCGCTCAGCGACGTCGAAGCCGACGCCCCAAAAATCGATGACATATCCCCCCGTGCGAAGCGTCGGCGCGCGCTCCACGATAGTCGGCTCCAGGCCGAATTCGTGTAACCAATATGCCACCGTCGGACCCGCAATACCCGCGCCTGAGATCAAAACCCTCACAGTGTTCTCTTACTGCTTACCTTATCCTTGTGGTTTCGCAATGATGCAACTGTTCGTGGGCACGTGCCGCCGTTAAGCTTCCATCCAAGCCGACCGATGCACATGAAACGTCCATTCCGCTCCAGCAGGAAGTCTTAATCGATGCTCCTTTACCCGAAGTCTGGGCGTTCAGCATGGATTTGACGAAAATCCTGACCTTCCACCCCCGAGTCGTCAAAGTCGATTTGCTTTCCGGAAAAGCCCATCGTGAACCGGGCGTTGCGTATCAGTGCCATCTCGTGGGTGAAAAGCACACGTGCATTGAGAAAGATGTAGAAATCGTTCAGATGGAGAAAATTATAACAGTGGCAGCTTCCATTCCAGCCGTCATCCGTGGGTCAGAACTTGCATTCGATGCGCACAAGTGGCGTGACTTTGAGTGCTACGGCATGATTCCCCATACGCCTTCTCCCCACAGCCTGTCGCAGCCACCAACACGATAATCTTCGCTCAGACCTGCGCTAATGAGTGATATGGAGATTTCGCTCTGAACTGGCAAGCTCTATTTCGTGGTTTGTCGCGATGCACTCTTGACTGCGGACTCCACGCAGTTTGTAACGCCGCCTGTTCTTTCGACAAAGCGAGTGATCGGGAATTGCGGTTCGCAATCCACGTCCAGACCGCTCAGGTTACCCGTTACGTTCGCCGCGACGAAACCCGCGAAGGAGCCGTCTTCCAGGTGGACACCCACCCCGCCATTGCCGGTTATGGTCGGGCCAAGAAAGGCTACCGAGGCGTTGCCGAGGAGTGTCATGCCATTGCCCACATTGCCGCTGATCGTACCGCCGCGGAGTTGCGCGGTAGCGGTGCCTACCCGAATGCCAATCGCGTTATTGAAGAAATTGGAATTGGAAGTTTGCAAGTGAGATCCGGGCCCTACGTCCACCCCTTGTTCCGCATTGCCTTGAAAGACGTCATTACTGCAAGACATTTGCGAGCCCCCGATCAATATGGAACCGCGGCCCCCATTGTTCTGGATAACATTGCTTTCAAGAAAAACGTTGGAACCACCACTGACAAATACGCCGTTGCCTACGCCATCCTGAATCGTGTTGCCGGTGAGGTAACAAACACTTGCGGCGCCACAATTCACTCCCCCATTCCCGCCGTTGATGGTGAATCCCTGCAGGCTGATGCTGTGGGAGTCCTCGATATCTACGACCGCTGAGCTGCCGCCGGAGCCGTCCGTAATCGAGGCGCCGTGCTCGGTGATCAGTGTCAGCCTATCCATGCTCTGAATCGCGAGGTTTTCATTGCAACTGCCCGAGACAACTATTCTGTTGGGTCCTTGCGGATTGGTCTTCGCAAGCAGACCCAGAGCCTGGCTAATGGATTGGTGTTTGGCGCAGTTCACACTAAGATTCGCCGCCTGAGCGTACTGGCTTGCCGCGCCCACGGTCGCTAACAGAAAAAATGCAACAACGCTCATTTTTTGCTTCATGATATTGCTCCTTTATTCATTTTGTGTTCTCTCGGTTGAACAACTATGGGACCACCGTCACCTGCACGGATCCCGATTCTCCGGAGTCCAGGGTTGCGGTGACCGTGGCAGTCCCTGGAGCAACGACAGTGGCGTATCCTCCGAGGTACGGATAAATGTCGAAGACTCCTCCCTGTGCAGTCCAAGTGGCAGGCCCACTAACATCCAGCGTGCTGCCATCGGGGAAGGTTTCTGTCGCGTAGAAACTTATTCCTGAAGAGGACAGGAGGAATGGGCCCCTAGGAGAGATGGTTATGTAATTCGTGAGTCCGACAAAAACAGTCATGCTTCCGGACTTGCCACCATAGGCAGCCGCGATAGTGACGGAGCCAGTTCCTGTCCCGGTGACTACGCCGTTGTTGACGGTTGCAATTGTGGCGTCAGAAGTGGTCCAGGTAGCAGATTTCGTCACATCCGTATTCGCGAACGAATTGGGAGAAATTTGGTACACGGCACTCGCAGACACCAGGACGGTGCCGCCCTTCGGAATGGCAGGACCTGCGGAGGCGAAGACCTGGACCTGAGTGAAAGATTTTTCATACGGAGGCTCAGTCTGCGACCCAGTAGGAGGCTTTACGTATTGATAGCCTCCGCCGCAGGCAGATAGAACTAACAAGGCCAAGAACGCCACCGCCGCGAAGATCTTTTTGTTTGGCGATGTTTTCACGGTATCGGTTGTCACTACCGAAATATTTGCCATAGTTTCCTCATTGAAGTGATCGCAACACGGCTTATCCATTGAAGGGACATTCAACCCGCGGCGACTGGACGAGACTCGGACAAAATAAGCTTCCGCGCCATGCATTGGGTTTCAATTCTTTTTCAACTCTTCTTCAACAGGGAAGCCCGTGTGGACACACGGGTTACGGCTGGGATAGGGATTTATGGTTTGACGACCTAACGGCCGCCTGTTACGCTCAACGCCACTTATATCGGCTCCAAGCGAGATGCCTTCTGTTTCCACTCCACGCCGATTGGCCTTCGGCCCCTACGAAGCCGACTTGCAGTCCGGCGAATTGCGAAAGTACGGCATAAAAATCCGGTTGCAGTCGCAACCGTTTCAATTGCTCGTCATGCTCTTGGAGAGGCCTGGCCAATTAGTCACACGAGATGAAGTCTGCCAGAGGCTTTGGTCGACGGACACGTTTGTTGATTTCGATCACAGCCTGGGGACGGCGATCAACAAAATTCGGGAGGTTCTCAAGGATTCGGCTGCAGAACCTCGCTACATAGAAACCTTGCCGCGGAGAGGATATCGTTTCATCGGGCAGGTTACTTCCATTGCCGAACCCTCCCAGGCTATAACGCCTCCGGCGCGCGTAGATTCTTCGCGCGATGGAAATGAGCCAAATCGGAAAACGGAAACTACACACAGGCTGATCTGGGCCACTGCCTCCGTACTTCTCATTATTCTTGTAGTTTCCGGCCTGGTTACTTGGCGATCATTTCGCCACCACCCAATCGGTTCCCTTGCCGTGCTTCCACTCGCAGGTCTATCGACCGACCCGAGCCAGCAATTTCTCGCCTATGGCGTGACTGACGAACTTACCACGAACCTGGCCCAGATCCGTTCAATACAAGTAAGTTCCCATACATCGTCCACTGCCTGTTCCAGCACGCAGAAGTCTGCTTCCCAGATGGCGCGCTGTTTGGGTGTCGACGCGCTCGTCGAAGGCTCAATCGTCCGGTCCGGCGATCGGGTGCGCCTCACAGTTCAACTCATTGACGCTGCCTCTGATCGCCATCTATGGGCCCAGACTTACGACTCGCAGTTGAACGACATCATCACCACACAACGCGAGGTGACGCGTGCGATTGCAGCAAACATCTCTGCCGTCCTTACGCCGCAAGAGCAGGCTCGGCTTTCCCAGCCGCATCCCATGAACCCGGAGGTTGCCGACCTTTATTTCAAAGGTTCCTACTACTTAAGCAAGCTTGATCTAGATCGGGCCAAGGAAACATTCAGCGAGGCCACCCGGCTGGACCCGAAAAGCGCCGAGTCCTGGGCGGGATTGGCTGACGCGTTGCACCACAGCGCCGCGAATGGAGGCGGCTCCGCTGATTTCGTTCAGGCCCGTGACGCGGCCAACAAAGCTCTGGAGATCGATCCTTCGCAAGCGCAGGCGTTGATGGTGCTTGGCATTCTTTCCTTTGTTGATTTGAAACCGACAGAGTCCGAGGCGTTTTTCCGGCGTTCCATCGAAGCACGTCCGGGCTATGCCATGGCCCGAATGCTATTCGCCGTGACACTCTCACACTACGGACGCTACGACGAAGCTATCCAGCAGGCTAAGTCGGCAAGCTCTCTTGACCCGGTTTCGGTTCTGACAAATGCGATGGCATGGCACGTTTACTTCTGCGCTCGGCAGTACGATGAGGCTCTGCGAATCATCCTCGCAGCGATGGAGATTGATCCCGCGTTCGGTCCAGCATATTTTCGGCTGCACATAAGTTGGGAGCAAAAGGGTGAGTATCAGAAAGCTATCGATACGAGCGTTCGCGGCCGCATTGTCGAATGAGAATCCCCGGAGAAGGCAAACCGGGACGTCGCGGATCTTCGCGCGGCGCTAGCCTCCGGTGGGGCCCGCGGATATTGGCAGCACCAGTTGGAGATTTTGCTACGGGATAGAAAACCTGATGACCGGGGTGGTTATTCCCAGATCGCTCGTTGTTACATGCGTTTAGGGAAACGCGAGGAAGCCCTTCAGACGCTGGAAAGAGGATACCAGTTGCGCGACTCCCGTCTTATCCTTTGGGTTCCCGCTTACGAAGAGTTCGACCCATTACGCTCCGATCCTCGCTTTCAGAAAATACTCCACGGCCTTGGCATTTCGTAATTCCTTACAGCGCCGATGCACAAATATCCCTCACTTGGTCGAGTTCGTTATATACTCCTTCCGCGCGGTATGTGAAAATCGCGTCCGAGTCAAGCCACTCGGTGTCCGCCCTAGCCGGCTCCGCTACAGATATTCCCTTTCGGCGTGGCACGCGGAATTCAAAGCTGGGAGTGAGAGAGGCGTTATGCGCGACCTCGGCCCGCTCGCGACAGCTCATACCCGCCGCTTGTTCGTTCTGAAGCTAGGTTGTCCCCTTGCTGCTTTGACTCGGCTGATCGCCGGGGTGGGGATTTTTGTTGGACTATTTTCCTCCGCTTCTCCTTTGCACGCGCAAACCCTAAGTGGAATTCGCGGTACCGTCACCGACCAAAGCAAGCTAGCAGTCATTGACGCCAGAGTTTCCGTTTCCAATTTAGACACCGGCGTTCGCCGCAATACCGAGACTAATAATCTTGGAAGTTATTACATCACTGATCTGATCCCAGGCGCCTATACCGTCATCGTGGAAAAAAATGGATTTAAGTCCTCCGTTCAAAAGAATGTATTGGTAGAGGCGGCCACGAAATCGACCGTAAATATTGTATTGGCGGTAGGCGATACTCACGAAACCGTTGAAGTAAACGCCTCACCAATTTCAATCGAAACCGAGCAACCTCAGTTCGGTACCACGATTCAGCCCAAGCTCATTGAGGATTTGCCGCAATTCATTGGAGGAACAGTTCGACAAATTGACACGCTAGTGTGTTTGGTACCTGGGGTATCCCTTGTCAGAATGACTGATGGTGCATCGTCACCAGGAGTCTCTTCAGCGACACGTCTTCGCGGCGGATTGACGCCCGGTGTATCGACTGATGGTCGTATCGACGGTGGATTGGACTTTCAGAACGAAGTGGTGTTCAACGGCGTACCAATCGCCTTCGCCGAATTTCAGGGCCGGCAGTACTTCATCAATCCGCCATTCGACATGGTCAAGGAGTTTACCGTGCTGCAGGGCGCCTTCTCTGCGCAATACGGGCTTGGCCAAGGTGTAACCCAATATCAGTTCCAGTCCGGGACCAAAAAGATCCATGGAACCGCTTACGGGGTATATCGAGACGCATTCCTCGATGCCCCGGGAGCGGTCAACGGTGTGAACCCAAACGACCGCGGAATCGTGGGCGAGCCGAATTCCGATCACGAAATCGATTGGGGCCTTACCGCGGGAGGACCGGTTCGAATTCCCCATATCTACGATGTACGTGGCAAGACGTTCTGGTTCGCGAGTATCGAAAATTTTCGCCAAGCCTCGGCTCAACCTCCGACAACGGTTCCAAGCCAGCACTTCGTGAATGGAGATTTCAGCGGACTGGTCGTGCCCAACACGACGACGCAGATTCCAATTTTCGTTCCCATCTCATGGCAAGCTGACCCCTCGCTGATACCGTCGGGATGCAACCCCGGCGCCGCGCCGGGCCAACAATTTCCGGACAACATCATCCCGCAGAATTGTTTCAGCAGAGCTTCGAAATCGCTGTTAAGGTTTGTTCCCAAACCGACTTCCGCCGGCGAAATTAACAATTTCCAGCCGTCGTTTATCCCGCTACTGGGTCACAACGTTTGGGGATTCACTCTCGATCACAACATTGGTTCCAACCAGGCCATTCACGAAGCATATTGGCGCAATCGAGAACTGATCGCCGGCGGCTTTGTGGACAATCCGCTCAACAACACGACCACCAACAACTGGTTCGGCAGCGGACTGCTGGTGACTTACTCGTATGCGATCACCCATAGCCTCATCATGACTGCGGGTGTGAGCTGGACCACTGAGATATTTAACTACCATCAACAGAAGCCTATTAGCGATTTTGGCGGCGTAGAACCGGGCCCCAACGGGAGCGACTTCCTCCCCGGAATCAACTTCGTCGGCGGCCAGTCTGACCCCATAAACTGGGGCACCTCTGGATGGCTGTACACCATTAATCGCAAACATGGACTTGGAATCGCCAACAACTGGGTTTACACGCGCGGCCGGCACACTCTCAATTTTGGATTGGACGTGCGCCGCACTTTTCAGGACGACCAGGAGTGCCAACTCTGTGCGGGCAATCTCTTCTTCCAGGCTGCCACAACTGCGGATCCAATGAACGACCCAGGCGGTCTCTCAACTGGCAGCGGGTTCGCAAGTTTTCTGCTCGGCGATGCCGGCGAGGCGCATCGTTCCAATACGCCTTTGACCAGGCTTCGCAACTTCTATATTGCTCCATATTTTCAGGACAACCTAAAGATCACTCCGCGCTTTACCATGAACATGGGACTACGCTGGGACTTGGCCTTCCCGTTCTCGAACGATAACCGGGTCAATCAACTTGTCTTCTTCGACCCGTTCGTCCCAAATTCGGGTGCTATCAACCCGGCCACGGGCCAGCCCCGACTTGGCGCTCTCGAAATTCTGGGCAAGAACTGCAACTATTGTGCAGGGTGGGATCACCCCGATATGCAATGGCGGCATTTCAGCCCCCGCCTGGGCTTTGCATACCAGTTGAATAACAAAACCTCCTTGCTAACGGGGATGTCATTTAGCTTCCTGAATACTGGGGCTTTTGAGTATGGGACCAATCAGGTTGCGCTGAATTTTGGGAATGGCTTGAACGGCGCGTTCGACGTGGAGAGTACCGGTCAGATCCCTGGACTCGGCCAATGGGACACGACTCCGCTCCCCTCGCCTTCGAAGGCTTCTTTCTCGCCGCACGCCGTTAGTCCAAATGAGATTCACAGGCATGTAAATCAGGCATACAACGAGTTATTCACGATTGGAGTGCAGCGAGAACTTCCCTGGAAGATGTTCACTTCGCTGTCTTACGTGCACAGTCACGATTTGCACTTACCGGCGGCCTTGATCCGACGGAATCAACTCGATCCAAACATTCCGGCAACGTTGTGCCCAGACGGTCTATTGCAGGAAACGGACTGTGTATTGGCGGAAAGCTGGATTAGCAATGACGGCCAGGCGGTTCTAAAAAATCTGGGCTTCGGACAATTCGACGGACTCTATACACCGTACAACAATTACCTGAGCGATTGGGGGGATAGGCCGCTCATCCGGGCGTTACTGCCGTACCCGCAATTCCGCATGATCGGCAATTCATTCGATACAACCGGCGCGGACAAATACGACGCAGTCCAGGTCAGCTTGCAGAAGCGCACCGGCAGCGGCTTAACCCTACTCGTCGCTTACACATTGTCGAAAACTATCGCGAACACGGACAGTGCTGTCTCAAGCTCGAATGTAAGAGGGCTCAATCAGTTCAATCCAGCCGGCGAGTGGTCGGTTGCCAGGGATGACCGCACTCATGTGTTCAACATAAGTCAGGTTTACGAACTCCCGATTGGACCTGGGAAAAAGATATTCAACCAGGGTGGAACCCTCATGAAGAACATTCTTGGCGGCTGGGAGTTTTCAGGATATTACACCTACATTAGTGGTACACCGGTGCCGATCATTGTAAACGGGCGTCCACTTTTCAACACATTCAACCGCGCCAATATCATGCCCGGCTCTTTTGATGTGAAATGGGATAATTACTACAAAGGTCTGCCCGTATTCAACATCAAGAAATTCCAGTTTCCTGGGGCTTGGAGAGTCGGGAACGCCGCGCCATTCTACTCGGGCTTCCGAAATCCTTTTGAAAGCAGCGAAACATTGGCGGTTGGAAAAAAATTCTTCCTCGGAGAGAAAGTGAATGCCGAGTTGAGAGCGGAGTTCGACAATGTTCTCAACCGCATGCGAGTCTGCGGTGCCGACCATATGGACAATGATCCCTATCATGTTTCTGGCCTCGATCCCAACAACACTGATTTCAATTTCGGAATCGTCTCAGCCGGAGCAGTTTGTCAAGGCAACACACCAAGGCGGGGCCAGGCCGTGCTCAGAATCACGTTCTAGTAAAGGCGGGGGAAATCAATGGCGCACCACCGACAGGAATTCAAACCCGTTATTTCTGGCGTGTTCAGGTCGGGTGCAGAAAATTTGACCCCAGGCCAGCAGCCCACCAGTTCATTCTTCGTTTAGGGAGTCACAATTCCGGTCCTGCAAACTTCGAAGCGTTGCATCCTGCTGGCACGATCCCATACTTTAAATCCAAAAAGGTCTGAAGATCAAGGGTAAGGGCCTCCGCCAGTTCCTGCCAAGTCAGAACCTTGCACCTCGTCCTGAGTTCGGAAATCTTCACGCAACTCATGATCAAGTACCATCCCTCGATCAAATCAGGACGACGAGCATCGAGGAGAACACAGAAGGAAAGCTTCAGCGCGTGGGCTGCCAGCACATTGCGAATTAACTGATAAGAAACGAATCGCCCTCCTGCTCTCGGCAGTCTGTGATATTCAAACACTGCTTTCAGATCTCGATACGACTCCACAATTTCGGCAGTCTGGGTCTGGAAATCGGCTTCGGTAAGTTTCGATTCGATCAACAGTTCACCCAGCTTCATATCCACTTCGGTTCTGTCTGTGCGCCCATTGCCAAGCGGGACTCTCGCCGGGAATCCAAATTTTGGGGAGACGGTGCTCTCACTTCCAAGGATCGAGTTCACACCGCTGCTCTTCAAAGTGCGTGGATGACAGAATATGTTCATCAACAGCGCGTCTGAACTCATGCACGAATCGAGTTCCTTCCAGCTTCTGTCGGTTCTGGGCAATGACCGGGCGGACTGAGTGTGAGCTTTCTCCAATCGCTTCTTCCATTGAACCTGCTTCAGGATGGCGCGGTAGCTGGCGGCGAAGAAATTCCCATGTCGCTTGCCATCTGAATAGGGCTCGTAGACTGTGACTGGTAGTTCACCATAGCTGGATTCATGTGGGAGATCGCGTGCCTTGGCGTAGGCTGAATTGCGCTGGCTTAATTCCTGACGAAGCTGAGCCGCAAAGGAGACCATCCTTATTTACTCGACTTCTTTTTCACGCGCTCTGGACTCTTCTGATCTTTAACGTAGGCCAGTCCACGTTTCAGTTCGGCTGCGAGATCAACTTCAGGTGTGACAACCTGAAGGGGTTCACCTCCAACTTCGCGCCCCAGCCACTCGTTCAGTTCGGCTGGTGCGGCGATCACGTTTCGGCCTTGCCGGGTGGTGGGCATCCCAGTTTTAGCCCAACGTTGTGCAACCGAGATCGGCTGGCCCAAGAACTCCGCGATCTGCTGCCAGCCCTTCAATGATGTGGGCTGCGACGGTGGCTTTCGGCTGTTCTTCTTTTTAGATTGAGCGGCCATGGTGCGTATCAATCAACTCACAACTCGCGGTCGCGCACATATTCCAGAATCGGCAATCAGGATTACACTCTCGCTCTCGCTCAAACAATTCCTCTCGCCCGATCCACAGAGAATGGCTGCGATTTCTAATCTTGAACCAAGTCCTGCTCCCGTCCAGCAGATAGGGATCAAACTTGCGCTTCGCCACAATGCCTTCGACATCGCGCTGAGAGGCAAAATAAGTGTAATAGGGACTCAGCCATAGTCGTACTGATCCGCTACCATGACTGGAAGGTATGGAAATAGGTGTCAGAACTGGACGGGAAAGCCAATGCAAAAAGCCACGAGGATGGCTAGGCCGTTGGATTCTGCGGAACATGAACTCGCGGCACTCGGAGCTGACCGACTGGGGTCTGGCATGCATTTCGATAGGAGGGAACGACACGATTCTAGATGTGGGCTGTGGCGGCGGGCGGACGCTGAGCAAGTTAGCGGAACAGACCCAGCAAGGGAAGGTGTACGGCATCGATTACTCGGAAGAGAGCGTCTCTGCAAGCAAAAGAACGAACGCACGCTGGATTGCAATCGGGCGAGTGGAAATCGTGCATGGTTCCGTGTCTCACCTTCCATTCTCAGACGGGATTTTCGACCTGGTGACAGCCGTTGAGACACATTTTTGGTGGCCCAACCTCCCTAGAGACATGCGCGAAATCTTCCGAGTCCTGAAGACAGGCGGCAAGCTCATCATCATCGCAGAAGTGTACAAAGGAGCGAACACGAACATGGCACGGCTATGCGAGAAATACGCCTCGCGGACGGGCGTGACACTTTTGGACGTCGATGAGCATCGCAAACTCTTTACTGAGGTTGGCTTTTCGGGCATTCAGATTTCCGTAGGGTCTCGGAAGGGTTGGATCTGCTGCAGCGGACGGAAACCCGACCAGCGCGCTGCTCAATGAGCGTTTCTGACAATGTCGGCTCAGCGTGGATGGAATTAACAACTTAGGAGACATCTATTTTCGTCACATACCCGCCCTCCACCGAGAAACAACTTCTGGCGTCCATGGTTGGGGGCCTTATTGCACTGGCCGCACATGGTGGAAAGACGGCAGTACGTGGCGCTGTTACTCCTTCACCTGAGCCCATCTCAAATATCAGTCTGAGCCTCGGAGAGGGATGTGAGGAAGATGGCCAGTGCATCCGTTCGGCGCCGTAGGCTAGCAGAGCCACAATGGGTACGCACACAAAGGTGTGCAGCGCGTTCCAAATCAGATCAAGTCGAGACACCTGTGCAATTTTGAACAGACGCTCATTGGCAGTCTCGGCATACTGATTGTGAGCAGACCTCCCGGGAGGGCTGTTCACAACTTACGTCTACAGGCCAGAGGAGGAGTATGCGTCAAATCGTTTTAACGGCATTTAGTTTCGCTCTGCTGTTATCCGCAATTCCATTGTTCTCGCAAACAAATGCAAGCATAGAAAAGACACTCGAGAGCAATGAAGAAGCAGGCTGGCAAGCCTGGAAAGACCACGATGCAAAACAGGCGGTAGCGTGGTTCACGAACGACTCCGTAAGCATCGCTGACGGCGGGGTATTCAAGGGCAAGGAGCAGCTTGTGAAAAGTATCACGGACGGGAGATGTGTAGTCAACAGCTTCTCGCTCTCCGATTTTTCCTATATGTGGCTCGACAAAAACACGGTCGTCATGACCTACACGGGGACGCAGGACGCGACGTGCGCCGGCAAAAAGCAAGGGGAAAAGGTTTTTGCCACGTCGATCTGGCAGAAGAAAAGCGGCAAATGGTTGTCACCATTTCACCAGGAAACCGAAGCAGGGGGCATGTAGATGGTGACGAAAATTTCCTCCACGTTCAGACGGAACTGTTTAAATCAAAGCTTTAGCACTCAAAACACTTTGTGGAGTCAATAAGGGTCCTACCCAATCAGTGATCGTAAGGATGCTTACTTCTCCCGCGGGTGTGGCACGAAGGATTCCCGTAATACGCACCATGAGGGGAGCATACTCCACGGCAAAACAGGTCGGTTCCATCCAAAAGCGGCATCGTCGCTGGGGATGCTAATGGCGGACGTCGCCTACGTTTCGACGACGCATGCGAGCTTTAGGCCGCGCCCCTCCTTGCCAGCGTCTGTCGAGTCAAACTCCGTCAAGAATCCCCGGATTGCAAACATGCCAAAGGCAGCAGAAATGATTCTTTTGAGTGAGAACCGTTGACTAATGTTCCCGGAAAAGGCGACAACGAGGTCGCGATCTGGTCAATTTTGACCAGTCTTTCTTCTCCGAGAAACTGATACTGAAGGCGGAAGATTGCTGCCCGCGAGAAAACAATTTAAAAAGTGCGCGAAATGAACAGACATTACCCATCTTGAATCAACACTAACGAGCTCTAATCGTTTGCGAAATCACCTTCGCCACGCAGCTTCGAGCAACCCTGAGACAATTGATGTCAGAACCAGAGACAGTACCTTCGACCAGAATCCTCGAACTTGGTAAGCGGGATCCCGTCGTGCCGCATCAGGTGCCTGCCGCACCGATTCGCCCGCGCCCTCGTGCCGGGCTGCCGAGTCGGATCGCCGTTATCGGCAATTACCTTCCCCGCCAGTGCGGCATCGCCACCTTTACTACTGATTTGTGCGAAGCAATTTGCGGGGAGTATGGCGCAGCACGACTGTCGGCGGTGCCGGTGAACGATACGGAATCGGGCTACGCATACCCTGCAAGGGTGAGACTCGCCCTTCAGCAGGACGATCTATCGTCGTACGAGCAAGCGGCTGACTTTCTGAATTTCACCAATTTTGACTTGGCATGCCTGCAGCACGAGTACGGAATCTTCGGGGGACCGGCTGGTGGTCACATCTTGAGTCTGCTTCGTCGGCTCAAGATGCCGGTCATAACTACTCTTCATACTGTGCTTCGGGAACCGAATCCCGATCAACGGCTGGTGATGGAAGAAATCGCGGCAATATCAGATCGTCTGATCGTGATGAGTCAGCTCTCATCCCAGTTTCTGCAAGAAATCTTCAAGGTGCCGGACAGCAAGATCGACATCGTTCCGCACGGCGTTCCTGATTTGCCATTCCTCGATCCGAATTTTTATAAGGACCGCTTTGGCGTCGAGGGGAAGGCGGTCCTGCTGACGTTCGGCCTGCTTTCTCCGAACAAGGGAATCGAAAATGTGATTCAGTCCCTGCCGCAGATCCTGGCGAAGCACAAGAACGTGGTTTACATAGTCGCGGGCGCGACTCACCCTCATATTCTGCGCCGCGAGGGTGATCGCTATCGATCGTACTTGCAGGACCTGGCGAAGGAAGTCGGGGTGGAGTCGAATGTGATCTTCCACAACCGCTTCGTAAGTCCTGAGGAGATGGTGGCATTCATCGGCGCAGCCGATATCTATATCACTCCCTATCGTCATGAGGCCCAAGTGGTTTCGGGGACGCTGGCGTACGCGTTAGGTGCGGGCAAGGCGATCATCTCGACTCCCTATTGGCATGCGATCGAATTACTGGACGATCGCCGTGGGGCGCTGGTCCCTTTTCAAGACTCGGACGCGATTGCGCGAAAAGCAGTCGAACTCCTGGATACTCCCGCAATACGGCACGCTATGCGAAAGCGTGCTTACACCTATGCACGGGACATGGTCTGGCAAAGTGTGGCACAGGGGTACATGGCAAGTTTTGAACAAGCGCGCGCTGACCGAATGCGGCAGCCGCGGGCGATGTTCTCGAATGATTCGCCGGAAAAATGTTTTGAAGAGTTGCCACTGCTTAAGCTCGACCACCTGCACCGGCTGACCGATGAGACCGGCATGCTCCAGCACGCGACCTTTGCTGTGCCCAACTACAGCGAGGGATATTCCACAGACGATAACGCACGCGCTTTGCTTTTAACCGTGCTGGTCGAGCAACTTGGAGGAACCAAGTTTGCGGGAACCAAGAAACTTGCTTCGCGATACCTGGCTTTTCTAGCGCATGCGTTCAATCCGGAGAGCGGAAGGTTCAGGAATTTTCTGACTTACGAACGCAAATGGACCGAGGCCGCGGGCTCGGAAGACTGTCATGGCCGCTCGTTGTGGGCCTTGGGAACGGTCCTGGGAAGATCGAAGAATCAGGCGCTGCGAGGTGCGGCAGGCCGTCTTTTCGAAGCTGCCGTCCCGGCGGCGGTCGCCTTCACCAGCCCCCGCGCGTGGGCATTCGCCTTGCTCGGGATACAGGAATACCTCGACCGCTTTCCAGGGGACCGCGATGCACAACAGACGCGATCGGTCCTGGCAACTCGACTGCTTGAACTCTACGGTTCGAACCAATCTGCGGGGTGGAATTGGTTTGAGGATGTTCTGGCCTATTCAAATGCCAGACTGCCACAAGCGGTTCTGATTGCTGGCCGTCGCAGCTCGGATACGCTGATGGTATCGGCCGCTCTCGGCGCACTGAGTTGGCTGACTGCTGTACAGCGCTCGCCGGAGAATGATCATTTTGTACCCGTCGGCTCGCAAGGTTTCTATCGCAAGCGAGGCGAGAAGGCCCGCTTCGACCAACAACCTGTGGAAGCCGGAGGAGCGGTTTCTGCATGCCTGGAGGCTTATCGCGCAACCGGGGAGGATCGATGGCTCAAAGAGGCCTGGTCCGCGTTCGACTGGTTCCTGGGGAAAAATGATTTGCAAATTGCACTGTATGATCCCAGCACTGGCGGCTGCCGAGACGGCCTGCACCCCGAGCGGGTAAATGAAAACCAGGGAGCAGAATCGACTTTGGCGTTCTTGATGGCATTGGTCGAAATGCGCCTGCTGGGGGAAGTAAATCATCCGCGATCAAGACGAGATCTATTCATCGCCCGCAACAAAAATCTTGAGACAGCAAACGTACTGTGAAATGTTTTGCGTGAAATGCTTATGAGCGTTGCCATAACAACTCGTTACGAACCTCTTCTGCTTCGGCATCCCGGTAATCCGATCCTGACCGCGAAGGATTGGCCTTACTCGATCAACAGCGTCTTTAACGCAGGGGCAACATTGTTGACCGATGGTTCGACCCTGCTGCTGTGCCGGGTTGAGGACCGACGCGGCATATCCCACCTTTGTGCAGCCCGCTCTCGGAACGGCGTGGACAGCTGGGAAATTGACAGCGAGCCAACCTTGCTTTCGAGCCCGCAAGAATATCCCGAAGAGCTCTGGGGTATCGAAGATCCTCGCATCACGTTTGTGCCTGAACTGCAGCAGTACGCAATCACATACACATCGTATTCGCGTGGTGGGCCAGGAGTTTCGCTGGCTCTGACCAGGGACTTTCGCAGTTTCGAGCGTTACGGCGTGATCATGTCACCCGATGATAAGGACTCCGCTCTGTTGCCGCGAAGAATCGACGGGTATTGGGCACTCATTCATCGACCCATGACTCCACTCGGCTCGCACATGTGGATCTCCTATTCTCCCGACCTGCGTCACTGGGGCAGGCATAGGTTGATATTGGAAGCTCGCCGGGGCGCCTGGTGGGATGCAAATAAGATTGGTTTGTCGCCGCCGCCGATCGAGACCGATAGGGGATGGCTGGCGCTCTATCACGGAGTACGGCACACGCCTTCGGGCTGCTTGTATAGATTGGGTCTCGCATTGTTCGAGCTTGAAAATCCGGAAAAGTGCTTGCTGCGTGGAGATTCCTGGATCTTTGGGCCAGAGGCCGAATACGAGCGTCAGGGGGATGTTAAGGATGTTGTGTTTCCCTGCGGTTATACGATGGACGCCGATGGCGACGGCATCAATATTTATTACGGCGCTGCGGACTGCTCGATTGCCCTGGCTCGCAGCAGCGTTCGCACCCTGCTGAACTGGTTGGACGGAAATGGAAGCAACGAGCGCCGGCGAGAACAGGACCGATGAAACTGCTACTCCGCATGTTTAAGTTCGCGTTTTGCTGTCATCACCGTCACTTGAGCCGGGTGTTCACAATCCAGAAACGGAC
>Ga0157372_10003614_pt1 | contig 16650 bp, 16 predicted proteins | sample C55metaG_FD_115307 | JGI IMG/M metagenome (GOLD analysis project Ga0157372, IMG submission 115307) | Corn rhizosphere microbial communities from Kellogg Biological Station, Michigan, USA - C5-5 metaG | ecosystem: Host-associated > Plants > Roots > Rhizosphere > Soil | place: USA: Michigan... | reverse complement strand
GATCGATTACGCCGCACACCAAGTTCAAGGGCGAAGTTTACGTACTGAGCAAGGAAGAGGGCGGCCGTCATACGCCGTTCTTCAAGGGCTATCGTCCGCAGTTCTACTTCCGCACGACGGACGTGACGGGAGTGGCGGAGCTTCCTGCAGGCACGGAGATGGTGATGCCGGGCGACAATGTTCAGCTCGAAGTCGAGCTGATCACGCCGGTAGCCATGGAGAAGGGACTCAGGTTTGCAATCCGCGAAGGCGGACGCACCGTAGGCGCGGGTACGATCAGCGAGATCATCAAGTAAGGGATCAGAGATCAGGGTTCAGGGGTCGAATCACGACTGAGCCCTCCTGACAGAAGGGTTTTGAAATGCGGGAAATTGTCACATTGCAGTGTACGGAGTGCAAGGAGCGGAATTACTCTACGACGAAGAACAAGAAGACGACCACGGGCCGTCTCGAGTTCAAGAAGTTTTGTAACCGCTGCCGCAAGCACCAGCCGCACAAGGAAACGAAGTAACGAGAGGTAGTTTTCAGTTCTTAGTTCGTAGTTCACAGTTGAGACTGAAGGTTTAGATCTCGGGCTGTGAACTAAGAACTTCGAACTACGAACTGTTTTTAGGGGCGTAAGCTCAACGGCTAAACTGTCGGTCTCCAAAACCGAACTTGGGGGTTCGAATCCCTCCGCCCCTGCCAGATTGAAGACAGCTTTTAGCTGCAGGCTATCGGCTGTCAGCATTTTTCCAAGCGAGCCGTGATTTGGGCTCTGCGAAGGAAGACGAGGCTGGAAGGCCAGCCTCAGAGACGCGGCGGAACAAACTTCGGCCGCGAAGGATTGGAAGTATGGCAACGGAATCAGCAATCAAGAAGGGCGACGACAGTTCGATGAAGCGGCAGCAGCCCGGAGCGCTCGCGAATATGTCAGAGAATGCCCTTGGTGTGTGGGGGAATTTCACCAGCTTTCTGAGCGATGTGCGGGCGGAGATGAAGAAGGTTGTCACGCCGACGCGGAAGGAAGTGCAGGCCACGACATCTGTCGTAATCGTCACCGTATTTATCTTTGGGTTCTTTTTCTGGGTGACGGACAGCGTGTTCAGCAGGGCCCTTCAGGCGGTACTCCATAAGCTGGGCGCGCAGTAAGAATGCAGGATCGAATCGAGACAGCAATGGCAGAAGAACTAGAAACTCCCTCCGAACAGCCGACGCCCGAGCGCAACCCGCTCTTCAAGTGGTACATCCTTCACGCGTACTCGGGATTTGAGCGCAAGGTGCGGGAGTCGATCGAGAGCCGGGTGCAGGCCTTTGGTCTGAAAGACAAGGTGGGACGTGTGATGATTCCCACCGAACCCGTGACCGAGATCATCAACGGCAAGAAACGTACGGTGGAGCGGGTTTTTCTGCCGGGATACGTGCTGGTGGAGATGGATCTCGACAATAACCTTTGGCATGTCTTGAAGGACACGCCGAAGGTGACCGGCTTCCTTGGGACTGGCGACAAACCGGTGGCGCTGAGCGAGGAAGAAGTGAGTTCGATTCTCTTCCGGAGCGAGACAGCGAAGGAAAAGCCGCGGCTGAAAATCAAATTTGAGAAGAACGAGTCGGTGAGAATTACAGACGGGCCTTTTGCCAACTTCAACGGTGTGGTGGATGAGATTAACGAAGATCGCGAGACGATGAAGGTCATGGTGACGATCTTCGGGCGCTCCACTCCCGTCGAACTGGAATTCAGCAAGGTCGAAAAGATTGAGTAGTTGCAGCTTCTTGCTACTAGCTACTAGCTTCTAGCCGGTCGGCCCCTAGCATCTTCCGGTTTAATAGCGAACGTAGAGGCGCAACACCAAAATTGAACGAGAACAGACCAGCTAGTAGCTAGAGGCTAGGAGCGAGTAGCTGGTTCCGAAGGAAATATCGATGGCACCTCCGAAAAAAGTAAGCGCGATGGTCAAGCTGCAGATTGAAGCCGCGAAGGCAACACCTGCACCGCCGGTTGGTCCGGCGTTGGGTCAGGCGCAGGTCAACATTATGGAGTTCTGCAAGCAGTTCAACGCACGCACGCAGAACAAGGAGATGGCCGGACTGATCATTCCGGTTGTCATCACGGTTTACGGGGATCGCTCGTTCACGTTTGTGACGAAGACTCCACCGGCGGCGATCCTGTTGAAGAAGGCTGCGGGCCTGCAGAAGGGTTCGGGCACTCCCAACAAGGACAAGGTAGGCAAGGTCACGGAGAAGCAGGTTCGTGAGATCGCCACGCAGAAGATGCCCGACCTGAACGCCGCCTCGATCGAGACGGCGATCAAGAGCATCAAGGGCACGGCCCGGTCCATGGGAATTGAAGTTGTAGGGTAAAGCTGCGCCCCCGGGCAGAGCAGTCCGGACTGGCTTACGCTTCGAAATGAAAGGCCCTCCCGGCTCGGGAGGGCCTTTTCGCGTTTCGACCGCAGATATCGATTTGGATCATCCGGGCGGATGCTTCCAACCCCGGGAGTGAGGAAAGGGGAAGACTTGCAGTGAGGCTCGAAAGAACAAACGCCCGCCGGTCCCAACGGCGGGCGTCGTCCACACTTGCAGGGCCCAGGAAACTCTATTTCCATCATCTACTTGTCCTGTTCAGAAGGGCAGATTACCCACATATTACCGAAGGACATGAGTCGGCCAAGACTTTAGTTCTTATTACTCCGCGGAAGTGGGGAACCGGACGGGCGAGGGTGGACAGCAGGAGGCGGTCTGATCTGTTTCATCCAGTTGGCGTTCCAGGATTTCGCGCAGTTTGTTCGCATACTCGTCATCGAGCCCTAGGTGCGAGTACTCTTCAAGGACGGCGAGGGCGTAGCGAATATCACTCACGTGATTGGAAGTGGGCTGACTGTGCATGACTGCTCCGGTGGCCTAGGGGAAACCACAGGTACTTGGATGCGAGGCAGGGTTGAAGAGAACCCCGCCATCCTCAGTGTGACGGGAGGAGAGCCTCATAGACGGGCACCACGGAGATCAGCGGACACTCCGACGGGGTCGAGTCAATGACGGTACTTGCCTAGTGGTGGTCGTGGTCGCGATCATGGTCGCGGTCGCGATCGTGATCGCGATGGTGCTTGCGCCATTGCCAATATTGACGCTGTTCCAGCTGGTTGCGGCGCTCGTATTCCATGTGCCGGTAGTGACGCTCCCGTTCCCATTGTGTGTAGTACGGCTCTTCGGGCGGACCGTAGGTCTGGACATACACACCGCCGCGTTCCGGGCATCCGACCAAGAGAGGAATCGCCAATACTGACCCGAGGAGAGAGCAAACGGTTTTCTTCATGTAAGGAACCTTTCTATCTAATTGCACGCCAATATTTGAGATGCGTGCGGAGGGGAAGGCGAGTTCAGCTTTCCCTCCGCTCCCTACTACGGAGAGACAAACTCTGATAATTGCCGACGAAGCATTGCTTTCGGACGAGAAGCGAATGCAAGAGTCTTTCGGCAAATGTTCTCGCCGTCAGATTCTGCCCCTCCTTCTGAGACGGGGAAAGAAGATGCGGTACTGCTAAAGACGCCGCTTGGCGACTGGATTCACTGCACTTCCCAAGTGAGGCTCTGATCGGGCTTCTTAAGGCCAAGTCTATCCGTTCTAAGCAGATGAATAAGGTTTATGACTAAAGGTAAATTGTTGATTCTATGGTGGGCGCTGTAGGATTCGAACCTACGACTTCCACCGTGTGAAGGTGACACTCTACCGCTGAGTTAAGCGCCCGGTGGGAGAGGCCAGAGGGGCCTCCCGTAGGGTAGAGTAACACCAGCGGCGTTGTGCGGCCAAACCGAAGCTCTGTTTGGACTGCGGCACGCGGAGAAACGCTCCAAGCTACTGATGCGCTGGCGAGTACGGCCAATCCGAGAGTCATGCGAGTCCGCTCCCGGGGAGATGGCCGGGCCGTTTTTCAGGCTGATTCAAGAGGTGCTTGGGACCAGGGCAGATGGGCTGAAATTCGCCCTGCCAGGAGCGGGCTTGGGGCCGGGCTCGTGTGAGGCACTCCCGGTAGGCATGGCGCGGCGGGGGGATGATGCCAAACCTGACCGAGGGGGGAGGGGGTCTGGTGCGGGTGAGCCGCGGGCTGGAAAGCCGGCTTACAGCGGAGAACCAGACCCGGAAAATGAAGAACTTGCGCAACCTTCCAGAGAGGACGGGGTTCCAGAAGATATGGCAACCCTGGTACTGGACAATCCGGGATTGGGGCCGGCATTGGGACAGGGCGCGGTCCTGAATACGCCCAGCACGCATCAGCCGATCAATCATGCTGTAGATGAGACGAGTGATGCGGCAGTAATGCTGCGGGTAGCGGCCGGCGATGAGGCCGGTTTCAACTACCTCGTGGGAAAGTATCACCGCGCGATGATTAATTTTCTTTATCGCATGGTTCACAACCAGGCAGTTGCTGAGGAATTAGCGCAGGAAGTATTTCTGCGGGTGTATCGTTCGCGTGAGAGTTATCGCGCAGAGGCGAAGTTCACGACGTGGCTTTATCGGATTGCAACGAATCTCGCCGTGAATCATGCGCGCGATACGAAGCACGAGCGGTCGGTGCAGAACGTCTATCTGGATGCGCCGGACGAGGAATCGGGTACAACGCCGGATGTGGCGGATGATACTCCGACGATCGAGCAGACGCTGGTGCGCGATGAACGCATGGCGGCAATTCGGGCTCACGTGATGGCTTTGCCGGAGCGGCAGCGCATGGCAGTGTTGATGCACAAGTACCAGGGGATGGATTATCGGCAGATCGGGGACGTGCTGAAGTTGAGCGAGTCGGCTACGAAGTCGCTGCTGTTCAGGGCATACCAGACACTGCGGGAAAAGCTGAAGGATTTTGTATAGAGAAACTGTTGGGACTTGGTTGTGGGATCAAAGCCGGGGGCACGGCAGGGAATTGGGGTGGTAACGATGAAAACGATGAACAAATGCACCGCGATGGGTGAGAAGCTGGCCGATCTGCTGCTCGATCCTGAGGCGGCGTCTGCCAAGGTGAAGACTCATGTTGTGGAGTGTGCGTCGTGCAGCCAGGAGTTAGAAGAGCTGCGCGCGACGATGGGCTTGATGGATTCGTGGAAGGCACCGGAGCCCAGCCCATACTTCATGACGCGGATGAACGCACGGATGCGCGAGGAGCGCGAGGCTCCACGGCTGGGCTGGTTCCAGCGTGTCCGTGATCGATTCATGTTTGGGCCGCAGTTGCATGCTGGTCCGCTTGCGGCGACTGCATTGACGGTTATGCTGCTGATCGGGGGCGGAGCATACCTGGGTGTGACCAACATTGAGCAGCCGTCGACGCCCACAGCTCCCACGGCGGCAGTGGTGCACGACTTGCAGACGCTCGACAGCAATGCGCAGGTTCTGGATCAGCTGGAGGCGATTTCTGATAATCCGAATGATGCGATTACGGATGATCCGAACTCGGATGATCCGACAGCGCAGTAAGTAGCAGTAAGTACTGGAAGCGAATAAGAACGAGTTTTTTGGAACGCAGGGGCCGAAGATGAATGGGGCAAGGAACAAAGGCGGACGAGGTGCGACGCGCCATGCGGTTGTAGCCGCGGCGGCAGCGCTGGCCTTGTGCCTGACCTCATTTGGGCAGCGGCAGGAGCGTTCGCGTCCTGCACAGACGCCGCATTACTCGGATCACCGCTCCAATTCTGGCTCGGCTTCCAGGCAGCAGACACATCCGGAATCACCTCGGCGTAGTGAAGGGCGTTCGGCGCCGCAATACCAGGCACCGCAGTACCAGGGACGTCCCGCGCCGCAGTACCAGCCTCGGACACAGCAATATCCGAATCGGGGCGCACAGCAGCAGTATCAGCCGCGGACGCAGCAATATCAGAATCAATTGCAGAATCGCGAATCGCAGCCGCAGTATCAGCCTTATCGGCCTCCGGTTGCGGGACGGCCGCAGTTCCAGCGTCCGCCGCAGAATCCATATGCTCCTCCAGCAGCTACTCCCCGATACAATGCGCCGGGCTACGGACGGCCGCCGTCTCCAGGGACTGCGCAGCAGCTCTATGCGCCTCCAGGGCATTTAGGGTCCTGGCTAAATAATCACAAGAACACGCCGGTGCCGCAGCAGGAGCAGATGCTTCGTAGTGATCCAAGCTTTCGCGGATTGCCGCAAGGCGAGCAGCAACGGGTGATGAATCAGCTGAACCAGGTAAATCGCATGCCGGAAACGCAGCGCGAACGTCGGCTGGCGCGGGCTGAGAACCTGGAGCGCCTTTCTCCGGAGGAGCGTGCCCGGGTGGCTCAGTCGTCGCGCCAGTGGAGGTCGTTACCGCAGGACCGGCAGTCGATGATGCGCAATGCGTTTCGCGATCTGAAGTCGGTTCCACCGGATCAGCGCGGGATCGTGCTGAACTCGAGCCGGTACCAGGGGCAGTTCAGTCCGGAGGAGCGCGGGATTCTGTCGGATATGCTGCGGGTTGAGCCGTACGCGCCACAGCGATAAAGCAGGGGACGAGGTGACAAGGTCACGAGCGGACTATAGGCCGGGAAAATTGGGAAGAGGGAATAAAGAACGCTCGGATTCATTCCTGACATGAGGAGCTGATCTTGGGAGCGTCAACGCTTAGTGGATGCGTTGGCGCTCTTTTACTTTTGTGGCGGGAGAGCCGGCGTAGATACCCCATGGTTCCAGATTGCGGGTGGCTACTGAGGCGAGGCCGAGGACTGCGCCTTCGCCGACTTTAACGCCGGGGGCGACACAGGCGCGGGCGCATATCCATGCATAGGGACCGATTTCCATCGTGTAGGCAAGAAGCGGAAAGGCGGGATCGTCGAAGTCGTGGGTAGCTCCGCAAAGGTAGGAGTTCTGGGAGAGGATGGCGTGCGAGCCGAGACGAATGGGTGCAGGGTTGTAGATTTCTGCGCCATCTCCTGCCGTCACTTGATCGGCACAGACAAGATTCCATGGCGCCCAGATGCGGGAGGTGGGATAGAAGTGGCAGTTGGGTCCCAAGGTCGCACCGAAGAGGCGGAGCAGCATCGAGCGCCACGCGTGGAAGGGGCGGGGCGAAAGTCGATAGAAGATGGACCAGCAGATTCCCCAGAGGACACGTCCGACGCGATTACGGAGTGAGAATGCGGGGCGCAGGTAGGGATCTTCGGCGGTTGCGGCGGAGATGTGCTTCGCCGCGTTGTAGTGAATCTCGCGGGGCATCTGCCCTTGAGTTTATCAGCGGCCGATTTGGACGGGAGCCTTCAAGCGGATGTCACGCGATGATGCGCCGACCTGGATCTCGAAGGTGCCGGGATCGAGGGTCCACTGCTTTGTGGTTGGACTCCAGTATTGGAAGGCGGAATTATCAAGCTGGAGTTCGATGGTCTTCGACTCGCCGGGGTTGAGTTCGACGCGGCTGAAGCCCTTCAGTTCGTGTGCGGGGCGATCGATTTTGGAATGGCCGTCGTGAACGTAGAGTTGCACGACATCTGCTCCGGAGCGCTGGCCGGTGTTGCGCACGTTGATTGTGAAATTCCAAATGGGATTTTTGCCGGCGAAAGTGATCCGCGCCAGTTTCAAGTCGCTGTACTCAAATGTCGTGTAGCTGAGCCCGAAGCCGAAGGGGAACTGGGGCTCGACGTTCTTTGTGTCGTAATAACGGTATCCGACGTAGATGCCTTCGGCGTAGTCGGTGTGGAGGTTCTGGCCAGGGTAGGTTTTAGCGCCGGGTGAGTCTTCGAACTTTCTCGGGAGAGAGACGGGGAGTTTGCCGGAGGGGTTGGCGTCGCCGAAGAGAATTGCGGCGATGGCGTTGCCGCCTTCCTGTCCGCCATACCACATGTCGAGCAGTGCGGGAGTCGTGTCGAGCCACTTGGACATCGTGACCGGGTCGCCAGTGTTGAGGACGACGACGGTGTGGGGGTTGGCTTTTTCGACGGCCTGGATCAGTTCGTCCTGACCTGCGGGGAGATCCATCGTCTTGACGTCGAAGCCTTCGGACTCGTTTTTGTTGTAGCGGCCGACGACTATGATGGCGACGTCTGCCTTTGAGGCAATATCAGTTGCTTGTTTCAGATCAGCTGCGCGGGCTTCGGGAGTGTCGTGCGTAGCGTCTTCGCCTTCCATGCCGACGCCGGGTGCGGATGTGACCTGGATGGCGGAGCCGACGCGCTTCTGGATGCCTTCAAGCGGAGAGATGGCGTGGTCAGGGCGGACGAGCGAACTGCCGCCACCGCCGGTGCGGGCGACGAGTGCGTCGGGGCCGATAACGGCGATGGAATGAATCTTTACGGGATCTAGGGGCAGAAGCGAGTTCTGATTTTTGAGGAGGACGATGCCTTCGGTTGCGCCTTCGAGGGCAATCTTCCGCTGTTCGGGTGTGTCGACTTCGCCTCCGGGCGAGTGCGGGTGCTCCATGAGGCCGCTCAGAATGAGGACGCGGAGAATGCGGCCCACGTTATCGTCGATGGTGGCTTCAGTGATGTGGCCGGCTTTGATTTCGGCGAGAACTTTGTCGGCTTCGAGCCATCCGCCGCTGTTGCCGGACATGATGGTTTGCGGCCGCTTCAGCATCGCGTGAAGCGGCGGACCACCGGGCATTTCGAGATCCATGCCGGCGTTGACGGTAGGCGCGGTGGAGTAGGTGCTGGCCCAGTCAGATATGACGAAGCCTTGAAAACCGAATTCATTTTTGAGGATGTCGGTGAGGAGGTAGTCGTTTTCGGCGCAGTATTTGCCGTTGACCTTTTCGTAGGCGGACATTACGGTCCACACGTCGGCTTGCTGCACGGCGGCCTTGAAGGCGGGGAGATAGATCTCGTGGAGAGCGCGTTCATCTATTTTTTCGTCGAGGCGGTGGCGCTCGAACTCTTCGTTGTTGGCGGCGAAGTGTTTGACAGACGGGATTACGCGTTCACCCTGGACGCCTTTGATGTAGGCCACGCCGAGTTGCGCGGCGAGGTACGGGTCTTCGCCGTAGCCCTCGAAGTTGCGGCCCCAGAGCGGGATTCGATTGATGTTGACGGTAGGGCCGAGAATCATGTCTCGTCCAAGGGCTTTTGTTTCTTGCGCAATGGCCTGGCCTTCGCGCTGGACGAGGTCGGTGTTCCATGTGGCGGCCATGGCTACGCCGGATGGGAAGGAGGTGGAGGTGATCTTCGGTGCATTGGCGGCGTTGGTAATGGCAGAACTGCCCATCCAGGAGCGAACGCCGAGGGGGCCGTCAGCCATTTTGATGGCGGGAATGCCTAGACGCGGAATAGGCGCGGACTCCATCCAGCCGGAGCCGGCGAGCATGGTGGCCTTCTCTTCGAGCGTCATGCGCTTCAGCAGATCGGAGACGCGCTGATCGACGGGAAGAGACGCGTCCTTGTACGGGAGATTGTCTGTTGCGGTCTGGGTGGTTTGCGATGGAAGCTGAAGGGCGAGAGCAAACAAGAGCGATAGGAAGGTGATTGGGACGCGCAAGTTGTGATGTGTCATCGTTCTCTCCGGCGGAGCAATGGTAGCGGATCAGAGCGCCAGGGACAAAATGCTCAGATTCGCTTCGTTCCATCGAGTGGCGAGAGATATGATGGCGAAGAATTCCCCGTGCTGGAGGTCTGAAAGTATGAGTCCAGTCTCCTCTCAATTGTCCTCACAACGGCGCTTGGGCCGCAGCGTTCTTGCAGTGACTGCAGGCATGGCTGTCGGTATTGCGATCACGCTGGTGACGGATATTGTCCTGCGTAAAGTTGGGGCGTTGCCGCCGCTGGGGGTGCGCGTGCCAGACCGTGTGCTCGCGTGTGTGACTGCGTATCGCGTTATCTATGGAGTCGCAGCGAGCTACCTGACTGCTTATCTTGCGCCGTATCGGCCGATTGCACACGCTATGGTTGGGGGCGCGTTCGGGTTCGTTGCCACTCTGGCTGGAGCAATTGCGACGTGGAATGCGGGGCCTGCGTATGAGCCGCACTGGTATCCCGTGGCCTTGATCATTCTGGCGCTGCCGCAGTCATGGCTAGGGGGATGGTTAAGGGCGCGGCAGGTGGGATGAGGCTCCACCCTGCCTGCGAAGGCGTTTAGACTCGACAGTGCCAATATGAACCCTCATTATTTGTGGCAGACCGAAGGACTGGGACTCCTGAGTTTCCTGATTTTCGGACCGGTGCTTGCGATTGTCATCGCGTATCGAACCTGGCGAAAGAAGGAATCCGTCTCCGTCGCGAAGCGCTATGGCATACGATGCGTGGCGTTCGCGGCACTGTTTGTCTTGCTATTCGTGCTCGCGAAGTGGATCAACGCCGATGTGAGGACTCCTCAGTATTTCCTGCAATTGACTTGTGTGCTGCTGAGCTTTCTATCATTTGGCTTGGCACAGGGATACTTCTTCTCCGTGTTGCTGGATTTGTGGCGCTGGCACAACAGCACACGACTGAAGTAGTCCGAGGATCGAGAACGTTGACGTCACAGGGTCGACGCCACAGTAAGGTGAGTAGTGATTGCAAAGGCAGTGGTAGAGAAAGGCAACCGCGGGTGTTTCGACTTCCACCGCCGAAGGCGACCTGCGCTCAACATGACAGTCTGATCCGCCCAACACGACAGTATGGTTTTGCCGATTGAGTTCTGCCCAATTGACTGCAAAAACTGCTTTACATGGGCGTTTTTTGCGGCGTAGGATTCGGCTCTCCCCAGGGCCCCGTCATCTTTGGAGGTCTATATGGCCACTGCTGCTGCTCCTGCACGTGCATTCGATCCTGCGAAACTGGATGCCTTCATGGGGAAGGCTGTAACCGATCTGGGTGCCGCGCTGCACGCAGCCTTGATCGTGATTGGAGATAAGCTCGGGCTGTACAAGGCTATGGCCGGTGCGGGTCCGATGACTTCGGCGGAGCTTTCCGTCAAGACGAAAACGTCTGAACGCTACGTTCGCGAGTGGCTGAATGCGAATGCCGCGAGCGGATACATCACGTACGATGCGGCTTCGAAGACATTTGAGCTGCCTCCGGAACAGGCGGTGGCGCTGACCACGATCGACTTGCCGGGTGCGTTTCACATTGTGTCGGCTTGCTTCAAGGATGAGCCGAAGATCACGCAGGCTTTTCGAACCGGGGAGGGCGTGGGCTGGCATGAGCACGATGCCAACCTGTTCTTCGGAACGGAGCGATTCTTCCGGCCAAATTATGAACAGAACCTGATGAGCTCGTGGCTACCGGCGCTGGATGGCGTGATGGATAAGCTGTCGAAGGGGGCTTCGGTGGCGGATGTGGGCTGCGGGCACGGCGCTTCGACGTTTCTGATGGCGAAGTCATTTCCGAAGTCAAGGTTCAGTGGATTTGATTATCACAGCGGATCGATTGAGTATGCACGGCATGTTGGAGGACGCGACGGGCTGCTCGACCAGATCAGCTTTGAAGTGGCGAGCGCGAAGAGCTATCCGGCGAACGGCGGATATGACCTGGTGACCTTCTTCGATTGCCTGCATGACATGGGTGATCCGGTGGGAGCTGCTAAGCATGTGCTTTCGACGCTGGTGCCGGATGGAACGTGGATGGTGGTTGAGCCTTTTGCCGGAGATATGCCGGAGCAGAACCACAATCCGGTGGGGCGGATCTTCTATTCGGCGTCTACCATGCTGTGCACGCCTGCGTCGCTGGCGCAGGAGGTAGGCGCCGCGCTGGGGGCGCAGGCTGGAGAGGAGCGCATTCGGGATGTCGTGATGACGGCGGGATTCACGCGGTTCCGCAGGGCGGCACAGACGCCGTTCAATTTGGTGTATGAGGTGAGGCCGTAGGTTTCTAATTTCCCGGGTCCCCAAATGTGACGGGACCTGGGGCACCCGGCCGCTTGATTTGTGACGATTTCTCGCGCAGGCGAGATTGCTCGCAAAGGCGAGGTGCCGCAGAAAACGATGGCCCGGATCTGCGAGGTCCGGGCCTTCATTCGTGATGCGGAGGCTGGTTAGGGTACGAAGAGTTTGAGGCGCACGTGCCACTTGGTGCTCTGGCCGGGTTGCAGGGTCACCATGCCGGTGTCCATGTTGCCCCACTCTTTGCCGAAGGGGTCAGCGAAGTTGAACTGATGCTCGACGGCTACGAAGTTCTTGGCGGGAGGAGCGTAGGCCTGAATGGTTTTGATTTCAGGCGAGAGGCCCTGGATGCGGACGCCATACTTGGCGGCTTCGTCGAGGATGTTGACTGTGACGGCGCCATCTTCCCAATTGAGCTTGCTCCAGTTGTCGTCGTAGAAGTTTTTGTAAAGCGGCTGGCCTTTGCGGAGGTCGTATTGGCCGCTGACGGGAACGAGCTGGCCGGTGGGAAAGACGTTGTCGTAGTTATCGACCTTCGCGACCATGTCGGCCGGAATCTGAAGGCGCACCTGGGTGCGATCGCCGGACGGGAAGTTGAAATAAGGGTGCCAACCGATGGAGACGGGCTCGGCCTCTTTTCCGACGTTCTTGGCAGTCACGGTGGCGTCAACCGCGTCGGCGGTGAGGCTGATGGTGATCACGAGGTCGGATTTGGAGAACCAGTGGCCGCCGAAGTCGCCGCCGTGAACGATGCCGGAGATTTCTTTACCGCCGGGGATCGCCTTCTCTTTTACGTCGTCGGTCTTGGCCTTGAGGATGAGGCCGTGCATGGCATGGCGCTCAGCACCTGGTTTGCTCCCGATGTTGTTGGCGGGGAGGGTGAGGGGATGGCCCTGCCATGAGGTGGTGAGGGTCTTGCCATCGGCGGAGAGCTTGCCGCGGATGCGGTTGGGGTAGGGAAACAGGAATGCGGCGCCGAGCCGGTAGCCGAGATCACCGAAAGCGTCATCCTGCTCGTCGAGCATCTTCTTGGAGCCGGCGAGATCGGGCGAGGCGAGCACGTCTACGTTGCCCTTGCCGGGGAAGTTGGCGGTGATCTGGAGAACTTCCATGCCGCGGCCCGGCAGGACCGTGATGCTGGTGAACTCGGGTTTGGTCTTGCTGGTGGCGGTGCGCGTAAGTGTGACGATCTTCTGTCCACCGATTTCAGTAGCGTTCTGGGCCTGGCTAGTCATCACACAACAGCTTGCCACAACGGCCGGAAGGACGATGGGAAGAACGTAGGCGCGAAAAGAAAGCTTCATGGCGATCCATCCCTGGAAATGGCGTTCAGGTTTTCCGAAATGCTCCTGGCGGCGGGCTTTGGCCCACTCAGGAAAGCGTATTCCGGAAGCCGCCTCATTCTACAACGGCGGCCTCGTGAAGCACCTTGGGTGATGAGGACCGAATTATGGTTTGAAGTTTGGAACTATACGGGTGTCGCAACGATTAAGGTTTGAGCCAACGGAAATGACAAAGGAATGACGCAACCTGCAGGCGGCTCTCGCGTCTATCCGGTAAGGAACTCAGGTTGACTCTGATTTATGAGGGAGATGCGCCACAAGGCGAACGGCCTGGTACAGTGCTGTCGGACATTGAGGCTTGCGATTTAGCGCGATCCTTTTCAGGCAACACTGGTAGCCGTCCATGCTGCGAATTGGGGATATTGCCGTACTTGTAATAAAGGTTACAATTCGAGCCAAATCACCTCGGTACTGAGCGGTCGCAAGCTGCTGCTCCGAATAACTTCAACGATTCGCCTCTTCGGGGACTTCCCCGAGAAAGGTTCCCGGTTAGGAAGATGCGCTCTCTGTCGAAGCTATTCCTCAGCCTTATTGCCTTGACGACGCTTGCCAGCACAGCGGCCCTTGCACAGCATCCAGTTTCCAAAGCGCTCATTCGCGAGAAGGTGGACGAGAATCAGTTGACGCCTTTGCGAGGGAACACTCCCCCAGCGGCCAATGCGCAGAACGATGCGGGCCGGGTGAGCAGCAGGATGCCTTTGACTGACCTGATCCTGGTGCTGCAGCGCAGCCCCGAGGTGCAGGCGGCGTTCGATGCTTTCGTGGCGAGCCAGTACGATCCAAGCTCTCCCAATTTTCACCAGTGGCTTACGCCCGAGCAGGTAGGCGAAAAGTTCGGACCGGCAACGGCGGATATCGCGACGGTGTCGGCGTGGCTGTCGAGCCATGGTCTGTCAGTGGATGGCGTGTCGAAGGATCGGATGACGATCCGCTTCAGCGGAACTGCCGGACAGGTGGAGGCGACGTTCCATACGGAACTGCACAATCTGACGGTCGGCGGCCAAACGCATTATTCCAACATGTCGGATCCGCAGATTCCGATGGCGCTGGAGCCGGTGGTGCTCGGGCCCAAGGCGCTGCACAACTTTATTCCGCGTCCGCTGCACCGCGTGATGGGCCACGCGGCATTGAATAAGAGCGACGCGGGAAAGACCTCGGCTATTGCGAACCCGAATGCCGCTAATGTCGGATTGCGGCCAGACATAGGCTTTAGTTGTGGCACGAATTGTCAGATTGAAGACGTGGCACCTTTCGATTTTGCAGCGATCTATAACATCACTCCTTTGTGGAGCAACGGTATCGACGGCACGGGACAGACGATTGCCATTGCCGGCAGAAGCGATGTGAGGGCATCGGACGTTTCCAGTTTCCGCAGCACCTTCGGACTGAGCGGCGGAACCTTCAACCTGGTCAAGAACGGAACTGATCCCGGGTTCTGTACTGCTCCAAGCTATACGAGCACGATCTTCTGCACGCTCGACGACCAGATCGAAAACGGTCTCGACGTAGAGTGGGCTGGCGCAACCGCTCCAAAGGCAACCGTCGATTTGGTCGTGACGCAACAGACCATGACCAACGATGCGATTTTTGAGTCGGCAAGTTATGCGATCGACAACGTAGTAACACTAGGAGCCAAGATTCTCAATGTGAGCTACGGCAATTGCGAGCTCTTCATGGGCACGAGCAATAATGCGGCGTACAACCAACTTTGGCAATCGGCTGCAACGGCGGGCATTTCGGTATTTGTGGCATCGGGTGATTCCGGTTCGCCTGCTTGTGACCAGGGAGAAAGTTCTTCCTCGGGAACTCCCTATGGCGCTCAGTTTGGACTTGAGGTGAGTGGCATAGCGTCCAGCCAATACGATACGGCGGTGGGTGGAACAGATCTCAACTGGGGAGCAACCGCATCGCCATATTGGAACAGTACGAACGACACATCGACTGGCGCCTCGGCAAAGGGCTATATGCCCGAGACTCCGTGGAACAATTCCTGCACGAACCCTCTTGCCCTTTCTTATTTCCAATCCTGGGCAAAGGCTCTGGTAAATGCGGGATACAGTCCAACCAACCCGACTGACGCAGAGACAGCGTGCAACTTCGTCGTGAACTGGTATCAAACGATTGCAGCTGGTACCAATCCATCGGTTGATCTCTCGGGTTGGGTGGATTCTGTAGGTGCCGGCGGAGGAGCGAGCAACTGTACGACCAACTCTTCGACCGATACAACGATCGGAACCTGTTCACCGAGTGGCTACAGCAAACCATCGTGGCAAACCGGGGTCACTGGAATCCCGTCCGACGGAAAGCGCGACATTCCCGACCTGTCGTTTTTCGCTGGAAACGGCCTACTTGGAAGTGCATATTTCATCTGCGTTACAGACTGGGGACCATGTCTGACGTCGCGTACGGCTACCTCAGAGCCAACGAATACCCAGGGAAACGTCGTAAATCTCATTGGGGGTACTTCAGCAGCTTCTCCAGCCATGGCTGGCATCATGGCCCTGGTCAATCAGAAGGCCGGATCTGCGCAAGGAAATCCAAATCGGCAGCTTTATCTTTTTGCAGCCGCGCAGAATTACGCAAACTGCAAGACGGAAACCGTGACGAATTCGAGTTCCTGCTACTTCAACGACATTGATACAGGAACGATAGCGATGCCCTGTCAGGCAGGTTCTTCTAATTGTTCAGTTTCGCATTCTGGAGATACGTGGGGTGTTCTGTCAGGCTTTGGCGCAACTGCCGGTTACGACGCTGCTACAGGCCTCGGCTCGATGAACGTGGCAAACGTCGTTAATGGCTGGCCGGCGTCAACCACCGGCAACGCGACTGCAACAGTGGCGGTATCGGCGAGCCCTGCCACTATCACGAGCATCGCGGGCACTACGGTCACAGTCACTGTGTCGGGTTCCAGCGGCACGCCGACGGGGTCGGTGTTCCTGACCAGCGGCAGTTACACATCGCCGACACAGAACCTCGATAGCAGCGGGTCTGTGGCGATCAACGTTGCGCCAGGGAAGTTGCCTGTCGGGACCGATACCGTCACGGCACATTTCAGCGGCGATCCGACCTACGCAGCCAATACCGGGACCACGTCGGTTACCGTGACGCTGGTTAACTTTACCTTGTCGGCGTCGGCGCCTGCGGCAATCACTGCGGGCGGCAGTGCAACGTCGAATATTACCGTCGCCAGCACAAACGGATATACCGGAACGGTAACGCTGACGTGCGCACTGACGTCTTCGCCTTCGGGAGCAGTTGAGGCGCCGGCGTGCGCACCGACGGCTGGCCAATCGGCTGTGACGCTGACCGGCGTGACAACGAGTGCTTCGGGACAGGTTACGGTGAGCACGACGGTGGCACCGACGGGGGCCGTTAAACTGGCATCGAATCGGACGGGCTGGTTCAAGGCGGCGGGTGGAGTCGCATTCGCATCACTGGTGCTTTTCTTCCTGCCGGGCTGGTCGAAGCGAAATCGAAACATCTTCTGCACGATGCTGGTGGTTCTGGCTGCTAGCTTCTTCACAGTCGGATGCGGCGGTGGCGGTGGAAGCAGCGGTGGAGGCGGTGG
>Ga0157372_10003612_pt1 | contig 16653 bp, 11 predicted proteins | sample C55metaG_FD_115307 | JGI IMG/M metagenome (GOLD analysis project Ga0157372, IMG submission 115307) | Corn rhizosphere microbial communities from Kellogg Biological Station, Michigan, USA - C5-5 metaG | ecosystem: Host-associated > Plants > Roots > Rhizosphere > Soil | place: USA: Michigan... | reverse complement strand
GAGCGAACGGTTAGCGGTCTGTGGAGCCTCATCGGAAAGCTCGTCGACATCTTCCAACCCGCCGAATGCGCCAATTACTTCAGCTCTTGCGGATATGATCCAGACTGATCGAAAAACGCTCTAGCTTACCATTTGCGACCCTCGGCATGGCCGTATTGTTTATAATGTTCCCAGGGATCGAAACCAGCGGCTGCGACGTCGGAATTATGTTCCAGATATCCGGTCATGTCGAAAGCGGCAGGCGCCTTGAGTTCGCGCGGAGGAAGTTCGGCGTCCGCTGGATTCACCAGCTGGCCCATATAAGTTGACGGCCGCGCCTGTCCGTCGCGGATGTCATAGGGCGCGCGCTGATAATATTCACCTCTCGGTTCGTTCGATGCGAGTGGCGTATAATATAGGCAATCGTCGAAATAATAATGGGTCACCTGCGACCAGCGCGTTTGGTGACGATCGACATGCTGCATGCCCCCATGCAGCAGATTCGCCGCCCAAATCAACGCTTGTCCCTTGCGCGGGAAGAAATATTGTGGCTCCATGCCATGGACGTCCACGAGACGTTCCCACACAGGCTCGAACGCGCTCTGATGTCGACCGCCAGCCTCGGTATATTCCAGGCCGACATGTTCGCGGGTATAGATTGGCCATTTGTGCGAGCCGGGATAATAGACCAGCGGCCCTTGATCCGGCCCGATATCCTCCAGCGCCAGCCATACACCACACATGAAGCGTTCAGGCATGGACGAGAAGTGGACCGAGTCGGTATGATAATGTTGCTGCGTGCCGACCGGGAAGTTCAGCGTCTGGAACGGAAAGGCCGGTCGTCCGTAAAGATAGGCCAGAAGATCGATAACCTGTTCGCAACAGGCGATCCGGCGCACGTCGGCGTTGAATTCCCATGCGTCCATGATCCGCATGTCCGCACCCTGCCCAGCATCCCATTTGTCCCAGTCATAGAAACTGTGGAGTGCAGTCTTGATGCGGCCGGCCATCTGCTCCACCTGATCATCAGGGAAGTCTATGACGGCGAAGCCCTTTTCACGTAGCGACAGGGCGATGGCAAATCGTGGATCCGCTGGATCGAAAAGCTCGTCGAAAAAGGGGGATTCCACGCTGGGCACGCCCGGCAGGCAATTGAACCGATTGGACGGATAACGCATGTTGCTCTCTAACTAGATAATATTGTTATATCAAAGCGATAAATAGCATGTCGACGATGTCATTCGTTGACTATTCCCCTGCCGCAATAGAAGTCGTCCAGCGCTAGATTGGCAAAAATCTTCTTTTCGGCATGCGACAGCTGCGCGACGAAACGTGCGTATAGCTCTTGGCAATGGCCTTTGTCCAATTGCAAGGGCACCCCCATCTCGTCGCGGAAGCGGGCTGCATCCCGTACGAAATCCAGCGCGCCCTGCTGCATATCGTTGCGCGTGGCTTTGGCTAGGGCAGGATAGCCGCCCTGCTCGCGAAATTCGGCCATTCCGTCCGCAGCGTAGCGGATCACCTGTTCATCGTCGGCGCTCAGCATTTTTTCTAGCAGGAAGCTGTGGATGAACATTGGTAGGGCCGACGGGTCGCGGTTTGCGCCCTGCGCGAAACACCCCTCAGCGAGTACCCCGTCGGTCTTTTTGAGCGCCGCGCCCTTCACATCGGTCATCAGGTAGAAGCCGTGCACGTCGCGTTCGAGCAGTTTGATCAGGTGACGCTGGATGGTGCCCCCATAACCGACATCGACCACCGCTACGCGTCCGTCCTGATCGCCCGTCCCAAGGTCGTTGGCGTTGAAATAGCGCAGCGCGGTCTCGCGCTCTGACTCAGCCTGCGAGAAAATCTGTGGTGAAACGAAGCGCAGAAACGGCTCGATATGGGCGATGTAGCCTTGGCTGATCGTCAGGGGTGTGCTGGGTGTCCAGAGATCCCTGCGTTCCGCTTCCGCCCAAACAACGTCAGTTAGCGTCGTACCAAACCTTTCATTGAGGAACAGTTCCATCGACGCGCCGTAGAAATCATTTGACCCTGCGATATGCAAGATGTCCTCGACTGTGCGGATGCAGGGTACCGTGACGGCCCGGCGCGACACCAGAAGATATTGGGTGTCAATCTTGTCCGGCCGCCCTTGCTGCCAGCAATCGAAGGCTTGCTTCAGGAATTTGCCTTCGCGGGCGAGGAAAAAGAGCTTGTCGATGCGATTTTGGTGCGCCTGATCGGCAAGCCATTGTGAGAAGGCGACGACGATCGGGCCCAGCAGACCATAGCCGATCGCGCTGGCCGACGGGCCGAACATGTCGGCGGGAGAAAAATGCGGATAACTGATCGCGGAGAAATTCCGCGCCGCTATCGCGCCGAACAGGAACTGGTCGCCGAGCGGCGCGTCAGCCGGTGGTATCAGTCCCGCCAGGCGCGGTATCGCACGCATTACATGGCTCGAGCGAACCAGATGGATCACGCGCATGCCCATATCGGCAGGTATTTGAAAATCAGACCGTTCATTGTCACCGATCATCACCATTTCGTCGGGGATAATCTTTTCCGCCTCCAATATATGGCCGTAAAGCCTGCCGCTGTCCTTACGCACGCCAATCTCGCAGGACAGGTAAAGTTTGTCCCACCCGTTTACGCCGCACCTATCCAGCATCGCCTCGATCGCGGAGCGCGGCAGGAACATGTCGCTGGCCAGAATGACCCGTTTGCCCTCGCTCTTCGCGAAGCGCAGCAGATCGATCGCCTGCGGGCGCGGGCGGACTGAACGAATTTCCAGCTCGATCTCACGATCCGCGGTCGCGGGGTGCCCCGGTGCCGCGGCCGAAAGATGGCCGTAAATTTCATGGATGCCGACGTCGAGTCCCTTGGCTTGACGTGCGGTCTCCTCGCTCTTGCCGCGCAGCGCGCGAAAGCCCATGCGCCCCGCCTTGCCATGCTCTTCGTCCAGAAGATGCTTGACATAGTCGGGGTCGAGCAGAGGTCGCGTGATCAGCGTGTCGAAAATGTCAAACGCGACGACCTTTGTGCGCGGATCGGCGATGGTGGCGTGTAGATGCTCCAGCGGGCGGTCGATGAACTGGTTGAGCCGCCAGCGCGACCAACTGGGCGTCTGGCCGTCGCGGATGACTCCATGCTGATAATGGCGCGCGGTGGGCACCACGCCCAACATACGCTCGATGCAATGTGCTAATGTGCCGTCGGTCTGGCCTGCCTCCGCAGGGAAATTATCCCATTCGAGCCCTCCTTCCAGCAGAGGGCGCACCGCGTCGGCGCTCGCCCAGAACATGGATCCGGCAGGAAAGTCGAAATAACCGTCCGGAAGGGCATCGACGCCGAAGCGTGGCGCCCATGCGCGGGCGATGCCGCCATTGGCGAGCCAAGTGTTCGCCATATAGGGCAAATTGTAAAAGCATTGCGGATAAATTATACCGTAACGTCCATTCTTGAGTAGATCAAGATAGTGAGCTATGGCGTTCGGCCCCTTAAAAAGAGCGTTCAATATATATTCGCGCCACCCATCGGTCGAGCCGTTATTATAAAGCGATTTCTTTGTCTGGATATGAGCAATGACATCATATTTCGCCAAGTCCTTGCCAAATTGTACCAGGAAGGGCGCAATGTCGCGACCGATATTCGGCGTTACCCGTACATCGATTAGGCCCGCGTTCGGAATGGCTGAAAAAATGTTTATCAGTCGTGTGCGCGCATCCTCGTTGCGCACAGACACATAAAGGTCGAATCGGCAAGGCATGCGCGAGAGGTAAAGCGCAAATTCCTCTGCCAGATCATCATAATACATATGGGCGTGAATGCCCACGCGGATGTCCTCCATCGCCTTCAGATCGGCGCTACCGGGTTGGATGAACTCTGCAGCTTCGCCAGCATTGTCCCCATAGCTGGCCCCCATAAAGACGTTGCAGCTGTTAAAATAACCCTGTTCCACCTCCCGCATGATCTCCGCGATCGTCAGATGATGGTTGGGAATGCGGAGAAAGCCTGGCGACGGGCTGCGCCCGATCTTCGCCCCTATCCACAGGTAATGATAGGCTGGCTCCATGCCGACCATGTGAATGTCTGGATACTGCTGTTTGTACCAGTCAGCATCGAAATGCTCCCATTTGCGGATTTTGTCCACCAATGCTTCGGTGATGATGTCGGGAAAGCGATGGAGGCGGCCTGAGATGCGGCCTTCACGCACGCCATGATATACATAATGACGCAGCGGATGAATGCCGGCCGCCGCGACGTCGGGATAAGTTGCAATATAATGGCTTGCATCGAACAACTTCTTCCGCTTCAGCAGGTGCATCTGCCGCCGTATTGTGAAGAAGGAAGGTGAAATCCATCCGAAGACATTACGGAGGGACTTTTCATATACGCTGGTGAGGGCCATGATCACCTGACGCGACCAGGAGAAATCCGTTTCTAATTCGTGGATCGTCTTTTCTCGATCAGCCAGAAGATGCAGAAGCTCAGCTATTTCTTTAATGCTATCTTGGTTTCTTTGTTCATAGGCGGCCCGTTCCGAGATTAGTTGGCTGATATGGGATTTTAAATCTTCCTCCATATCGTCCGTTTCTGTAGCAGATGATTTCAATTCTTTCTTCTGCTGATCGACCGTCTTCACCAAAGCGGAAAGCCTTTCGGTACCCGTCATCTGATCGTGCAATTTAATCGTATTAGCCAGATCATTCTTATCGTTGGAATACACGGGATTGTCCTCACGTCCGCCAAGTTCGTCCTTGTGACCTGCCTTTACATGCGTCGGGATCGGCCTCAAAGTCCAGTTTCACGTGCCCAAAAAGCGGCCATCATGATCAGCGGAAAGCGCGTGCGAGCCGCCGCCGCCATGACGGCCGCTTTGCGCCGCCGCTGTCTGAAGCGGCTGGCCTCGCCACCTCTTTCCCCAGATAAAGATTTGGCCGCCGCTCGCCATCACTGATCGCAGTCACATCGCGCTGCGCTAATTTACCCACCGCCTCGTCGGAAAAGGCAGGGGTGTAATAGATGCAGTCGTTGAAATAATAATGCGTCACTTGTGACCAACGGGTTAGCGTCGGGTTGTTCTGGCAACTGCCGCCGTGCAGCAGGTTGGCACACCAAATCAGCGCTTGTCCCTTGCGAGCATGGAAAGCTTCACGTTGCGCGCCATGGACGTCGCACAAGGCGCGCCAGGCCGGTCCATAAGGGTCCTGCGCAGAATCTAGGGCGCTGCCATAGCCGCGCCGCCCGATTATCGCGTTGGTCATGATCGGCCATTTGTGGGAGCCCGGGTAATAAAAGAGTGGCCCCGAATCTGGACCAATATCCTCCATCGCTAGCCATACGCCGCACATGAAGCGTTCAGGCAGGGACGAGAAATGAACGGAGTCGGAATGCGCTTCTTGTTGCGTACCAACGGGGAAATTGAGCGTCTGGAAGGGGAATGCGGGGCGGCCGTAGAGTTTGCCAAGCAAATCCAGTACCACCTCGTTGGAGGCAATGGCGCGCACATCCTCGTCAAAAGTCCACGCGTCCTGGATGCGGCGTTCGGCGCTCGTCTTATCGCTGTCTGGATCGTCGAAATCGATGTCGTATCGCGGGCCCAGATGGCGCTTGATACGGTCTATGCGGCCGTTGAGATCCGCGTCGGGAAAATCGAAGACGGCATAGCCCTTGTCGTGCAGATCATTGGCGATCCGCTCTTCTTCAGGCGTAAGGCCCCAGTCGGCCTTCAGCGTCGAAAAGAGCGGGGATTCAACAAGCGGCATGCCGGGGAAGATATTGGTCAAGCGCGTCGGCCCCTTATCAACGGACAATCTTTAGGAAACGTCGGCGCCCCTCTCTGTGGGCAAGCTGGTCAACGGTGAACCGCAGGGCGCGTTTCCAACCACCCCGCCCCTCTCGCAACTGCGAGAAGATCGCGGCGAAGTCATGCCGGATCGTGCTGCGATCGTCCAGTGCGTGATATATGTCCCAAAAGGCGTTCACGCCGATTGCGCGGGGCATCAGCCAGGCGCCGTGATAGCCAAAGCTTTGCGCGACGTCACCTGCCCGCTCGGTCGAGAAGAGGTCGGCGAGCGCCCGCGGGGCGATGCGGATGCCCTTCTCGTCCAAAAAAGCGCGATTGTCCCGTACGATCGCAACATCCTCGGGATGACTAGGCCGGAAGCCGGGATCTCTGCAAGCTTGCATCAACCGGTGGCTGCGCAGCGAGAATCCGCCATTGCCTACATCATTCCCGTCATCGAACTGGGGCCAGCTTGCACCTATATAGTCATAGTCAAGAAACTCCGGATGCCATCGTCCCGCGTCAATTACATGGCCATCCCATTGTACCACCAGACAATGTGACGTCTCGACATGATCGACCATCTGCGAGAGCAGGAAATCCGAATAATCTTCTGCAGAACCGATCTTCGCGATCGGCACGACGGAAATGCCAGGCTCGTCGGGCTTTACGGTAGCGTCAGTGAAGAGTTTGCAGGCTGCAAAATCGACCTGTGCCAGACTCGCTTTCAGGGCGCGAAGGGTTGCGGTCACATTTACTGACGTTGCCGCACATAATGTCACCTGTGGCAATGTGAGTCGCTTAGGGAGGGGCTCGGAAGAAGCCGTCATATTTCCAGCTTCACCACAAAACGCTCGCTCGCACGGCTAAGCTCAGGATGATGGAAAGGATCCACTACCTCCTCCGTATTCCACAGTCGTTTAAACGCCGCCAATTCCCTGGCAAGCCGCGCAGCTCCCACTGGATCACGATCCAAGCCCCGGGAAACCGACTCGTGATGGATGAGTGTCGCTCGAGGTTCATAAAGCGACTGGGCCCCCCACCTATTAAGCCTCAGGCACAAATCAACGTCGTTGAAGGCAACTGGAAAATTAATTTCATCAAGGCCGCCGACGGCAAGGAAACGATCACGCTCCACCAGCAAGCAGGCCGCTGTCACCGCTGAGACAAATTGCGGCAGTGCATGGCGGTGGAAATAGCCTTCCTCATCCGGTTGCAGAAAGCGGTGAGCATGGCCTGCCGCATTGCCCATACCAATGACGACACCAGCATGTTGTATGCGTCCGTCCGGATAGAGCAACCGTGCACCAACGGCGCCGACATTCTTGCGCAGTGCCTGAACAGCCATCGTCGCCAGCCAATTCGAATCTATCACCTCAATATCGTTATTCAGCAGGCATAGCAGCCGTCCCTGCGCCTCTCCTACCGCACGGTTGTTGATGGCGGAGTAGTTGAACGCACCTGCATATCGCAAAACGCGATAACATGTCGGATCAAGGCTGGAAAGAAAGTCTAAGGTCCCCGGATCGTCGCTGTCGTTGTCAACAACGATGACCTCTATATCGGGATAGTCTGTAGCAGCGACGCCCTTAAGGCATGTTTGCAGCAGGTCCACGCGATTGCGCGTGGGCACAATGACAGTGACAGGCGGCAGATCTTGGCCTTCAACGATGGGAGCTGCTGGCAGTTGCGCACGGGGGCGCGTCTGCCGATGATGCAGAACCTTTCGGACATGTAGGGGGGCTTGCTCCCTAGCCCTCCGCTTGATGAGTTGCCGTGCCCAGTCACCTGTTTCGGCAAGTACTGTCAGTTCCTCGTGCGAGGCTCGGAAAATGCAAGCCCCTGAGAGATAATCAATATAACGGAATAGTTCGCTATTCCAATCCGGCTTGAAATGCGGCGCTATTCGCCGCCCGCTTGTGTTGAGCAGGTCATCATCGGCATAAACTATCTGCGCCTCTGTCCCGGCAACCGCTGCGCGATAGGCGCTCGCCGCTCCGACCGCGAGCCTGTCACCCGCAGAAAGCGGCATCAGCCAAGGGTCTAAGCTCCAGTCGATCTGTCGGGCTGCTTCCACTAAGGTCGGTACCTCCGGCGTACCGATCACTAGTGCGGTCAGGCCTTCCGCTGCCAAGTTGCGGAGAGTATCCTCTAATGGCCCTGGACCTGCCTGCAAATCGACCAGTGCCATAATCGGAGGCGGTGTATCGCTGCTTTGGTCAGCAGACATGATGTCCTTTTCCCACAGCACCCATACATCATAGGCTCTTCGCGCAGTTCCCAGCAATCGAGCCAACTGGCCGCGAGAGCGCAGCCGTTTGCGACACACGCGCCACCAAATGGCTGTTAAATAGGCTGTAGGCGCTGACCAAAATGCATCGAAATGAATAGAGATCATCAACCAAAAACCGACGGCTTTGGCTGGATACGGATCTGCCCGGTTCGAACGCATGGACGGTTACAATAGCTTATCGTGGAGGAAGGAACAAAGGGAAAGCCTTATGTTAATCGATGATTGGCAGACCAGCTATCGCATAGCTTCAATGAGACACAATCACCCGTCTAATAATGAATAGTCTGCCTTTTGGAAGCGGATTCGCAAGCCTGCAGTGGCACTTTGTCCGCAGAGGTGGCCGGGTTGGTCTGAACAGGGATCGGCATTGGATAAGTGGATCGTCTGCCGGTTTCATCGTCGAACTGCCGATATGGGCGTCATGTAGGGAGGGCGTAGCCCGACCGGAGTGACGCCCCATATCGGCGGCCAAATTCATGCTGCCATCGCCAGCGGCAGGTTGTCAAAATATGCCTGGTCCGGGGTCCGGGCCCCAAGGCTCGAATGCGGCCTCCTTGCGTTGTAAAAGTTCAGATAACGACCGATCGATACCCGGGCTTCGCTGACCGCAGCGTAGGCGCGGAGGTAAACCTCCTCGTATTTCACCGAGCGCCACAGGCGCTCGACCACTACATTGTCACGCCATGTCCGCCGTCAGCGCCAATGGCACAGATTTGAGGTTGTGATTTAAGGAGGGTTGGGGCTTCGTCGTAGTGACGAAGGAACGAAGATGAAGGCCCAACCCTCCTTAAAAAATTGCTGGCAAAAGCCCCTGCTGAGCGGGTGGTGAAGGACATTCGCAGAGCGACCCGGCGGCATTTCTCGGCTGAGGACAAGATCCGCATCGTGCTGGACGGCCTGCGCGGCGAGGACAGCATCGCCGAGCTGTGCCGCAAGGAAGGCATCGCGCAGAGCCTGTATTACACCTGGTCGAAGGAATTCATGGAAGCGGGCAAGCGTCGCCTGGCTGGCGACACCGCCCGGGCCGCGACCACCGGTGAGGTGCAGGATCTGCGCCGCGAAGCCCGCGCGTTGAAAGAATGCGTGGCCGACCTGACGCTGGAAAACCGTCTGCTCAAAAAAAGCATGATCGCGGATGGGGACGACGAAGAATGAGGTATCCGGCATCCGAAAAGCTCGAGATCATCAGGATCGTCGAACAGTCGCACCTGCCCGCCAAGCGGACGCTGGACCAACTGGGTATCCCCCGCCGGACGTTCTACCGCTGGTATGATCGCTACCTCGAAGGCGGGCCGGAAGCGCTGCAAGATCGGCCATCGACGCCGAGCCGGGTGTGGAACCGCATCGGCGACGACATCCAGGAGCAGATCATCGAGATGGCGCTGGAATACAGCGAGCTGTCCCCTCGCGAACTGGCGGTGCGCTTCACCGACGAGAAGCGGTACTTCGTGTCGGAAGCCACGGTTTACCGTCTGTTGAGGGCCCACGATCTGATCACCAGCCCGGCCTATGTCGTGATCAAGGCTGCCGACCAGTTCCACACCAGGACCACCCGGGCGAACGAGATGTGGCAAACCGACTTCACCTACTTCAAGATCATCGGGTGGGGCTGGATGTACCTGTCGACTGTGCTCGACGACTTCTCGCGCTACATCATCGCCTGGAAGCTGTGCACCAACATGCGGGCCGAGGATGTCACCGACACGCTGGACCTCGCACTCAAGGCTTCCGGTTGTGACAGCGCCACGGTGCTGCACAAGCCCAGGCTGCTGAGCGATAATGGCCCCAGTTACATCGCGGGCGAACTGGCGGAATACATCGAGGCCCAGAAAATGAGCCACGTGCGCGGCGCCCCGATGCATCCCCAGACCCAGGGCAAGATCGAACGCTGGCACCAGACCCTGAAGAACCGCATCCTGCTGGAAAACTACTTCCTGCCCGGCGACCTCGAGGCCCAGATCGAGGCCTTCGTCGAGCACTACAACCACCAGCGTTACCACGAGAGCCTGAACAACGTGACGCCCGCCGATGCCTACTTCGGTCGAGCACCAGCCATCATCAACCAGCGCGAAAGGATCAAGCGGCAGACCATCGAACATCGGCGCTTGCAACACCGCAAGCTCGCCGCCTAAAACCAACCCCCAGACGAGGCCCGCACTCCGCTAATCTACGCCGCGATCTGCGCCAAATGTTCTGACGACGGACAGTCGCGCCATGCGCCCCGTCCGTCCATGCTGATGGCGATTTCCTCCCGGTGCAGCACGCTGGTGAAGGCGAGCGAAGTGAACTGGGCGGACTCAACCGGTCGTCGCGACACGCTGCTTTTCGATCTGTGCCAGGCATTGGTCAAGCGCCTCCGCGGGTGTTTTCCAACCTAACGTTTTACGGGGCCGGCTGTTGAGTGCCGCCGCCACAGCAGCCAGTGCTTCGGGATGATGGGCGCTGAGATCCGTACCTTTCGGAAAATATTGGCGTAGGAGGCCATTGGTATTTTCGTTGGTGCCCCGCTGCCATGGGCTTTGCGGGTTGCAGAAGTAGACTTGCACGCCGGCATCAACCTTGAGGCGCGCATGCTGCGCCATTTCCGCGCCCTGATCCCATGTGAGCGAGCGTCGAAGTTCTTCGGGCAAGGTAATGATGGTACGCGTGATCGCATCGCGTACGGCGTCGGCCCCATGTCCTGTAAGCGCAGGCCCATTCTTGACACTTGGGCCAACACCATGACCTTCCATTCGCGGTAGGTGCAGCAACATCGTGAAGCGCGTCGTGCGCTCGACCAGCGTGCCTATCGCCGAACTGCCCAGGCCCAAAATGAGATCGCCTTCCCAGTGGCCCGGCACTGCCCGGTCGTCGGCTTCAGCGGGACGTTGGCTTATCATGATATCGCTTGAAACGAAGTTCTTGCCACGCAGAGCGGTACGTCCGCGCGGCATTCGTAAGGTCCGTCCCGTTCTCAGGCAGGCAGTCAACTCGCGACGTAAAGCGCCACGACCCTGAACGTAAAGCGCCTGATAGATGGCTTCGTGACTGATGCGCATTGTCTCGTCATTCGGGAAATCGATGATCAGGCGACTTGCAATCTGTTCCGGGCTCCAAGCCCATGCCCATCGTCGATCCTGTCGCGGCCCGTGCCGGCGCCCGTTCCATGAAACTGAGGGACCAGGAACAGCAGTGCCGCAATTGGTATGCACGACACCGGCGAGTTTATCTTCCACATAAGAGCGCAGGGCAAGATTTGTGGCAAGTTTCGCCGTTTTGGGGCGGAGAGCGGACCGTTCGGCATGCCACTGGGCCACGGTTGCACGATAACTCGAGCGACCACCGCGCGTGGCCGCATTGCGGCGAACCTCACGCGAGATCGTCGAAGCAGAACGATCAATCCGGCGACCAATCTCCCGCAAGCTATAGTTCTGCACGAGGAGCAGCGCGATCTCCTCACGCTCCGCTAAGGAAAGATATCTTCCCGACAGCGGCTTCGCTGTCTCCCTGAACATCGTTGGTGGCATACCGCCGGCCTCCCGGAACCATCTCGTCCCTATAGGTTGTGAGACTCCGGCCTTGATACCAGCTGCTTCGCTACTCATTCCCCTGGCGATGAAAGTCCAGAACAACTGCCGCTCATTGCGGCCTGCAACAGAGGGGCGCCCAGGTGATCGCAATGGCGGTCGCCCACATCGATCTGCCCCTTGCCTCCGAATGCCCATCGCAACCTCCAATTTCTGTGGTGTTGCGACGACCGGTTGAGTCCGCCCTGACTGCCTTGGTCGGTGTTGAAAATCTCGAGCTTGCCGTAGCGCGCCAGGACTTCCTCCAGCGCCTCGACGCAGAAGTCGGCCTCCATCGTGATCGACACCCGCCAGGCCAGGACCTTGCGGCTGAACCAATCGACGACGGCCACGAGATAGACGAACCCCCTCGCCATCGGGATATAGCTGATGTCAGTCGCCCAGACCTGGTTGGGCCGCACGATCGGCAGTTTGCGCAGCAGCTAGGGGTAAACCTTGTGCCCCAGAGTCGGCTTCGATGTGTTCGGGCGACGGCAAATCGCCTCGATCGCCATCTTCTTCATCAAGGTGGCGACGTGCCGGCGGCCGATCTCGATCCCTTCCTGCCGCAGCAGATCGCGCAGCATCCGGCTGCCCGCGAACGGAAACTCCAGGTGCAACTCGTCGATGCGCCGCATGATTGTCAGATCAGCCGCCGAAACGGGCCTGGGCAGGTAATAGACGCTGCCCCGGCTGATCCCCAGTTCCCGCGCCTGTCGCGCCAGCAGCAAACTGTGCGAACGATCGATCATCGCTTTGCGCTCGGCAACAGACCGGCCTTCCCGAGCGCGCCGGCCAAAAAATCGTTCGCCAGCGTCAACTCGCCGATCTTGGCGTGCAGCGTCTGCACGTCAACCGGCGGCTCACCCGGTCCGATGCCTTGTCCGAACCAAACACACCGGCCGCGCCCTCCAGCAACTGGCTAGGCCGCGTCGTGATCTGGTTCGGATGCACGTCAAACTGCTGCGCCAACTCGGCCGCGTCTTCTCGCCCCTTCACGGCAGCCAGTGCCACCTTCGCCTTGAAAGCCCGACTGTGGTTCCGGCGGGGTCGCTTGCTCATCTCCGCTCCTGTCTCGCAGCCATACTGGCCACCATCAGGCAGAAAATCCACTTATCTCACTATCCAGTTTTGCCAGGCCACCTGCACCCGGTCCATATGGCTACGACAACGTTTAGCTTCACCAAAAACCAAATTTGTCTTCAAACTCGAATGATTTAGGCTTGTAAGGATACGACGGCTCCCTGTAACGCCCTTAGCGGGGTTTACAGGGGTACAATATGAATCTGAAGAATTGCGCGTCCAAATGGGCGCTGCTCGCGGGCGCCAGTGTCGTCGCCGCGCTTGCCGTCGCTTCGTCCGCGCAGGCCGCCTGCAGCACTGCCAATGGCATCGTCACCTGCACTGGCGACAATCAGCCCTTCACCGTTACCTCTGACGCCCAGACCATCATTGCTGAAGGGGCAACCGTCACCGGGACGGGCCTGTCCGCGCTTCGCCTGAACAGCGCGCATGCCAATCTGGTCGTCAACGGCACAATCAGCGCTACCGGCGCGACGGCGCTGACCATCCAGAATGGCAGCCCCGTGCTGATATACGATCCTTATGCCGGAACAACGCCGGTTGGCGGCTATCTGAGCTACCCCTATCTCTATCCCCATGGCCGGGTCACGGTCACCGTCGGAGCGCAAGGCGTCATCAGCGGCGATACCGGTATCTGGATCGAGCGGTCGAGCAGCAATTATCTGGGCAACGCGACGGCCTCAATCGACAATAGCGGCCTTATTACCGCAACCTCGGGCAGCGCGATCCGTGGTCCCTCCGGCATTTCCGGCGTCAGCTATACATCGATCACCAACCAGGAAAGTGGGACGATCCACGGCATCGCCGCGCCGGTCGATACTATCACCAATGCCGGCCTGGTCGACGGGCGCGGCAATGCGGCTATCGACCTTGCGCCCCGATATGACAGTTTCTTCGGCAGCTATGGTCTGTCATACGTCATCAATAGCGGGACAATCACTTCCACTGCCGGGACCACGATCATCGGCCAGCAAAACCCGCTGTCCATTACCAACAGCGGCCTGATCGGCAACAGCAATGGCGGCCAGGCGATCTATGCCGGATCGAACCTGTACCTGACCAATTCGGGTAGGATCGAGGGCAATATCGTGGTCCGTGGCGCCAGCACGATTAACAGCACGGCAGGGAACATCGTGGGTGATGTGCTGCTGGGCGATGGCGATGACATCATTGTCGCCGCGCTTGATGAGAATAACCGGCTGAAAACAGGGATCATCGGTCAGATCAACGGCGGCGCAGGCGTCAACGCCATTGCCCTGGCCATTGACGCCGATGCCACGCTGACCGGCACGCCGATGCTCCCGACCGGCTTTTCCCTGTTACGGGCGAGCCTCTTCAATCAAGCGCAGTTCACGCTCGACGCCGGTTTCAGCGGCACGTCGAGGCTCTCTGTCTCCGGCGAGGGCACGCTGGTCAATCAGGGGCTGTTCGACACGCAAGGCCGGGCGATAGAGGCTTATGGCTCCGGCTCTCCCTCATCGCTCAGCGTGCAAAATGACGGCGCCATCAAGGCCACTCTTGCAGGCGCGACCGACGCTGCCGTCTCGATCGACGGCGCTGCCCTGACCAATAACGCCAGCATCGAATCTACGGGCGGCGCGGCGGTCCTGCTGAAGTCGGGCTACGGCACGGCCCTGACCAATAGCGGGACGATCAAGGCAAACGGTGGCCCGGCGATCCTTTTCGGCGGCGGTTATGCCAGCAGCGCAACGCTGGTGAACAAGGCCGGCGGCGTCATCCAGGGAGATACAACGGCCATCGCGATCCTGCCCGACAGCAGCCCCTATTCCTACAGTTCCACCAGCATCACCAATGCCGGCTCGATCATCGGCCATGTCGATCTTACCGGAAACGGCAGCAGCAGCGACCGCTTCATCATGCAGGAAGGTGGGACGGTAACCGGTGACGTACGGCTGGGCGCCGGCAATGACAGCTATATTTTCGATGGGGTCATGGGCGCCAAGGGCTTCCTCACCGGCATTTCCGGGGTGCTCGACGGCGGCGACGGGATCGACCAACTGCTGGCGCGGATCAAGGGTGACGCCGCGATCACGCTCGGTAACTATGCCAATTTCGAAACGGTCGGACTGGATATCGCCGAGGGCAAGCAACTCAGCGTGACAGGCTCCACCGGCGGCGCTCAACTCAGTCTTTACGGCAAGGGCAATGTCGACCTGTCGCTCGACATCTCCGGCCAGAATGTCACGCTGATCAACGCCTCGGGCTATGGCTTCAGCCTGCCCGGTGATTCCGGCACCCCCTATGTCCAGACCGGCACGACGATCGTCAGCCGGGGTGCGTTTACTGCAGCTTTCAATTCCGCGTTCTATGCCGGCAGCGTCGTTATGCTGGATCAGCTCGATGGTTTCATCAATGAGGGCAGCATTAGCCTCACCCAGCCCACCAACCCCTATGGTGCGCGTGCCTCCGCTATCAGCGGCGGCAAGGAGGTCGTGAACAAGGGCGAAATCCTGCTCGACGGCGCCGCCGCCATTGCAGGCGCGCTCTCCGTGACCAACAGCGGCATGATCGTCGAGGTCAGCGGCGGCGCTGCGGCTGTAGGCGTGTCAAGCTTCCGGGATCTTACCAATAGCGGCACGATACGCACTTCCGGCAGCGCGGTCTATGCCAGCGATTATAGCGCCTCCACGATCCGCAATAGTGGCACGATCGAAAGCACCGGCGCGCGGGCGATCATTGGCGGCTATGCGCCCACCGTGATCGTCAACGAGGCCGGCGGAACCATCACCGGCGGCGCGGGCCTTGAAGCCATCGCCCTTGCCGGCGGCGGTGCGGTCAGCAATGCCGGCACGATCAACGGCGATGTGAACCTCAGCTATTCTCCCTATGGCGGCACCGGTTATGCCAGCGGCGCCTATGTGGATCGCGGTGGCACGCTGAACGGCAATCTGCTGTTCGGTGCTGGCAACGACATTTTCGTCGCCACCAGCGATACGCTTGGGGTGCTGGGCAGCATCGACGCAGGCGACGGCGTGGACAACTTCATCCGCGCCTATGATGCCAGCAGGACCGTCGATATCAACGCCCTCCCCTCAACTCCGATCGGGTTCGAGCGGTTCGGCGTCGGTGCCCTTGGCAAAAATACGGTGGTTACGCTTACCGCCGCCAGTGGCCCGATCAGCGAGCCTCTCACGCTGGTGGGCGACGGCACGATCGTCAATGTGGCGGATTTCAGCGCGGCCAACCCCTCGGAACAGTTGCTGACGCTGGGCTCTTCGGTCGATCCGCTCAACCTGTCCGGCGGCGGTTCCACGCTGACCTTCATCAACCAGGGCAAGATCGGCGGCGCAGTTGGAGGCTATGCCGGCAGCTTCACCAATGAAGGCACCATCAGCAACAGCGTCAACGGCATGACAGCCGTCGAACTCATTGCCAGCAACGGGTATCGCTTCACATTCCAGAATAGCGGGACCATCGTCTCGCCCAGTTCGCCCTATTTTTACATTAACACGGGCGTCACCATTCAAGGCGTATCCGACACCCAGATCATCGACAATGTCGCAATCGGCAACAGCGGCAGCATCAAGGGAGGCCTGTCGGCCTCGCTCCATGCGACTGAATTCAATTTCGCCAATGACGGGACGATCGAACCGGGCCTCAACAGCTATCTCCCTTCGGTTTCGCTTTCCCTTGGTCAGAGCTACTACGGCAGCACCGACACTAATGCTGACAAAGCAACGATCAGCAACGGCGGGAATTTGACGAACGGGATCAATGCCGCGATCGCAGCCAGGGCGCTGGCTTTCAGCAACAGCGGCACGATCAGCTCCTCCCTTTACGACACAGCCGTCTCGCTGACCCAAACGGCGCATGATACCCGTGACATGACGCAGGGTCTTTACGGGGCGATCGATCAGGAAAGCCTGTCCTTTGCCAACAGCGGCACACTGAACGGCAGCGCTTATCTCTATTCCGCCGCGACCTCCATCGCCGTTGCAAACAGCGGAACGATCGCAGCGCCT
>Ga0157372_10003609_pt1 | contig 16658 bp, 12 predicted proteins | sample C55metaG_FD_115307 | JGI IMG/M metagenome (GOLD analysis project Ga0157372, IMG submission 115307) | Corn rhizosphere microbial communities from Kellogg Biological Station, Michigan, USA - C5-5 metaG | ecosystem: Host-associated > Plants > Roots > Rhizosphere > Soil | place: USA: Michigan... | reverse complement strand
TTCAGCTATCATGGGGTGCCCGGCCGGCACATCCGCAAGTCGGATCCCACCGGCAACCACTGTCTTCAGTCGGCCTCCTGTTGCGAGACCGCTTCCCCGGCACATGCGACCTGCTACCGGCATCAATGTTTTACAACAACCCGTGAAATGGTCCGGCTGTTGGACATCCCGGAGGGGAGATACAGCAACTCCTTCCAGTCCCGGCTGGGGAAGGGCTGGCTCGAGCCCTTCACCGATGTCCGGCTCGAAGAGATGCCAAAAGAAGGAATAAAGAAATTGCTGATCCTCTGCCCGGCCTTTGTCAGCGACTGCCTCGAGACGCTCGAAGAGATAGCCATTCGCGGCAGAGAGACCTTTCTCGCCGCCGGTGGTGAGGAGTATACGATGATCCCCTGTCTGAATATCGACTCGCGGTGGGTGGATGCATTGGCGGGATGGGTCAGGGGTTATGCGGCAGGAGACAGGACCATGGTCCTCGATTGATCAAACACTTCCTATGTATAGTTATGTAAAGGCGCTGCACATCATTTTCATCGTCACCTGGTTCAGCGGTCTGTTCTACATGGTGAGACTCTTTGTCTACCATACGGAAGCCAATGAAAAGCCCGAGCCTGAACGGACGATCCTCATGCAGCAATTCAGAATGATGCTCCGCCGTCTCTGGATGGGCATCACCTGGCCTTCGGCGATCCTCACTCTCGTCTTCGGACCCTGGATGATGATCCTTCTCGGTTCGGTGCCGACCTGGCTGGCGATCAAGCTTGGCTTTGTTGTTGGCCTCTACGGGTATCATTTTTCTTTACAGGTCATCTATCGCCAGCAGATGCGCGGCGTCTTCCGCTTCTCGTCTCAGCAGCTGCGGATCTGGAATGAGGTGGCTACTATCTTTTTGGTTGCGATCGTGATGCTTGTAGTCGTCAAACAAAATATGAGCTGGGCCTGGGGACTGTTGGGCCTCGTGGCGTTCGTGGTGTTACTGATGAGTGCGATTAAAATCTATAAGGTTATTCGGAATCGCTCTTAGGAGCATGACCATAAAATGAACAACCGTCCCGGTCCAGAGCCGGCCACAGGCCGACTGGCCGAAGGCCCGACAAAAAAACATTTGGCCCGGGGAGGTACTTTTTTCAATACCGCCCCTGGGCCAATACTCCGGGGTAAAAAAGGTGGTTTCCGGACTTGAAAATTTTAAAACCGGTAATTCAGGAATTGAGATCTTAAGCCTGGTTGCTTGTCGAACGGGTTTTTGTCAAGGTAATATCAGAGATTAAAAACGGGATGGCTACGGATCTCCATTGAATAAGGCAAATACAGTACACGGAATAAGGATGAGAGTGGGGTGAGGCGGTTGGAGGTTATGTCTGTCCTTGCGGAAGTGCCGCCCGTGGCGGCGAGGTATTTTTAAAAGGAAGGGGAGTAGGAATACCCCCCTTTTTAACCCCTAAACCCTAAACCGTAGAAAGAGTTAGAATTGCTTCTATTTATATCTTGTCGGATGTTTGACCATCCGTGTATATCGCGTTTCTGGAAGAATAGTATCCAGAAATTATGCCAAAACCCGGAAATGTGGAAAACTCCGGGGTCCGAGCCGCTTTTTTAAAACGTTTTAGCAGGCTTTTGGCAATCCTTTAACAATTTTAATCTTGCCTACTGCAAATCTAATTCCATTGCCTGCGATCGCCCTTCCTACCGGCATTTTGCCCCTTTTTTCGTAAATTCGCGTCCCCAACGGCTCACCTTTCGGCCGTCCTACCCCGGATTTGATCGAGAAACCAAGCATTTATAGTACAATGGCCAATAAGTACAAGGAATACCAGCAGTTAAATTTGCCCGCCATCAGCCAGGATTTGCTGGCAAAGTGGACGGATGAGCGCACTTTTGAGAAAAGTGTGGAATTACGGGAAGGCGCTTCCCCATTTGTGTTCTACGAAGGGCCTCCAAGTGCCAACGGACTCCCCGGCATCCACCACGTCATTAGCCGGACCCTGAAAGATCTCGTCTGCCGCTATAAGACCATGCAAGGCTTCCAGGTGAAACGCAAGGGCGGTTGGGATACCCATGGCCTCCCCGTGGAGCTGGGCGTGGAAAAAATGCTGGGCATCACCAAGGAAGACATCGGCAAAAAGATCTCCGTCGCCGAATACAACGAGACCTGCCGTCGCGAAGTATTGAGATACAAGGATAAATGGGACGAGCTGACGCGCCGGATGGGCTATTGGGTCGATCTCGAGCATCCTTATATCACCTTTGAAAACAACTATATAGAGTCCCTTTGGTGGATCCTCGCCGAGCTTTATAAAAAAGGCCTGCTGTACGAAAGCATCAGCATCCAGCCCTATTCCCCCGCCGCCGGTACCGGCCTCAGCTCGCACGAGCTAAACCAGCCCGGCTGCTATAAAGACGTTAAGGACACCACCGTCGTGGCCATGTTTAAGGCGGTTCGCAACACAAAAAGCGAGTTCCTCTTCAAACTGGCTGGCGATGACGAAGTTTTCTTCATGGCCTGGACGACAACCCCCTGGACCCTGCCTTCCAACCTGGGCCTCACCGTCGGACCGAAGATCGACTATGTGCTGGTCAAAACCTTCAACCCCTATACACATCTTCCCGTCAATGTAATCCTGGCAAAGGCATTGATCGGCAAGTACTTCAAATCCGAAGGCGAGTCGGCCGACTTCAGCACGTTCACTCCTGACTCAAAGATACTCCCCTGGAAGATCCTCGGTGAGTTCAAAGGCAGCCAGCTCGAAGAGATCCGCTATGAACAACTTCTTCCCTTCGAGGCCAACAGCCCCGAAAAGGCAGGCGGCGATCCTTTCCGCGTCATCCCCGGCGACTTCGTCACTACGGAGGATGGCACCGGCATCGTCCACACCTCGCCCGCCTTCGGAGCCGATGACTACAAGGTCGGACAGAAATATAATATAGGTATCCTGATCATGGTCGACCGCCAGGGAAAATTCCTCGACGGCCTCGGCGAGTTCAGCAACCGGTATGTAAAGAACTATAAGGACGACCCCAACTACTCCGACGTCAACGTCGACATCTGTGTCAAACTCAAGAAGGAGAACCGCGCCTTCCGCGTCGAAAAATATGAGCACACCTACCCGCACTGCTGGCGCACCGATAAACCCGTTCTATACTACCCGCTCGACGCCTGGTTCATCCGCACCACCGCTCTCAAGGACCGGATGGTGGAGTTGAATAAGACCATCAATTGGAAACCAAAGTCCACCGGCGAGGGCCGCTTCGGCAACTGGCTGGAGAATATGGTCGACTGGAACCTCAGTCGCAGCCGCTATTGGGGCACCCCGCTGCCCGTATGGCGGACGGAAGATGAAGATCCGTTAAAACGCGAAGAGATCTGCATCGGCAGCATCGCCCAGTTGCAGGTGGCTCTGAAAGACGCCGTCAAAGCAGGGTTCATGAAACCCGCTCAAGGTGAAAGCGAAGACGCCTATATTCAACGACTCACCGGCGATCTGCACAAACCCTACGTCGACGACATCGTCCTCGTCAGCAAGACCGGCCGGCCGATGAAAAGGGTGGCCGATCTGATCGACGTCTGGTTCGACAGCGGCGCCATGCCCTATGCCCAATGGCATTTCCCCTTCGAAAACAAGGAGGTCTTCGCTCAGAACTATCCTGCCGACTTTATCGCCGAAGGCGTCGACCAAACCCGCGGATGGTTCTATACCCTGCACGCCCTGGGCGCACTGCTCAGGGAATCCGTCGAGGAACAGCTGAAACAAGCCGGTCTATATCCCGCCAATGGCGACAAGGTATACCCGGGCCTTGCCTATAAGACGGTCGTTTCCAACGGCCTCGTGCTGGACAAGAACGGCAACAAGATGTCCAAGCGCCTTGGCAACGTCGTCGACCCCTTCGACACCATCGGGAAATTTGGCGCGGACGCTACCCGCCGGTACCTGATCACCAATGCCTCCCCCTGGGAAAGCATGAAATTCGACATCGAAGGCATCAGGGAAGTGCAGCGGAAATTCTTCGGCACCTTATATAATACCTATCAATTCTTCGTCCTTTATGCAAATGTGGACGGCTTCACCTTCAGGGAAGCCTATATCCCGCCTGCCGAAAGACCGGAGATCGACCGATGGATCCTTTCTTCGCTGAACAGCCTGGTAGCCAAGGTCACCGAACATCTCGATGACTATGAACCCACCATCGCCGGTCGCCTGATCGAGGATTTCCTCGACGAGCATCTCAGCAACTGGTATGTCCGCCTCTGCCGCCGCCGGTTTTGGAAAGGGGAGTATGAACAGGACAAGATCAGCGCCTACCAGACACTCTATGAGTGTCTCGAAACCCTCAGCAGGTTGATGGCGCCCATCTCTCCGTTCTTTGCCGACTGGCTTTTTACCAATCTGAACGAGGTCACCAGCCGTATAAAAGCCGCTTCCGTCCACCACGCCGACTTCCCCAAGGCCGACAAAGAATTTATCGATCTGCCGCTGGAAGAACGCATGCAGCTTGCCCAGGATGCTTCGTCCCTCATCCTTAGCCTGCGCAAAAAGGTGAATATCAAGGTGCGTCAACCCCTTCAAAAAGTGTTGATCCCCGTCCTCAACCCCGGCATGAAGCACCAGCTGGAAAAAGTAGAGGACTTGGTAAAGGCGGAGGTCAACGTAAAAGAGATCCAGTACCTGGATGGCAGCGATGGATTTATCAAGAAGAAGATCAAGCCGAACTTTGTCGCGCTGGGTAAAAGGCTGGGAGCTAAAATGAAGGCGGTCAGCACCGCGCTCAGCGAGTTTTCGCAGGAGAACATAGCAAAATTGGAAAAAGAAGGTGATATTACTTTATTTATTGATAAAGAACCCATAATATTGTCTATCCAAGAAGTAGATATAACCAGTGAGGACATCCCAGGCTGGGTAGTGGCCAATAAGAATGCGCTCACCGTCGCTCTGGATGTGACCGTAACCCCAGCACTGGCCCAGGAAGGAAATGCACGTGAGTTTGTTAATCGCATCCAAAAAATCCGGAAAGACAATGGCTACGACCTAACCGACAGAATCCTGGTTAAAGTAGCGGACGTACCCTCCCTTACCGACTCCTTAACGCAATTTAATGACTATATTTGCGCGGAAATTTTGGCAGATTCCATTGAATTGGTCAAGGAACCCACGAATGGCACTGAAATTGAAGTGAATGATATTCTTTTAAAAGTGTTCGTCACTAAAAAAGCCTAACTGTATGGCAACCAAGAAGAAAGCGGCGAAACCCGCCGCCAAGAAAACGGTGAATGTCAAGAAAGTAGCTCCGGCGAAAAAAGCGGCTCCGAAATCTGCCCACTCGTCAGGTGGGAGTAAGACGGCCAAGAAAGCGCCGGCTGCTAAGAGTATTGCTAAACCCGGTGCTAAAAAGGTTGCCTCGATTCCGGCCAGGAAATCCGCTGCCCTCCCGACAAAGAAATCAGCTGTATCCAATACATCAAAGCCCGCAGCAAAAGGTCATCCCGCTGCAGCCCCTGTTTCGAAAGCAACCACCCCTGCCGCAAAAGCGCAGCAGCCGGCTCCGTCCGCTAAACCGGCCGCGGCTCCTGTCATCGCCAAAACCGTAGCCTCCGCACCCCCTTCACCTCCACCCGTGGCGCCAAGGCCGGAACCTAAAAAACCGGCTGCCCCCGCCAAACCGGTAAAGGTGGTCATCCCCGAAATAAAAACAAAAACGGTTCGCAAATACGAACCAGAATTTACAAAATCAGTATTAGACACCCCACAAGAAGAACAAACTGGACCCACTATGAGATACAGCGACGCAGAACTTGGAGAATTCAGGGAATTGATCAACCGCAAGCTGGACGCAGCAAAGAAGGAATTGGCGTACCTGCAGGGCCTGATCACTCGAAAGGATGAGATGGGCGGCGACAACGACGACGCCCGCTACATGACCATGGAAGACGGAAGCATGAGCATGGAAAGAGAGCAGCTGAGTCAGATGGCCAGCCGCCAGATCACCTTTATCGACCACCTGGAGAAAGCCCTGATGAGGATCGAGAACAAGACCTATGGTATTTGCCGGGTCACCGGTAAACTGATCGATAAAGCCAGACTCAGAGCCGTGCCACACGCAACACTGAGTATCGAGGCAAAACAGATGATGAATAAATAAGGATGATCATCCTTTAAGTTCCTCTTTTGACTTTTGGATCCAGAGATAATTGGCCCTACGTTCCCTGGAGCTGAGGTGCGGTCCCTCCTTGACTATATCTTCCAGCACATTCTGGGCCTCCCCGCCACGCCCCGCACGCTGCAGGAAAAGGGCGTACTGATACCGCGCCTGGAAGTCGGCAAACCGCCCCTTCATTTTTTTGAACTCCCGCTCCGCCCCCGCGGCATCCCCGGTCAGCTCCAACGCCCGCGCATACAACAGATGCGCCTCACTGCGGGGAAACCCCGGCGTAGCATACACCTTCTTCGTCAGCTCGATCAGCTCCGGATATTGCTCCGTTTTAAAATAGGCGGCTATCAGGCGGTGGATCACGTATTCGTTTTCCGTAAAGGCCCCCGTAAGAGAAGTGGAATACAATTCGATCGCTTCCTCCGTCCGTCCCGCCATCATATAGGCATTGGCGAGCAACACCCGGTTGTTGAACGTATTGGCAAACTGAAGATGCTGCTCCAGCCGCCGGATGCGTGCGGCGGGACTCACGAACAAAGACCCCAGCCCGTCCTGCCAATCACCCATATTCCGCCGGGGAAGGATCTCACTGAAGATATAGGCAATGCTGCCGATATATGGCACAAAAACGATCAACCAGATCCATTTTTGCTGCGTGCCCTTGCGGATGCAATGCAGCACGCAAATGATCTGCAAAGCAATGGAGATATAGTAAAGATAACCGGGAATGCCTGGGAACATTCGAAACATGGGTCGGGAGTTTGCACCTAAAATAATAAAAGTTTTTCCACCCATTCATCCCTAAATGCGGCCGTGGATGGATATCGCCGAATTCTCTGGAAAAGAAAATGTTATATAGCATAATTAAACCTATAGCTGCTTATGCCCCGCCTCCTTCTAACCCTGTTGCTGCTGATGGCCGCCTTTGCCGGCTATTCCCAGCCCGCTCTCGCTACAAAAGCCAATTACCAGGCTGCTGCCCGGTTCTCCCCAAAGAAACTCGAGAAACTCATCTTCACCACCCAGGTCGACGCCCATTGGTTAAAACGATCGGCCCGCTTCTGGTATATGTATGAGACCACCGAAGGAAAGAAATGGTACATCGTCGATCCTGCCAAAGGCGAGAAAAAGCAATTATTCGACAACGACAGACTGGCCGCCGCCATCTCCCGCATCGTTAAAGACCCTTTCGAAGCCAAACACCTTGGCCTCGACAGCATGCGGTTCATAAAGGACGAGAACTGGATCCAGTTCGAGGTAAAAAGCTCCGAGAATCTACACAAAGAGGGCTCTACAAAAGACTCGACGGCCAAAAGGGTCTATTACTTCGAATACAGCCTGCTCGACGGAACGCTCAACGAGCTTACCGGTTTCAAAAAGCCAAAACGCAAACCTAATTGGGCCAGCATCTCGCCCGACAGCAACGTGATCGTTTTCGGCCGCCGATTCAATCTCTACTGGATGGATCGCGCCAACTATGAAAAGGCATTGAAAAACGAAGACGACAGCACCATCGCAGAGCATGCATTGACCACCGACGGCGTCGAGAATTACAGCTATCATGGCAACGGCATCCTGGGCGGAGGCGGTGAGACCAATGTCGACAGGGAAAAGAACAAGAATAAGCGTAAACCGGCCCAGGTCTTCTGGAGTCCCGACTCCAAACACTTCGCTATGTCCCGCTCTGATATGCGAAAAGTAAAGGATCTCTGGGTCATCAATTCCATCGCCGATCCCCGGCCTACGCTCGAGACCTACAAGTACATGATGCCCGGCGACAAGGAAGCGCCCACCGAACAGCTGCTCGTCTTCGACATGACGACCCATACCCGGCAGATCGTCAGCTCCGCCGAATTCAAGGACCAGGACCTCGCCATCTGGTCCGCGCCCAACCAGGAGCGCCGCCGCGACGACGACTATCGCGTCCAGTTCTGGCTGGGAACAAACTCCAAATTCTATTTCACCCGCACCAGCCGCGATCTCCATCGCATCGATGTCTGCGTCGTCAATGTCGGTGACAGTGTCGCTCAGCCATTGATAAAAGAACGGCTCAACACCTATGTCGAAGTCCGCCGGCTCGGCCTCGTCAACGAAGGCAGGGAGCTGATCGAATGGAGTGAACGCGACGGCTGGGCGCATTTCTATTTGTACGACGGTAACGGCAAGTTGAAAAACCCAATCACCAGCGGCTCCTTCCACTGCGAGGACATCGTCGGCATCGATGACAAGCGACGCATCCTCTACTTTACCGCCGGCGGCAAAGAGCCCGGTGAGAACCCCTACTATCTGCATCTTTACAAAGTGAATCTCGACGGCACCGGTCTCACCCTCCTCGACCCGGGCGACTTCGAACATGCCGTCAACATGGACGACGACCAGCAATTCTTCGTCGACAACTTCTCCCGCGTCAATACCGTTCCCAGGTCGGCGCTCTACAACAGCACCGGCCACAAGATCATGGACCTCGAAACCGCCGACCTTAGCTCGCTCTTTGCCACCGGTTATAAATTTCCGCAGCCCTTCACCGTGAAAGCCGACGATGGAGTCACCGATCTTTATGGCGTCATGTATAAACCCTTCAACTTCGACAGCACAAAAAAATATGCGCTGATGGAATATGTCTACCCCGGACCGCAGACCGAATCCGTCAATGCCGCTTTCGGGCGCAGCATGGACCGGGTCGATCGCCTGGCCCAGCTCGGGATGATCGTCATCACGGTGGGTAACCGCGGCGGCTCACCCTCCCGAAGCAAATGGTATCACAACTATGGATATGGGAATCTGAGGGATTATGGACTCGCCGATAAGAAGGCGGCGGCGGAACAGCTGGCCGATCGCTATCCCTTTATCGACATCGACCGGGTTGGCATTCATGGCCACAGCGGCGGCGGCTTTATGAGCACCGCGGCGATGCTGGTCTATCCCGACTTCTTCCGGGTTGCCGTTTCCTCCTCGGGTAACCATGACAACTCCATCTATAACCGTTGGTGGAGCGAGAAACATCATGGTGTAAAGGAAATGATCGGCGACAAAGGCGATACCAGCTTCGTCTATTCCATCGAGAAGAACGCCGATCTCGCAAAGAACCTGAAGGGTCATTTGATGTTGTCCACCGGCGATATCGACAACAACGTTCACCCCGGGAACACTATTCGCGTGGTCAACGCGCTGACAAAGGCCAACAAGCGGTTCGATCTCGTTCTGCTGCCCGGCCAACGCCATGGCTATGCCGATATGACCGAATACTTCTTCTGGCGCATGGCAGACTATTTCTCACGGTATCTGATCGGCGACGCCTCCGACCGGCCCGTAGCCATCGAAGAAATGGACAGGGAACAGGAGCAGGTCGGCAATAAGGGGGCCGCCGCCGAAGGCCGTGAAGGCCGCCGCGGCCCGGATGAAGTGGATGACGAGGACGAATGGCAATAGCTTATTTCACCTCCTGCATATCCACCAATTTCTTATAAAAGCCGCCGCGGGCGATCAGCTCATCATGTGTCCCGCGCTCCACGATCCGGCCCTTCTGCAGCACGATGATCTCGTCGGCATGCCGGATGGTGCTCAGCCGGTGAGCGATGACGATGCTCGTCCGATGTTCCATCATCTTGTTGATCGCATCCTGCACAAGGCGCTCGCTCTCGGTATCCAGTGATGAGGTCGCCTCGTCGAGGATAAGAATGGGCGGGTTCTTCAAAAGCGCCCGGGCGATGGTCAGCCGCTGGCGTTCGCCGCCGCTAAGCTTGCTGCCCCGGTCCCCGATATTCGTCTGGTAACCCTCTTCTTTCTGGATAATAAAATTATGAGCGTTTGCGATCCGGGCCGCCTGCTCGATCTCTTCAGGCGTCGCATCGGGCTTGCCGAGTGCGATATTCGCCGCGATGGTGTCATTGAAGAGGATGGGCTCCTGGGTCACAATACTCATCTGTTCCCGCACCGACCGGAGCGAATAATCCTTGATATTGACCCCATCGATCATCAGCTCGCCACCCGTCACATCATGGAATCGCGGCACAAGGTCGGCCAGCGTCGATTTGCCCGCGCCGCTGCTGCCCACCAACGCGATGGTCTTTCCCTTCTCGATCACCAGGTTGATATTCTCGAGGATCACGGTCTCTTCATAGGAAAAGCCGACCCCACGAAACTCGATGCGGCCGGTAAAGGCCTCCAGCTTTTTGGCGCCGGGGTTGTCCCGGATGGCAACGGGCGCCTTTAACAAGTCCTCGACCCGTTCCATCGCCGCGGCGCCCCGCTGGATATTGAACATCGAGGTCGAGAGATTCTTGGCCGGGTTGATCAGTAACCCAAACACGCCGATATAAGTGATCAGATCGCCGCCGGAAAATCCGTTGCCATGCGTGCGGAGGATCAGCATCCCACCATAGTAAAGGATGATCGTTAAAATAAAGATGCCCAAAGTTTCGGTCAACGGAGAAGCCAGGTCCCGGCGGGCATTCATCTTATTGCGGATATGAAAAAGACTATCGTTGATCTGGATGAATTTCTTGCGAAGCAGGGACTCCGCACCAAAACCCTTGATCACCCGGATGCCGCCCAGCGTTTCATCGAGAACGGAAAGACTTTCCCCCAGCCGGATGGACGCGTCCTTGGATTGCCGCTTCAGCGTCCGGCTGATCCGCCCGATCAGGAACCCCGTCACCGGCAATAAGATCAGCAGGAAAAGAGAAAGCCAGGGACTGAGATAGACCATATATGCGAGGTAACCGATGATGGTCAACGGATCTTTGATCATGCCTTCCAGCGTACTCACAACCGAAGACTCGATCTCATAAATATCATTCGTCATCCGGGAGATCAGATCGCCCTTTCGCTGCTCCGTAAAGTAGCCGATCGGCAGCGACAGGATCTTTTCATAGACATCGTTCCGCAGAAAGGTTATCGTGGCGCTCCGGACAGGCGAGGAGATATAGGAAGACCAATAATAGAACAGGTTCTTCAGGATCGTGCTGATCAGGATCAGGAAACAGATGACCAGCAGGACCGTGGATTTGTCATGGTGCTGGATCACCTCGTTCAACACATCTTTCAATCCGCCGACGGCATTGGTGGTGAGGGTCACCGATTGACCATTACCCCCTTCACTCTGGAAAAGGATGGTCAGGAAGGGGCTAAGCATACCAAGGGAGATCAACCCGAAGACAATGGAAAGAACGTTAAAGATCAGGTACACCACGATCTTTCCTCTATACCTGGAAAGGTATTGCAGGATCACCGAGAATTTCTTCATGTTGAAATCCGTAAATTTGGGGGCAAATTTAGCAGTAATATTGATAAGTCGCGGATTTAGAACGTTAAAGCGTAATATGCAAGAAAGTAAAAGACAAAAACAGGTGGGTGCGCTGCTGTTGCAGGAGTTGAGCGATATCTTTCAACGCCTGGGACTCAGCATGATCGACGGCGGTCTGGTATCCCTCACGGCGGTGAAAGTGACGCCCGATCTGCTGGAAGCCCGCGTCTATCTCAGCTTTTTCCAGGTAAAGGACATCCCCGGGACCCTGAAGAAGATCGAAGAAAGGGCCTGGGAGATCAAACGGGAGCTGGCCACCCGCGTAAAGCATCAGCTGCGCCGTATCCCAACGCTCGACTGGTTCCACGACGATACCCTCGAGCATGCCGATAGAATGGAGGAGCTTTTCCGGCGGATAAAGGCCGAACGTCCCGCAGGAAGCCCCGAAGCCTCCGCAGGCAAGCCGGAAGCGACCGCAGGCCCCGAAGCGGGCAGCAACAGCCCCGACGGAAAGGAGGGGCCCCAATGAATTTCCTCTTCGCCTGGCGATATTTTCGGGCAAAGAAATCTACCAACGCGATCAATATCATCGCCTGGGTAAGCATGTCGGCCATTGTGGTCGGCGCCGCCTCCCTGATCCTCGTCCTGAGCGTGTTCAACGGGTTCGAGGACCTCGTAAAATCCCTTTATACCAGCTTTTACCCCGATATAAAGGTTTCCCCTATCGTCGGGAAGACACTCACCCTGACGGCAGATCAAATCCAGCAGCTCAAAGGGGTCGGCGGCATCGGCGCCGTCTCACTCGTCGCCGAGGATAAAGGCATTCTCGAGAACAACGGGTCATGGCTACCTGCATATATCAAAGGAGTGGATGACCAGTTCCTGAAAGTCACCGGCGTGGGCAAAACATTGGAAAGAGGGACGTTCGTGACCGGCAACGGGGATCATCCCCAGGCCATTCTCGGTTCGGGCATTGCCAACACCCTGGGAGTGGAAGCCGAAAAGGAGCTGTTGCCCCTCGGCGTATATCTTTTCCGGCGTGGAAGCACGGACTACAGCGCGGACCCGATGGCGTCCATGAACCATGAGCCTCTCATGACGTCCGGCATGTTTCGCATCCAGCAGGACTTCGACGAACACTATGTGATCACGAATATCGATTTTGTCAAACGGATGGTGGGATTGGGGCCCAATGAATACAGCGGCGCCGAATTATCGGTTACCGATCCCAAACAGGTCCTGGCCGTGAAGGAGGCCATCGTCCGGTTGTTGGGCAAGGGGTATAAGGTACAGACCCGCTACGAGCAGAATCAAAGTCTGTACAATGTTATGGGGACCGAAAAGTGGGTAATTTATATCGTGCTATCCCTCATCCTCATCGTGGCGGCGTTCAACATGGTGGGTGCGCTGACTATGCTGGTCTGGGAGAAACAAAAGGATATTCACGTGCTGAAGGCCCTCGGCGCAAATGATGCAAGGATCCAACGTATCTTCCTGAGCGAAGGTGTATTATTGGCCCTGATGGGTGGGGTGGGGGGGATCGCCCTTGCAGCAATTGTCTGCCTGCTCCAGATCAAATACCATCTTATTCCTCTGCAGGGCGGCTCCTTCCTGATCGACTACTATCCCGTCAAATTGGTCGCAACCGATTTCATGCTGGTTTTGGGCACCATCGGTATTATTGCCCTGCTTGCCTCCTGGCTCCCCGCTCGAAGAGCCGCCAACCAACCCATCTCCTTACGATAAAGGGGGGCGCCGGCCCCCCTTTATCTTTAGTAATCTCCAAGCGTTTCTGGTAGTTGCGCCAGCGCCTTCGCCAATTGCTCGTCATTGGGCGCGATCCCGTGCCAATGGTGGTCGTTCTCCATAAAGTCGACTCCCTTACCCATAATAGTATGCATCATAATGGCGATCGGCTTACCCTGACCCGTGAGACCCCTGGCCTTATCGAGCGTCGCCAGTACCTCATCCATATCGTTACCGTTCATCTCCAGCGTGGTCCAGCCAAATGCGTCGAACTTGGAGTGGATATTCATCAGATCCATCACCGACTTCGTCGTGCCATCTATCTGCTGACCGTTCCAATCGACCGTGGAAATCAGATTGTCTACCTTTTTGGCAGCCGCGAACATGATCGCCTCCCAGTTCTGACCCTCATCCAACTCGCCATCCCCATGGAGCGAATACACAATATTTTTATCGTTATTGAGTTTTTTGCTAAGCGCGGCGCCGATGGCAACGCTCATCCCCTGGCCCAACGAACCGCTGGCAACCCGAACGCCCGGCAGATGTTCATGGGTGGTAGGATGACCCTGGAGGCGGGAGTTGATCTTACGGAAAGTAGACAGTTCTTTGATATCGAAATAACCGGATCTGGCCAATGCCGAATAGAAGACGGGGGAAATATGACCATTGGACAAAAAGAAAATGTCTTCATTCTTGCCATCCATATGAAAATTCGGGTCGTGTTTCAGGACTTTGAAATACAGTGCGGTGAAGTAATCTGCACATCCGAGTGAACCGCCCGGATGACCGCTTGCCGCGCCATGAACCATTCTTACGATATCTCTTCTGATCTGCGAAGCGATTGCTTTTAAGTCTGCCATATGAAATTGATTTATTGATTCCTTTTGACAAATCTAACGGTTTTTTACATGTCGATCGATCCAATTTTGCCCCATTGCTTGCAGGCATTAAACTTTTGTATTATCTTTCGGTCTCATTCTTTTTACTACAACAACGACTCCCGCCTGACCCGTCAACCCCCGCAGAAACACCAGGCCCAATCTTTGCAATAAGACTTAGTCGTATATATCGGATACATTAATAAAGAATTCCTATTTTTGTTCACGAATCAAAATCAGACTGATGTTTGATGTTCTACTTTCGATCGCTATTTCCTTTACCGTTACCTTCCTCGCCATCCCAGCCGTTATCAATGTGGCGGAAATGAAAAAGCTGTTCGACATGCCCGATGCCCGGAAAGTCCACCATATGCCTATCACACCTCTTGGGGGGATCGGCATCTTCGCCGGCTTCATCTTCGGCAGTCTGCTTACTCTTCACTTTAATCAATTCGCTGATCTTCAGTATTTTATAGCGGCGTCCTTTGTCATCTTCTTCCTCGGTCTGAAGGACGATATCCTCGTCATTTCACCTGTCAAGAAGTTTATCGGCCAGGTGCTCGCCGCCTTTATCATCATCTACTACGGAAATATCCAGATCCGCAGCATGCACGGATTCCTGGGATTGTATCAGCTACCCGAAATGTTTAGTCTGCTGCTCACTTATTTTGCCGTTATCGTGGTGATCAATTCTTTCAACCTCATCGACGGAATCGACGGCCTTGCCGGTAGCCTCGGCCTCCTTTCGACGGTGGTCTTCGGCATCTATTTCCTCTATGTGGGATTGTCGCCCTATGCCGTGATCGCTTTCTCACTGGCCGGCAGCCTCCTGGCGTTCTTGATCTTTAATTTCCAACCGGCCAAGATCTTTATGGGGGATACCGGCTCCTTGTTAGTGGGTACTATTAACGCCATCCTGGTGATCAAATTCATCAATGTTGCAAATACTGCCGATGTAGCGTTCCCCATTCCCGCGTCGCCGGCCGTGGGCTTCACCATTTTGATGATCCCGCTGCTCGATACCCTTAGGGTGTTCGGCATCCGCATCCTGCATCGGCGCTCCCCCTTCAGCCCGGACCGGAATCATATTCACCATCTTCTTCTCGACCGGGGCTTCTCACACCGGGCGATCACTCTGACCCTGGTCACGGTCAACCTGCTGATGATCGTCGCCGTTTTCCTCGGCCGGTCATTGAACGTTACCTATCTTCTTGCAGGCGTATTCGTTATCTTTTTTACGCTCATCGCAGCCATCTACTACCTGCTCCCCGGACCACGGTTGTTTGTCGCAAAGACGGCCAAGGAAGAAAACGCTCAACTCACCAAGGCTTCCCAATTGGTATCTCTGAAAAAAGACTCTATTCTCGAGCAAAACAATTAATCGGCTTTCGGCCAACAAGCCTCCGGCTTGTTAGGAATGGATTTTTGACGTAGGTTTGCAGGGTTGTTAATCAATCATCTATGTCAGACGATCTGGAATTTATCCTGGAAGATGCCCGGGATAGTATGCAAAAGGCACTAAATCACCTTGAATCTGAACTGATTAAGATAAGAGCAGGCAAAGCCAACCCACAGATGCTGGAAGGCCTTACCGTCGACTATTACGGTAGCCCAACCGTCCTCAACCAGGTGGGTAATATCTCCGTGATGGACGCCCGTACCCTAACGATCCAGCCCTGGGAAAAGAACATGCTCCAACCCATCGAAAGAGCCATTATCAACGCCAACCTGGGCGTTACCCCCCAGAATGACGGTAATATCATCAGGCTCTTTATGCCCCCCCTGACCGAGGAGAGAAGAAAGGAGTTTGTAAAACGGGCAGGCGGTGAAGGCGAATCATCCAAGGTCGCCATCCGCAATATCCGGCGAGACGCCATCGAACAGATCAAGAAATTACAAAAGGACGGCCTTAGCGAAGACGAGGCCAAGGACGCCGAAAAAGAGATCCAGGATATTACCGACAAATATATCAGCCTGGTGGAAAAGCACCTGGCGACGAAGGAAAAAGAGATCATGTCGGTATAGTCGCTTACCTCCCTCTGAGAACTCCACCCTTAGGCATTCGAGTCGCAAAAAAGTTTTTCATAACCAAAAACATCTATCATGGGAATGCTAAAAGAGTTCAAAGACTTTGTAATGCGCGGTAATGTCCTTGATCTTGCCGTTGCGGTAGTTATTGGTGCGGCCTTTACAGCCATTGTTTCTTCTCTTGTGGACCATGTCATTACACCTTTGTTGCTGGCCCCAGCCCTGAAGTTTGCGCATCTGGAGAACATCGACGCGCTACATTGGGGAACCGTCAAATACGGCAGCTTCCTCTCGGCGGTCATCAAATTCGTTATCATTGCGTTCATCCTCTTCCTCATCGTGAAATTCTTCAAATCCCTCGAAAAGAAGAAAGTGCCCGCGGCATCGGAACCTACCACCACGGAAAAGCTCCTGGCCCAGATCCTCGAAGAGCTGAAGAAACGCCCCTAAAAAAATTTATAACCGGTTGCCGGCCCTCGGGCTGGCAACATTTTTGTGCAAAGCCCAGAAATAAAAAACTGACGATTTATGTTGAAGATTTGTGCCCGCACTCTATCTGTCCTGATTTTTGCTATGCTTGGTCTTGCCTCCGTCTCCCGGGGACAGGACGTGCAGGA
>Ga0157372_10003607_pt1 | contig 16664 bp, 17 predicted proteins | sample C55metaG_FD_115307 | JGI IMG/M metagenome (GOLD analysis project Ga0157372, IMG submission 115307) | Corn rhizosphere microbial communities from Kellogg Biological Station, Michigan, USA - C5-5 metaG | ecosystem: Host-associated > Plants > Roots > Rhizosphere > Soil | place: USA: Michigan... | reverse complement strand
CCCCCTTTAGGGGGGCGGGGGGCCCTAGGCATTGTTAATTACGGCGCCGGAAACATTTTCTCGCTTACCGCGGCTTTGGAACGCCAGGAGATCTCATATTCGATGATTAACTCACCCGATGAGTTCGATGGTTTTGAGCGCTATATCATTCCTGGAGTTGGTCATGCGGGTGCTGCTATGAAAAAGCTGGAAGAAAGTGGTATGGTAGATAAAATTAAATCCACAAAAAAACCAGTTTTGGGAATCTGCGTAGGTATGCAATTAATGACCGAATTCTCAGAAGAAGGCAATGCTGAACTTTTAGCGATTGCTCCTGTAAAAACACGTCATTTTTTTGAAAACCTAAAACTAAAAGTTCCGCATATGGGTTGGAACAAAGTTAATGGAGAACTTGAAAATGAACTATTTAAGGATATATCGAGCGGATCGTACTTTTATTATGTACATTCCTATTTTATAGAATTTAATCCTACTTTTACAATCGCTTCTACAGAGTATGGTTTAAAGTACTCAGCAGCATTGAAAAAAGACAATTTTTACGGAGTGCAGTTTCACCCGGAAAAGTCTGGATTGGCGGGAGAACAATTATTAAAGAACTTTGCATCAATTAAATATGAAGAGTCTTAATTTGGAGGTTTCTGATTCTTTAGCGAAACAAATTCAGCTAAAAGCCTCAGAGCTGCATACAGATGTAAATGATGTAGTAGTTAAAGCTCTTGAGAAATTCTTGTTTTTCTCTGAATTAGAATCGTTTCGCACTAAATTATCAGAGAAAAATAATAATACAGGCTGGTCTTCAGAAGAAGATTTGTTTAATGACATATCCTAGATGAAGATAATACTGGATACCAATATTTATATATCCAGCTTCATTTTTAAAGGAAATGCGAGAGTCGTTTTCGATTATTCATTTTTAGAGCATAAAGTTTATATTTCTGATTTTATACTCTTAGAAATAGAGAGAACTCTGAAAGAAAAATTTAAAACAGATCAGTATCAATTAGAAAGCATAACCAGATTATTATTAACTCAGGCTGTCAAATTCAAAACTAGTGGAGAGATTCCAGATGTTTGCCGAGACAAAGACGATAACAATATACTTTGGTTAGCGCGCTCATGTAAAGCTGATTTTATTGTAACAGGCGATAAAGATTTATTAACTCTGGTAAATTTTGAAGGAACTAAAATAGTACATCCTTCAGGGTTTATAAAAAGCATAAATAATTAAACTATGTATATTATTCCGGCAATTGATATTTTGGACAAGAAAGTTGTCCGCTTGCGTGAAGGAAACTACAATGATGTTACTTCTTACGAAGTAACATTAGAAGAAATGATAGAAAAGTACCAGTCGAATGGTACAGAATTCGTGCATATAATTGATTTGAACGGAGCAAAAGGTGATTTTTCTAATCAGGAATATCTGTTCGATATCATCAGAAAAACTGAAATGAAGGTTCAGTATGGTGGTGGAGTAAGAAGTATAGAAAAAGTTAAGGAGTTGCTTGATGCTGGTATTCATCGAGTTATTGTTGGTACTCAAGCAATTACAAATCCTGACTTTTTACCTCAATTAAGCGAAGATCTTTGTGGTAAAGAAAAATGCTCTGACCAAATTGTAGTTGCTATCGACGTTTTAGACGAAGTAATTAAGTATTCAGGTTGGATGGAGAGCTCACCAATTAAATTAATGGACTACGTTGACCGTTGTTTAAACCTGGGTTTCTTCCGTTTTCTATGTACAGATATTAATAAAGACGGAAAGCTTGGTGGTGCAGGAGTAGAACTTTATACTAAATTATTAGAGCACTCTCCTTTCATCAAATTGATTGCATCTGGTGGTATCAGCTCTATGGATGATATTAAAGCACTTCAGGATATTAAGGTTGAAGCTTGTGTGGTAGGTAAGGCTATTTATGAGGGTAGAATTTCAATTGAAGAAATTAAAGATTGGAATTTGAAGAGCCTGATATCGTTCTAGCGCCAGCCCCCTAGCCCCCTAAAGGGGGAACTTTTTAGCACCGCCTTATGACAAAGAAGCAGAAGATGTTTGAAGGAGCGTCTTATTTAATTTTTCAGAAAGCTGAAAGATTAAGAGATAATATGACTCCTGCTGAAACTTTGTTGTGGGGTTATCTAAAAGGGAATCAGTTGGGAGCCAGGTTCAGGAGACAACATCCAATAGGTATTTATATTGCAGACTTTTACTGTCATCAACATAAATTAATTTTAGAATTAGATGGTTCTATTCATCTAGAACCAGAAGTTTTACAAAACGATATTGAACGTCAAGCGGTATTAGAACCTTTGGGATACAAGGTTTTGCGCTTTACAATAATCAAATCTTTAAAAGTTTAGAATCAGTTTTGACCACAATACAAGCCGCTATGCAAACTCCCCCTTTAGGGGGTCGGGGGGCTGGCGCTCTAGCAAAGCGTATCATTCCCTGCCTTGACGTTAAAGAAGGCCGTACTGTTAAAGGTGTAAATTTCGTTGATCTTCGTGATGCTGGAGATCCGGTGGAACTTGCATACCAATATTCCAAGCAGGGTGCAGATGAGCTGGTATTTTTAGATATTACTGCCACTCACGAGCGTCGTAAAACAATGGTTGAATTGGTAAAGGCGGTTGCACGGCAGGTAAATATTCCATTTACAATTGGTGGTGGCATTAACGAAATTGCAGATGCTGACATCTTATTGAATTCAGGTGCAGATAAAATTTCCATTAACTCTGCTGCTGTTCGAAATCCTGAACTGATAAACGAACTGGCTAACGCATTTGGAAAGCAATTCGTTGTAGTTGCTGTAGATACCAAATTTGTCAATGGTGTAAATCTTGTACATTTAAATGGTGGAAGGATTGCTACAGAAATTGAAACTGAAAAATGGATTAAGGAAGCGGAAGAGCGTGGTGCTGGGGAAATACTACTAACTTCAATGGATCATGATGGAACCAAAGGCGGTTTTGATAATGGTTTATTGAAGAAAATTAATGATAATATTTCTATTCCTTTAATTGCATCAGGAGGAGCCGGAAGCGTACAACATTTTATAGATGTTTTCCAGCAAACCAATGTTGACGCAGCTTTAGCAGCTTCTGTTTTCCATTATGGAGAGATCCTTATCCCTTCGCTAAAAGAAGAATTAAAAAAACATCAAATCGAAGTAAGATTGTAATGAATATAGATTTTACAAAATCAGGCGGATTAGTACCTGTGGTTATCCAGGATGAGAATTCTTTAGAGGTGCTAATGCTTGGTTATATGAATGAAGAAGCATTCGAAAAAACACAGGCTGAAGGTAAAGTAACTTTCTTTTCGCGTACTAAAAATCGTTTATGGACAAAAGGTGAGGAAAGCGGAAATTTTCTTTATGTAAAGTCTGTTCATATTGATTGTGATAATGACACGCTTTTAATTAAAGTAAGTCCCGTGGGACCAACTTGCCACACCGGTTCCAGGAGCTGCTTCCAAACTGAATACAACCAGAATTTCATTTTCAAGCTGGCTGATATTATTAATGATCGTTATAAAAATCCTGTCGAAGGTTCATATGTAAACCGTTTAAGAGGGAAAGGATTAAATAAGATAGCTCAGAAAGTTGGTGAAGAAGGTGTTGAAACCGTTATTGCAGCATTGAACGAAACAGAAGCGGATTTAATCAATGAAGCATCTGATTTAGTTTTTCATTTATTGGTATTGTTAAAAGAGAAAAATCTAAGTCTTGAAGCGATAGCAAAAAATCTGGAAAGCAGACATAAGTAATTTTTAGAACCAGGAATTAAGAGCCAGGAATCAAGACAGGTCTTAGCGTAAATGAACTTTGTGTGCTCTGTAAACCTATGTGTTCTCTGGGGTTAAGATAGGTCTGGAACCAAGAGTCAAGAACCAGGAATCAAGAGAGGGCAATTAGCTTATAAGCCAGTCTTTCTGTAAGAATAAAATTTGAAGCCCGTTTTTCGGGCTTTGTTTTTTTTAAGAGCAAAGTTTCACAAGGATTTGACTGTTTCTACTTTTTGAATTTCTAATTTTCACTTTTAATTTTTTACATGATCGAGGTAAATAAAATAGCGAGTTTAACAGGACATCAAAATCCAATTTATGCTCTTGAAGCATCAAAAAAGCCTGGGATAATTTTTACAGCTGGAAATGATAAAGGCATTGTAGAATGGAGCTTAAAAAGAATGGAATTTATCAAAGTTCTGATGCCTGTTCCAACTTCTGTTTACTCATTACACGCACTATCGTTCGCTCCTATTCTTGCTTCAGGTGAAAGAAGTGGCCGCGTTAATATATTTGATTTTGAACAGCAAAGGGTAACTGCGGTATTCAATCATCACAATAAACCAGTTTTTGCTTTAGCTTCAATTAATCAAAAAAGGGAATTATTAGCCAGTTCGGAAGATGGAACTGTGTCTGTAGTGGATCCTGTAAATAATAACTTACTTTATAATTTTCAGGTCTCTAAGGAGATGGTACGTTGTATTGCAGTAAGTCCGGATGAAAAACTAGTAGCATTTGGATGTAAGGATAATCTAATCAGGGTTTACAATGTAGATGATTATTCGTTTGTAACAGAAATTAATGGACATACATTGCCAATAACATCCTTGTCGTTCTCTCCAGACGGAAATCGCCTGTTATCCGGAAGCCGAGATGCACAATTAAAGATCTGGAACGTATCAGATTTCAATTTAATCGAAAATATAGCTGCTCATCTATTTGCCATTTATGATATCAAATTTCATGCATCCCTTCCCTATTTTGCTACAGCAAGCCAGGATAAGAGTATAAAAATTTGGGACAGTGAAACTTTTAAATTACGCAAAATAATAAGCAGGGAAAAAGGATATGAGAGTCATAGCCATTCTATAAACAAAATCATATGGGATGCCGAAACCGGGAATCTTATCTCAACAGGAGATGATAAAGCTGTGATTTTATGGGAAGTTAAATTTTAATTACCGACTATTCCTTCTGTTAGGATAATAATAGAAATATTCCTGAACATAATAGCTTATGTCTACTCCTTTACTTTCTAAGTACTTAATACTGCTTAGAAAAGATTGAACGTCTATGGCTGGTAATCTAAGGCTTAGAAATCCTTGTCTTGCAGACTCTAACTGCTGCTCAACATTCGTAATATATTGCGCCTTTCTTTTACTGACTTTATCTGTAGTGTCCTGAAGTTTATTTATTACATCATCCGGGGTTCTTAATACATAAATTGATTCATTATTTGGAGATAGCTTTTCTAGCTTTCCATACTGTGCAAACGCTCCAAATCCTATGAATAAAAACAAAAAAAGAAGGGTAAATTTTCTCATACTCTAATAACTCAAAATTAAGGAATTAATTATTTCAACAAAAAGACCTTAAATTTTCTTATTTCAAACATATCTTTTAATTATTCTCAACTTGTGCGTATGTTTCTTTAAATCAAGACTATAAATTCCCTGATCATCAATAGGATCAACCTTAACCCTTCCAGATGCGTGAATGATCTGATTTTCATTTAACATAATTCCTACGTGTACAATTCTGCCTTCATCATTATCAAAAAAAGCAAGGTCTCCAGGTTTTACTTCCTGCAAAAAGTCAACAACAGTTCCTTGTTCTGCCTGCTGCCATGCATCACGATTTATTTGTATGTTGAGCATTTTAAAAACAATTTGAGTAAAGCCAGAGCAATCTATCCCAAACAAAGTGCGGCCTCCCCATAAATAGGGTGCCTGTAAAAAGAAGCTGGCGTATTTCTCTATTGATTCACCAAAATCTACTGTGTTATTAAAATTGGGTTCATCTAAAAAAGAATAGCTTTCCTCTCCTATTTTGAAATCAGCACTGCCTGATTTCGCAGGGATACTACTTCCTGCAGGTAGATGTAGTATTTCCTTCGTAGATTGTTTTATTAACTTATAATCAACCCCACAATTTAAAACTTTAGGAGAAATACAGCCTGAATACTCATCTTCAGTTAAACCCTGATATTGTTTACTGTCAATCCAGCCTTCGTATTTATCATAATGCGAACGGATTTTCACCCATTTCTCAGTCTTTTCAAGAACTTCAAAACATTCGCCGAAAAGTAACTGAGATAACATTTCACTTCTGTCTGATGCCTTAGCCCGTAATGGTATTACTGATAAATTACAAATTCCGTATTCAATCATATTTACAAAACAACATAAAAATAAGCAGGAATATAAACTTTAAAAACTTAACCAAATCAATTAGTGTTTTAATAGATATGAAAACATTAAATCAGGTACATAAAATTTTAATCGCAGTTGAAGATAGCCTTTACTCTAATCATGCAGTTGATTATGGTTTTGATCTTGCACAGAAATTAAATGCTGAAGTAGGTCTGGTTCATGTAGATGAAATTCCTGTAGCGACCCCTTATGTAGCCGATCCGCTTGTAACAGAGCAACCTGTAATAATGCCAGAGTTAATAAAAGTTCAGGAGGAAAATAGCAGGAAGCTTCTGGACAGACTTGCCGAAGCAAACATTAATAAGGCTACTATTTATACTTTTCCGAGAGTAGGAAATACTAAAGATGAAATTCTAAGCACAGCAGAAGAATGGAACGCAGACATGATCATACTAGGCACTCATGGAAGAACAGGTTTTGACCATTTTATTTCAGGAAGTATTGCAGAAAAGATTGTAAGAAGGGCGAAATGTCCGGTGTTGGTTATTCCAAGTAAAGAATATGGTGAATAAATCAACTGCCACTAATACTAATACCTTTCTTATGGCGCGTTCTTTACATCAAACATCTACCCTTGGAGAACATTGTAATGGATTTTGTTATAGGAGCACCTAAAATACTATTTGAAGATCTAGCGCAGATTGAAAAAAATTCGCCTGATATTATTTTGTATTCTCTACCCTTTGTTATTTTTTTTACCCTTTTAGAATTTATAATTTCCTGGTATCAGAACAGGCATACTTTTGAAACAAAAGAAACCCTCGGTTCCATCTTAGTAGGAATTGGAAATTTTTTTATCAATGCACTTTTGAAGATTATCCTTATTTACGGAGCTGTACTTATCTATAATCTTGTCCCCTGGCGAATGTCATTACATTGGCTTACATTAATTCCCTGTTACATTCTTTTTGATTTTTGCAGCTACTGGTCGCATAGAGTTTCGCACTTTAACCGCTTTTTCTGGGCATCACATGTCGTTCATCACTCTGGCGAACATTATAATCTTACGGTTTCCTTCAGACAAAGCTGGGTTCAACATTTTAAGCTGTTGTTCTTCCTGCCTCTTGCATTTGTGGGCTTTCACCCCATTGTATTTTTCGTAACCAACCAACTCGCCGTATTATACCAGTTTTGGGTACATACAGAGTATATTGGAAAACTACATCCTATTATAGAATATATTTTTGCAACCCCTTCTAATCATAGGGTTCACCATGGTTCGAACGAGAAGTATATAGATAAAAATTTCGCAGCCACATTTATCATTTGGGACAGGATATTCAATACCTACCAGGAAGAAGATGAAAAACCAGTTTATGGACTTACTTCTCCAATTAAAAGTAAGCTTAACCCTGTTTATCTTAACTTCCATGAGTACTACGATATATTTAAGGATGTGTTAAAAGCCCGGGGATTAAAAAGAAAGCTCTACTACTTATTTGGAAAACCAGCTGAAATTGCCCTGGAGAAAAAACGGATCAAAGTGAATAAATAATAAGTTTTAATGCGTTTACGATCCATAAAAGCATTTTATTTATTATTGCCGGATGTTAGAAAAACCTGATAGTTTAATCTTTGATATGGATGGTACCCTGTGGGATGCCCTTGATCTTTATGTACAATCATGGAATAGTGGATTAAGAGCAGAAGGAATTGATCGTGAAGTAAGTCCCGAACTGCTCAGCTCGTTAATGGGAAAAGATTCAAGCATTGTTCTAAATGCTATTTTGCCCGACTATTCTAAAGAAGAACAGTACAGAGTTTACGAAACAATTAATAAGCATCGGGCGGAATTAGTATTGAGTACCGGCGGGACAATGTATGATGGCGTAACCGAAGGACTAAAAATACTTTCAGAAAAGTATAAGCTATTTATAGTAAGCAATTGCCCGGAAGGTATGATCGTCCTTTTTATGAAATGGGCCAATATCACCAATTATATTATAGATGAGATGGCTTATGGTTTCAATAACAAACCCAAGCATCATAATATTAAATTGCTAATCGAAAAACATGATTTAAAAAGTCCGGTATATGTAGGAGACACAGAAGGCGATCAGATTGAAAGCGATTTGGCCGGGGTGCCTTTTATTTTCTTCACTTTTGGTTTTGGTAAAACTGATAAATATGCTTTAAGCTTTGATGATTTTAAAAGTTTTACTGATTATTTCATGGCTTTGTAATCTGTTATAATAAAATACTGTCCTTCAACGGGTGTATACTGTTACTATTGCTTGTTTAAAGTACCACTACAAATTAATTAATTTTCCTGGCTATTATCTGTTTAAGAGAAATCAAGAGGAAAACATTTAAGCATAAGGTTTGATATTAAATCTGCAATAAAAACAAAAATCGGGCTTTATTGCTTTAAAGCCTTACAACAGCCTCTTATTGTTGACCTTTTAATAAATTCATTACATTGCCGATTCTAATACAAAATCATTAATATGAAGCCAAATTCATTAGTATTATCTACTGTTTTTGTGCTTGGAAGTTTAGGCATAAATTTCCAGACTCATGCACAAACAACATCTAACAAAAGCACAACTTTTAATGTAAATGCTGAAGCTTTTGCCGATTTACAGATCCTTCGCTACCAGGTACCGGGATTTGAAACACTTACGCTTCAACAAAAGAAATTAGCCTATTATTTATATGAGGCCGGACTATCAGGCAGAGATATTATTTATGATCAAAAAGGCAAGTACAATCTCCTGGTAAGAAAAACAATCGAAAATATTTACGGAACTTATAAAGGAGACCGGAAGACTGCCGATTGGCAGAAGTTTAAAACTTACGCAGGAAGAGTTTGGTTCAGCAATGGCATTTATCATCATTATGGAAATGAAAAGTTTATTCCGGAGCATAGCTTTGCTTACTTCTCTCAACTCGTTAAAAATTCTAATGTAAAAGCGTTTCCACTGAATAAGGGTGAAACTATCAATGCTTTTTTAAATCGCGTTAAGCCAATTATTTTTGATTTAAGCTTTCAACCTAAAATGGTTGATCTTTCTCCCAACATAGATAATATTGTTGCGTCATCGAATAATTTTTATGAAGGTGTTACCCAGAAAGAAGTAGAAGATTTTTATTCAAAATTTGATTCAAAAGGTAATGCTCCTTCGTGGGGATTAAACTCAAAAACTTTAAAAGTTAATGGAAACATTACTGAAAAGGTTTGGAAAGTTGGAGGTATGTACAGTCCTGCCATAGAAAAAATAGTTTATTGGCTGGAGAAAGCTATTCCTTTTGCCGAGAATCCGCAACAGATGGACGCCTTACGAAAATTAGTAAAATATTACCGTTCTGGTGATCTGAAGGATTTTGATGAATACAACATCGCATGGGTAAAAGATACAGCTTCGAGAATTGACGTAGTGAACGGCTATATCGAAGTGTACAATGATGCTATTGGTAAGAAAGGCAGTTTTGAAAGTGTTGTTTCTTTAAAAGATCTTGAAGCAACCAAGCGAATTAAGGCCATAGCAAATCAGGCTCAATGGTTTGAAGACAACTCACCATTAATGCCGGAGCATAAAAAGAAAAAAGTGACCGGAATTACTGCAAAAGCGATTACGGTTATCGTAGAAAGTGGTGATGCTGCTCCATCCACTCCTATCGGTATCAATCTTCCAAACGCCGACTGGATCAGGAAAGAACATGGATCAAAATCTGTATCATTAAGTAATATCATTCATTCTTACAATGTTTCTTCCAGCAAAGGAGGTGGCATACTGGATGAATTCGCTTATGGAAATGAAGTAAAAGAGCGTATCAAAAAATATGGCGCTCTATCTTCTGATCTTCATACGGATATGCATGAATGTATAGGCCATGCTTCGGGACAAATAAATCCGGGAGTAGATGTGCCCGAAAAAACGTTAAAAAACTACTCCTCAGCTCTTGAAGAAGCACGTGCAGACCTTGTTGCTTTGTATTACATTATGGATCCTAAATTGGTGGAAATCGGAGTAATGCCATCTCTTGAAGTTGGAAAAGCAGAATACGACAGTTATATCATGAACGGATTGATCAGTCAACTAACGCGATTGAAACCAGGTGATAACCTGCAGGAAGCACACATGCGAAACCGCCAGTTAAATGCAAACTGGGTGTATCAGATGGGAAAGAAAGATAACGTAATTGAATTTGTGAAAGAAAACGGGAAGACGTATACCAAAATTAACGATTACGATAAGCTGCGTACTTTATTTGGACAGCTGTTAAGAGAAATTCAACGAATAAAATCTGAAGGCGATTATGAAGGAGGCAAAAACCTTGTAGAAAATTACGGTGTGAAAGTCGATCAGGGTTTACTGAAAGAAGTTTTGGCACGATATGCAAAGTTAAATGCGAAGCCATATAAAGGGTTTATTCAGGCTAAACTGGTTCCGGTAATGAAAGGTAATACAATAACGGATGTAAAAGTTGTTTATCCGACTTCCTTTTATAGCCAGATGATGGAATATGCAAAGAAGTATTCGTTTTTGCCAGTGATGAACTGATTTTAGTTTGGAGTTTGGAATAATTAGTTGGAAACTTGTGATTCAGTTTGGAGTTTGGAATAATGAGTTTGGAAAGGTGCTATTACTCCAAATTCCCAACTCTCTACTTCAGACTCCAAACTCTCTACTACTTTTACACCTTACTGACTTCTTAAAATCTTACAAAAGCTGCAAATAAACTATCTTTGCAGCTTTTGTTGTATATGAGTAAGCACGGAAGAATTTTAGTAGCAATGAGTGGCGGAGTAGATAGCTCGGTTGCGGCAGTTATGCTACATGAGCAGGGGTATGAAGTTATTGGATTAACCATGAAAACATGGGATTATGCTTCTTCCGGAAGTTCATCTAAAGAAACAGGCTGTTGCAGTCTCGATTCTATTAATGATGCCCGGGCACTTGCTGTTTCTTACGGCTTTCCTCATTATATTCTCGATATCAGAAACGAATTTGGCGATTTTGTAATTGACAACTTTGTTGATGAATATCTTGCGGGGCGCACTCCTAATCCATGCGTTTTATGCAATACTTACATTAAATGGGAAGCCCTTCTTAAACGTGCTGATAAACTAGATTGTGAATTTATCGCCACTGGTCACTATGCAAACATCCGTTTACAGGATAACGGCAGGTATGTAATCTCAAAAGGGAAAGATGAGAACAAAGATCAGTCTTATGTGCTTTGGGGAGTTTCTCAGAAGAACCTTGCCCGTACTAAATTTCCTTTAGGCAGTTTCACTAAAGCAGAGATCCGTCAGATGGCCCTGGATATGGGACAGGAAGAATTAGCTAAAAAAAGCGAGAGCTATGAAATCTGTTTCGTTCCTGATAACGATTACCGTTCTTTTCTACGTCATCAGGTTCCTGATCTTGATATGAAAATTGGCAAAGGTAATTTTATCCTTGCAGACGGTTCCATTGTTGGTGAACATCAGGGCTACCCTTTCTATACGATTGGTCAGCGCAAGGGCCTTGGTATAGCTTTAGGTCAACCCATGTTCGTGACTAAGATTATGCCTGAAAGCAATACCGTTATGCTGGGTACTCAGAACGAATTAAAGCAAACAACTGCTTTAGTTCGGGACGTAAATCTTATTAAGTACGAGAGTATTACAACTCCTCTTGAAGCTGTTACTAAAATCAGATATAAAGATGCAGGAGCATTAAGTTCTATTGTTCAGGAAGGTGATATAATGAAGGTAGATTTTCATCACCAAGTATCAGGAATTGCACCAGGACAATCAGCTGTTTTTTATGAGGGAAATGATTTAGTTGGAGGAGGTTTTTTACTGTAATTCAACGCTCTTTTGAAAAATAAATTTTAACTTACATAGATGTTTAAGCCGCTTAAAAATATAATTTATTTCTCATTAGCTATTGCGGCTGTAGTTGTTGTTTCCTGCTCAAAAACAGAAAACGAGGAACTTCCGGACCTTAAGAAAGATTATTATCCTGTAAGTACTGGCCACAGTATTACTTATCAGGTTGATTCAACTGTTTACGATAAGTTTACTAATTCCAAAAAAGATTATTCCTTTCAGATAAAAGACACGGTTCTTACTGAAATTGAGTCTGGTGCGAATACTAAGACAGTTTATATTGAAAGGTATAAAAAAAACAATGGTGAAACTGAATGGAAGTTTCAAAAAGTAATTTCAAGAAATATTACTGATCTGCGTGCAGAAGAATTCATAGACAATCAACGGTTTGTTCGAATGGTTTTCCCTCCTGTAAAAAATAATACCTGGAATGGGAATACCTATAACAATCTCGAAAAACAAGAATACTCTTATAAATCTGTAGATAAAAAAGACACCGTTAATAATTTGTCATTTGATTCTATAGCTGTAATTGTACAAGCAGATGAGACCAATTTGCTAAGAGAAGATTATGCTGAGGAGCATTACGCAAAGCATATCGGCCTTGTAAAAAAGTATGTAAAGTCTATCGAAAAAGACTTTTACACTCAAAAAACCACTAATGGTTCAGTGTACACTATGCGAATTATATCTACCAAATAATCAACGCTTTCTATCGGTCAATCTAATTCACTTTCATTTTTTTAAAGCAAATCAATTTTGCATTAGTTCTATTAATGACTTTATTTGCAAAAAAATGACGGTTCTTAATGGCTAAAAATCTACTAATAGTTGAGTCTCCTGCAAAGGCAAAGACAATTGAAGGATATCTTGGAAAAGATTTTCTGGTTAAGTCGAGTTACGGCCACATACGTGATCTGGTTAAAACGGATGATGCTATAGATGTTAATAATAACTTTACCCAGAAGTATGAAGTTCCGGCAGATAAAAAAGCTGTAGTTAGTGAACTTAAGAAACTGGCAAAAGAAGCTGAAACAGTATGGCTTGCATCCGATGAGGACCGCGAGGGAGAAGCTATTTCGTGGCATCTGTTTGAAACTCTGGGATTGAAAGAAGACAAAACCAAACGAATTGTTTTTCATGAGATTACCAAGCCAGCTATTTTAAAAGCCATTGATAACCCGAGACAGATAAATTATAATCTTGTAAATGCACAACAGGCACGACGTGTACTTGACCGCCTGGTTGGTTTTGAATTATCCCCAGTTCTTTGGAGAAAGGTAAAGCCTTCTTTATCAGCAGGAAGAGTTCAATCAGTTGCAGTAAGACTTATAGTAGATAGAGAGCGTGAGATTAATAAATTTAAATCTACTGCAGCTTATAAAGTAACTGCAATTTTCTCTACAGGAAAACAAAAAGAGCTTTTCAGAGCCGACTTGCCTGAACGATTTGAAGATGAAGTATCTGCCACTAAATTCCTTGAAGATTGCAGAAATGCTGAATATCAAATTTCAAGTTTAGAAACCAGACCAACTAAACGCAGTCCGGCTCCCCCATTTACTACCTCTACGCTTCAACAGGAAGCTAGCCGTAAGCTAGGTTATTCTGTATCCAGAACCATGTCTATTGCTCAAAAGCTTTATGAACATGGTCATATCACTTATATGCGTACTGATTCCGTTAATTTATCTGACACAGCCTTAAACGGTGCTGCTGCCGAAATTAATTCAGCATACGGAACTCAATATCATCAGTTAAGGAAGTTTAAAACAAAATCTGCAGGAGCGCAGGAAGCTCACGAAGCCATTCGTCCTACTTATTTTGAACAACATACTATTGAAGGTGATGCTTCAGAAAAAAGGCTTTATGAGCTGATCTGGAAAAGAGCGATTGCCTCACAAATGAGTGAAGCGCAGTTTGAAAAGACCACTGCGAAAATTACTATTTCCGGTCGGAGTGAAAATTTTGTTGCTAACGGCGAAGTAATGAAGTTTGACGGATTCCTGAAAGTATATATGGAATCTACAGACGAAGAAACGGAGGCGAATCTGGATGAAGATAATGCCAACGCAATTCTTCCTCCATTGAGTAAGGGACAAACACTAATTGCCCAGGAAATAAAAGCAACAGAACGTTTTTCACGTCCTCCAGCTCGTTATACTGAAGCTAGTTTGGTTAAAAAGCTTGAAGAGCTTGGAATTGGCCGTCCGTCTACTTATGCTCCTACAATTTCAACTGTTCAAAACAGAGGGTATGTTGTTAAGGAAGAACGTGAAGGAAAACAAAGAAGTTTTTGCCAGTTTACATTACAAAACGGCGAGGTAAAAAAAGAAGTAAAAACAGAAATTACCGGAGCAGAGAAAGGAAAACTCTTTCCTACTGATATTGGTGCAGTTGTAAATGATTTCCTTGTTCAATATTTTAAAGGGATCGTTGATTATCACTTTACCGCAAGTGTTGAAAAGCAGTTTGATGAAATAGCGCAGGGATTGAAAGAGTGGACAGAAATGATTAAGTCTTTCTATAGTCCGTTCCATCAGGAAGTTGAAACTACCATTCAAACTGCCGAAAAAGCGCGTGGAGAGCGTGATCTTGGGCTGGATCCGGAAACAGGAAAAAGAGTTTCGGTACGTATAGGACGTTTTGGTCCATTTGTTCAGATTGGAGAAAACGCAGAAAATGAAGGTGATGAAAAACCTCGTTTTGCCAGTCTTCGTTCGGGACAAATGATTGAAACTATTTCATTGGAAGAAGCGCTTGAGCTATTTAAACTTCCCAAGAAAGTTGGATCATATGAAGATAAGGATATGACAGTGGCGATAGGACGTTTTGGTCCTTACATTCGCCATAACAATGCCTTTTACTCTTTGCCAAAAGGCTTAGATCCGCATGATGTAACTGAAACACAGGCAATAGAAATCATTGAAGATAAACGTAAAAAGGATTCAGAGAAACTGATTAAGGTATTTGATGAAAATCCTGAGGTTAAAATATTAAACGGCCGTTGGGGACCGTACATTGAGTTCGGAAAACAAAATGTAAAGATCCCTAAAGGAAAAGAACCGAAAGATCTCACCTTCGAAGAGGTTAAAGCTCTGGCAGAAGCTGCAGAGAAAGAACCTAAGAAAGGTGGTAAGAAATTTGCAGCCAAGAAGAAGTAAATAAGTCGGGAAGACGGAAAGACGGAAAAGTCAGGAAGAAGGGCAATTTGATAAGTCCGAAAGTCGGGAAGTCAGGAAGACGGAAAGAAGGGCAATTAGCTTTAATGGAGCCCTACTTAATCTCAAGTTTTTTTGAGACTTTATCTTACGGACTTTACGGACTTTTCCGACTTTCGGACTAAAATTAATCAACTTTGTCTTTCAAATTCGGACTTTCCGACCTCGGACTTCCGGACTAAAAACAAAGGAACTTTGTCTTTCATCTTTCGGACTTTACGGACTTTCCGACTTCCGGACTAAATAACACAACAATGAAAAAAGATATTCCAGTAAAGATTGTAGAAGATATAGCGATAGCGGTAGTTCTTGAAAGGGAAACACCGGAGGCGAAGGTTTGGAATGTTTATCTTGTTAATTTAAAAAATGAGCCCATCGAAACAGTACTGGTGAGCTCAAAAGGCTACGGACTAAAGAATGGTGAGGAGGTTAAAACATCTATTTTAAGGCATTCTATCGGAACCGTTGGCGGTCAGGATTATGCAAAAATAGAAGCCATCGATGAACAAGTATTTGGTTTAACTAACGAATACTGGTTGAGTTTTTATATCGGTGGTCATATCTATGATAAGAAATTCATATTCCTTCCTGAAAGTATCGTAGAATCAAATCTTATTCGGATTCCGGTGGTTAACAAACCAGGCGTGATGATCGGTTAAATTCTTTGTCTTTTTCATTCAAATAGTTTCATTCTATAAATAATTGATTAATTTCCGGCAATAAACCTTAACAAATATGGTTTCCGGAAATACCTCTTTCTTCAAAAACAGGAAAAATTACGCAATCATAATCCTGTTTTTACTTGCAGCTGTTGCAATCATCTCTCATAGAAAAACCCACAAAAGAATTAGTGAAAGCAATTATGAACTCTTTACAGGCTATGTAGAAAGTTATACTACAGGTGTTATTTCACGACAAAGTGGAATAACAGTTCGTTTAGCTTCTGATGTTCAAACCTTTCACGCAGCAAACGAAGAAGTAAAGGAAGAGCTTTTTCATTTTAAACCAGAAATTAAGGGGAAAGCCTTTTGGAAGGATTCGCGAACGATCGAGTTCAGACCCGAAACTGAAATGGAAGCAGATAAAGACTACTCGGCTTCCTTTAATCTTTCAAAAGTGATGGATATTCCGGATAAGTTGAAAGAATTCAATTTTGACTTCACTACCATCAAACCTGATTTCTCTATCGAAATAGATGGTCTCCACTCCTCTTCAAATAACTCCGGTGATAAGATGAAGCTGAAAGGAGTTATTGTTACGGCCGACGTTGAACAAAGCCCCGCAATAGAAAAGTTAATATCCGTTAGTTATGATAACAATATTTCTGTAAGCTGGGAACATAACGAAGAAAGCAAGATCCACACGTTCACTATCAATAATTTAACCCGTTACAAAACTGATAAATTACT
>Ga0157372_10003603_pt1 | contig 16671 bp, 9 predicted proteins | sample C55metaG_FD_115307 | JGI IMG/M metagenome (GOLD analysis project Ga0157372, IMG submission 115307) | Corn rhizosphere microbial communities from Kellogg Biological Station, Michigan, USA - C5-5 metaG | ecosystem: Host-associated > Plants > Roots > Rhizosphere > Soil | place: USA: Michigan... | reverse complement strand
CTCAAGAACACCATCAACACGATGGTGGACCAGCTGAATGGCTTCGCTTCGGAGGTGACCCGCGTCGCGCGCGAAGTCGGCACCGAAGGAAGCCTGGGCGGACAGGCGCAGGTGCCGGGCGTCGGCGGCACGTGGAAGGACTTGACCGACAACGTCAACCTGATGGCGACAAACCTCACCAACCAGGTGCGCGGCATTGCCGAGGTCGTGACCGCGGTTGCCCAAGGCAACCTGAAGCGCAAGCTGACGCTGGATGCGAAGGGCGAGATCGCCGCGCTCGCCGACACGATCAACTTCATGATCGATACGCTTTCAACGTTCGGCGACCAGGTGACCAACATGGCCCGCGAGGTCGGCATCGAGGGCAAGCTCGGCGGCCAGGCGCGAGTGCCGGGCGCCGCCGGCCTGTGGCGCGACCTTACCGACAACGTGAACCAGCTCGCGGCGAACCTGACCAACCAGGTGCGCTCGATCGCCGAGGTGTCGACGGCGGTGACCAAGGGCGACCTCACACGGTCGATCGCGGTCGAGGCGCAGGGCGAGATGGCTGCGCTCAAGGACAACATCAACGAAATGATCCTCAACCTGAAGGAGCAAACTCTCAAGAATGCGGAGCAGGACTGGCTGAAGACCAACCTCGCCCGCTTCTCGCGCATGCTTCAGGGGGAGCGCGACCTCGCTACCGTGTCGAACCTCATCATGTCCGAGCTCGCGCCGCTGGTGAACGCGCAATATGGCGTGTTCTATGTGACCAAACGCGACGAGGACGAAACCAAGCTGGAGCTCGTCGCAAGCTACGGCGCCGAAACCTCGGACACGCTCAAGCAGGAATTCCAACTTCGGGAAGGACTCATTGGGCAAGCGGCGGCGGACCGACGGCCGATCCTCCTGAAGGATGTGCCGCCAGAATTCATTCGGATCGGCTCAGGCCTCGGCCACGCCACTCCTGCCAACGTGAACATCCTCCCTGCCTTGTTCGAAGATGAAGTGAAGGCGGTCATCGAGCTGGCTTCGTTCAACGAATTCAATGAAACTCACCAAAGCTTCCTCGACCAGCTGATGGAATCGGTCGGCATCGTTTTGAACACGATCGCCGCCACCATGAGGACCGAGGGCCTGCTCGAGCAGTCGCAGCTGCTGACTCAGGAATTGCAAGCACGACAGACCGAGCTGACGACGAAGCAGGAAGAGCTTCACGCGACGAATGAGGAGCTCCAGGAAAAAGCGCAGCTTCTCGAGAATGAAAAGAAGCAGGTCGAAGCCAAGAACATCGAAATCGAAATGGCGCGGCGCGCGGTCGAAGAGAAGGCGGAACAGCTCGCCCTCACCTCCAAGTACAAGTCCGAGTTCCTGGCCAACATGAGCCATGAGCTTCGCACGCCGCTCAACTCGCTGCTCATCCTGTCAAAGCTCCTCTCGGACAACACCCAGGGCAATTTGAACGACAAGCAGGTCGAGTTCGCGCGAACGATCAATTCCGCCGGCTCGGACCTCTTGAACCTGATCAACGACATCCTCGACCTGTCGAAAATCGAATCCGGGACGGTTTCGATTGAAGTCGGCGAGATGCCGATGGAACATCTGAAGCAACACATGGAGCGGACTTTCAGGCAGCTTGCTTCCGACAAGGGTCTGGAATTCAACGTCAAGTTCGACAGCAAGCTGCCGCAGACCATCCGCACCGACGAAAAGCGGCTTCAGCAAATCGTCCTCAACCTGCTCTCGAACGCATTCAAGTTTACGTCAAAGGGCGACGTCACTCTCGCCGTCACCTGTGCGGATCGCGGCTGGAGTCCGACTCACCCGGTGCTGAGCGGGGCCGAGAGGGCGGTTGAGATCTCCGTGACCGATACCGGCATTGGAATCCCCGAGGAGAAACAGAAGCTGATCTTCGAGGCCTTCCAGCAGGCTGACGGAACGACGAGCCGCAAATTTGGCGGCACAGGGCTTGGCCTTTCGATCAGTCGCGAAATTGCTCGGCTTCTCGGCGGAGAGCTGCAGGTCCATTCGAAGCCCGGCGAAGGCTCGACGTTCACGCTCTACATACCGCTCGCGGCCGAAGAGGCCTCTGGCACGGGCATGATCGGAGCGCCCGCGCGCTATGACAACAGCGGCTCGCTCGTGCCAAACGCGCTTCCGTCCAACTTCGAGGTCAACGACGATCGCGACGATCTCGGCAAGGACCCGTTCGTGCTCATCGTCGAGGACGATGCGACCTTCGCCGCGATCCTCCTCGATGCCGCCCATGAGGCGGGACTTAAGGGAGTCGTTTCGACTGCGGGCGCCGGCACCCTCAACATGGCGCGCAAGCTTCAGCCGACCGCGATCACCCTCGACCTCGGTCTCTCGGACATTGACGGTTTCGTGCTTCTGGATCTTTTGAAGCACGACCCGGACACGCGGCACGTTCCGATCCACGTGATCTCAGGGGTCGACCGCAGCCAGTCGGTTATCGGCATGGGCGCTTTTGGGATTACCGAGAAGCCCGCCGAGCGCGAAGATCTCGTGCGTGTCTTCGGCGAACTGCGCGAACATGCGCAATCGCAAAAGCCGCGTCGCAAGAAGGCGCAGGCCACGGGGCCGCGGCCAATTCCCGAGCTCGCCGGCGCAAAAGTGCTGATCGTCGACGACGACATCCGAAACATCTTCTCGCTGACAAGCGTTCTCGAAAGCCACGACGTTGAAGTTCTCCACGCCGAACGGGGAAAGGACGGAATTTTGATCCTCGAGCAGACGCCCGACGTCGACGTCGCTCTGATCGACATCATGATGCCCGAGATGGACGGCTATGAAACGATGCAGCAAATCCGGAAGCAGGACGCGCTTGCCGACCTGCCGCTGATCGCGGTCACGGCGAAGGCGATGAAGGGCGACCGGCAAAAGTGCCTGGATGCCGGAGCGTCCGACTATATCGCCAAGCCCGTCGACATCGAGCTTCTGCTCGCTCTTCTCCGTGTATGGGTGGCGCGGTCGCGTGAAGATGCGGTGACGGCCGCTTCCCCGGCTCCGCTCGTGGCTGCAGAGTAAGAGGTGGGGGCGCCCGTGGGAGAGATCCTCCGTCCCGCCGCGGTGGAAGCTGGTTCTCTGGACGAGGCCGAGGTCGGGCGGCCGCGAGTCCTGCTGGTCGACGACGACGAACGTAATCTCCTCGCCGTACAGAGCATCCTCGAGGATCTGGGCGAGGTAGTGCCCGCGCGCTCCGGCGAAGAAGCCCTCCGGCATTTGCTCAAGGGTGAGTTCGCCGTCATCCTGCTCGACGTCTACATGCCCGGAATGGACGGTTACGAAACCGCCCAGATCATCCGCAGCCGCGATCAGACCAAGGGCATTCCGATCGTTTTCCTGTCCGCGGTGAACAAGGAAACGGAGCATTTGCTTCGGGGATACGCGATGGGCGCGGTCGATTACGTCTTCAAGCCGGTCGACTCCGTCATCCTCAGGTCGAAGGTCGCTGTTTTCGTCGACCTGTTCGCGAAGTCCAAGGAGGTCGAGCGGAAGGCGCGCTATGAGCAGGCGCTGCTGGATGCGACGCTCCGAGCGAACACCGAACGCCTGCGGGCCGAACAGGATTTGCGCCGCGTCGAACAGCGTCAGGCGGCGATCATTCAGTCGCTTCCGATGGTTCTCTACCTGGAGCCTTACGACCGTTCCCCCCGCTGGCCCGACTATGTGAGCGGAGACCTTGAGGCGATGACCGGGTTCACTCATGCGGCGATCGCGGAGCAGCCCGACGTCTGGATGGAACGTCTTCATCCCGAGGATCGCAATCGGGTTCTTGCATGCCTTGAAACGCGGCAGAAGACGGGGCGCTTTTCCGTCGAATACCGATGGCAATGTGCCGACGGAAGCTACAAGCATTTCCTCGATCAAGCCGTGCTCCTCAAGGACGTGGATGGACATCCAGTGGAGTTCGCCGGTACCCTGACGGATATATCCGAGCAGCGTTCGCTCGAAGTGCAGCTCATCCAGGCTCAGAAGATGGATGCCATCGGCAAGCTGACCGGCGGGATTGCTCACGATTTCAACAACCTCCTGGCCGCGGTCATCGGCGGCCTGGGCCTCCTCGACAAGCGTGCCGACCTCGGCAACGAGGAGCGCCGAATCCTCGGCATGACCAAGCGCGCAGCCGAGCAAGGCAGCGACCTGGTCCGGCGCCTGCTGGCCTTCGGACGCCGGCAGAAGCTCGAGCCGCAATCGATTAGCCTCGCCAAGTTGCAGGACGTCATGGGGGACCTCCTCACCCACACCCTCGGGGGCCTTGTGCACGTTGAATGGCGTGCCGGCGACAATCTGTGGAATGCGTTCGCCGACCAGGCGCAACTGGAACTCGCGCTAATCAACCTCATCATCAACGCGCGCGATGCGATGCCGTCAGGCGGCGCAGTCACGATCGCGATTGAAAACAGCGTGCTTCCGGCATCGAATCCGGTCGGGCTACCAGCCGGCGATTATTTACGGCTTTCCGTGTCGGACACCGGAACGGGTATCGCGCCGGATCAGCTCGAAAGTGTCATGGAGCCGTTCTTCACGACGAAGGAACCCGGCAAGGGCAGCGGCCTGGGTCTCAGCATGGTTTATGGATTCGCCAAGCAATCCAATGGAGCGTTCATGCTGAACAGCGAGCTGGATGTTGGCACGACCGCCGAGTTGTGGTTGCCGAAGGCGCCCGACTCAGGGGCAATTCCGGAAGTCGCCAATGTCGAAGAAGACCGCGCAGAAGCGTCACGAACGCTCCGTATCTTCCTTATTGATGATCACGAAGAAGTGCGCAGCACGACCGCAGCGCTCCTCGCCGATCTGGGGCACAAGATCGTGGAGGCGGCGAGCGGCGCCGAAGCGCTGAGGGAGCTGGAAGCCGGCAAATGCGAATATGATGTGATCATCAGCGACTATGCGATGCCGCATCTTTCCGGCACCGAGTTCATTCGCAAGGCGCGGGAGCTTTGTCCCGGAGTGCCGGCGATGATCATCACCGGCTACGCTGAAGCCGAAGCCATCAACGACCGGCCGGATGGCGTGGAGGTACTGCAAAAGCCGTTCACCCAGGGAAAGCTCGGCGCGGCTCTATCGCGCGCCTGTCGCATGATGGCTACCGAGGGTTAAGAGCGGCCATTATCAGTGATCTGTGAGCAGCGCGCGCCGAAGCGAGAAACCCGACCGACGCATCCTCGTTGCTCGACCATTCGTCCCAGGGGAGAGGACACGTCCGTGCCTGACGAAAAACCGTCTGCCGAAAACGGTCTGAGTGGCCTCACACAAAGTTTGGCCGAGGGGATGGAATCTTGCCGCTCGATAATCGCTAATTATAAATCGCTCCTCTCGAGTGATCCGTCGGGGATAGTCCCGCCGCAAGACGAGGAGCGGCTCGGTCGAACGGATGCCAAGGCTTCCAAAACTGAATAGTGAGAGAGCCGGGTTGGAGCTGGTCCCGGCGTAGGCCTCGTCCTCAATGTCAGCTTGGGTGAAAGCGGCTACTAGCCACTTAAGGCTAATCAGGCAGACGCTGACTTGGTCCACCGCTATTCACTAATTAGCGATCCAGCCGCTGGCGGAGCTCCGAGACTTCCCAATAATCGTTGCGGCTGAAGGGCAGCAACGCCTTCAGCGCCGTGTGCGTGCTCTTGCCGAGCGCTCGCTTGAGGCCGGCGAGCTCGGCAAAGGCGGCTTCGACCTCGGCGGCATCGATCTTCACCTCACCCTCGGCCTGCTCGATCATCGTCTCCTCGGCCTCGGCGACAATCCAGGCCTGCAGCTCCCAGTAGCGGCGAACGCGTGTGGCGCCCTCCCCGCCCAAGCGCTGGGCGAGCGCAGCGACCTTTCGACCGGCGGGGCTGTCCGGCCATTTGCCTGACCGCAGCGTTTCAAGCTGGGCCTTGTGCTCCGCGTGCTCGGCGACCAGCCAGCCCTCCGCCTCGGCGGTCCCGAACTGGAAGATGGCCATGATCGCGATCGGCGCCAGGATCGCCGCTCCCAGCATCGCCAGCAGCGGCCGGTCCGGAAACTGGTTGAAGACCGAGTGTATCGCGACCGCGATCAGATAGCCCGGAAGGAACCACCACGGGCGGAAGTCGAAGTCGGCGGCCGCTCCGCGCATCTCGCGCTCGGCCAACTCGTGCGCCGTTGCCGCGAGGATCGCCAGCGTCGTTCCGTGCATCACCGCGGTGCCGAGGCCGCGCACCAGCCAGGTTCCCGAGCCATAAAAGGGGAAGATGGTCAGGTAGAGCACGTTCTCGATCACCGAAAAGCCGGCGCCGATCGCAAAGCCCGAGATGACGGCGTCGAGCTTGTAGCCGATGCGATTGAATCGGAAGAGCCCGACCATCACCAGGCCCTTCAACGCTTCCTCGATCCAGGGCGCGACGTAGCGGCTGTAATTATTGAAGCCGATCGGCAGCGTGTCGATGAAACGGCCGCTGATCGGATAAGCGACGAGCGCCGCTCCGCCGCCGAACAGCAGCAGCACGAGGATCTCGCCAAGGCTCATCAGCTTGAATGCGTCGAGCCAGACGAAAATCGTCAGCATGATGAGGACCGGAACCAGAGCGAGGCCCCAGTGTGCCGCCTCAGCGAGGAGAGTCGCCATCACAATATCTTAAGCGAAGCGAGCAGCTCAGTCTTGCGCGAATGTCCGTCCGCCCAGCCGTGCGCCGCCCCGACGGAGAAAACCATCGGAAGCCTGAGCGCGACGGTGAAGTTGAGGTCGAACTGAGCGCCCAGGTCGTAATAGCGGTGACCGCTTCCGTCGGGCGCGCGCGTCGCCATCCCGCCTCCGAACAGCGCCGGGCGAACATAGCTCAGGTAAAAGACCGGAGTCCCGATTTCGGCGAACCGGATCGGCGGCAGGTTCACCTCGGCTGTCCCCTTGGCGAAGCGCCGCGCCGCGATCTCGTCGATCTCGAAGCCGGGGAAACTCTCCATTTCGCGGTACCGCTTCTCGGGCCGGTTATCGACATAGTTGTTCCGGAACGCGCCGAAATAGAATGCCGCCAGCGGGTGAAGCGCCTGCCCGCCCGCGACGCCGCCGCTCGCGTAGAACCACACCGAAGCGTTCGGCATGGGAAGCGGCACGCCATAGTCGATCCCACCGTAGATCTTCGGGAAAAAGAGCGATTCGCTCGGTGAAAAGTCGAGATCGGCAAGCGCGCGCCACTGAATACCTTTTTCGTGGTCCACGCCGCCGAGGGCCCGGGTCGTATTGGTATATTTGGCGCCGGCTTCGATCGAGGCGACGCTGCTCGGGCTCGCTATGTTCTGGGCGTTCGGCAGCCGTTCGAGGCCGGTATAGAGCGCGGCGGACCCGAAGACGTCGAGCTGGCGCGGCGGATCGTAGATTTTGGTCTTGTCGAACTTGATGCTGACCGAGTTGCCGCGAAGACTGCGTTCGACGGGGCCGAACAGGTCATAGAAGTCGGCGCCGTTGTGCTTCAGCACGATATCCCAGTTGATCGACTTCAACTCGACCAAAGCATGGAAGCGGTCCGCGGTTTTCAGATGCCCGAATGGGGACACGCTGAAGCTTGCGTTGATCTGCTTGAACTGCAGCGGGTCTTCGAAATGGAAGTAGTAGCCCGGCGAAACCTGCTTCTTGTAGCCCTCGACGATCGGATACATTCCGGCGAGTTTCAGCCGCTGATTGCTGTTGTACTTGCTCCTAGCCGTGATCATCGAATCGAGGTCGATCTTCGACGGCGAGCCGACCCCCCAGCTCTTCAGCTCGGGACGTTCCTCGACCACTTTCGTGCCGAGGAATTCGACATTGGCGAGGTCGTTCTGGACCTTGGGCTGGAAGCGGACCGGCTGAAGACCCTGACCGCTATATTCATACGCGATGATCGATCCGTCCGGCTGGGGCATCGGGCGGAAGAAGCCGGTCGAGGCGTTGCTGAGCGCTTCGAACTTCTGGGTATCGAGATCAAAGTGGTAAACGTTCGACACGCCCGTGTAATAAGAGGTGCCGTAGAGTGATTTGCCATCCGGCGCGAAGATGAAGCCCTCGGGGGTGGCAGGCGGCATGTCGAGCCGCGCGACTTCGACCGGCTCGGTGTCGGGCGTCAGACTGTCGGTGCTCCACACCCGAACCGATTGGGTGCCGTTCACCTCACCAAATGACGCCGAGAGCTTCGTCCCGTCCGGAGAGATGTCGAGGTCGAATGGAATCTGTCCGTACTTGAACGTGTGTATCTGGTTGAAGCTCGTGTACGGCGCCGGAATCCGGACGATGGTCGCCAGGCCGTTATCGTGGCGGATTCCCCAGATCGACTTGTCGACCCGGTTGAAAACGAGGTCGCCGATGCGCGCATCCTTCTGCAGCATCCGCTTCTTACCGGTGTCGACGTTCACCGCGAGCAGGTCGCGGAACGCGGCATTGTCCTCGGTATAGAAGGCGGTGCGCGAGTCCGGATCGAAGGCGAGGCTGGTCACCTTGTAGAGCATCATGCCCTTGATTTCCTGGAACTTGGTCAGCTTGCCGGTCGCAAGGTCCATCCTGCCGACAAAGCCGATCGTTCCCGGATAGCGGAAGGCGGCGATAAGGCTGTTGGTCTTGGGATCGACGAAGCCGCGCGACATCGACCCGAGCCCGCGCGGGCTTAGCTTGACCGTTTCCGTAAGCGGATATTGGGCGAGCTTTTCGAGGTTCGTTTTTTGATAATCATGCTCGAACGCGATCCAGTCGTTCCAGACGTCGTCGAGACGCCGGCCGAACACCTTCTTGAACTGGGACGCGTAGAAGGCCTTACTGCCCTCGCGCCGGCTCTGCCACTCGACGAACTTGTCCGGCCCGTACTTGAGCGCCAGGTAAGACATGAAGCGCGTGCCGTAGAGATAGTCGTTCACGCCGACCTGGAAGTCGACCGCGATCCCCTCCGATTCCAGCCCGAGCGGGGAGAAGAATTTGTCGTTGTCGCGGACCTTCGCGCGCCAGACCATCTCGTCATAGCCGCCCTGCGCGCGCCCGAGCCCGCCGGACATCCAGGTCTCGAAGAACACCGCGCCGCCCTCGAGATACCAGCGCGGCGTGTTCACCCGCGGGGTCGCGAGGTAATTGTAGAGGATCGATTCGGGGTGCTCCTGGATCGGCATCACTTTCCCGTGAAGAAAGTGCCTCCAGAATGCGTCCTGCCGGTTCCACACGTCCATCTGCGCGACATGCGCCATTTCGTGATTGGTGATGGTGAAGAAGCGCTCCCCCGGCGTGAAGGTCTCCATCGTCACCGATAGCGGTGCGACATCGATCAGGACCGTGTTGTTGGGCGAGGCTCGGGCGCCGGCGTTGGCATAGTCGCTGAAGTCCTTCAGCAGTACCGTGGTCGGTTCCCACGGCTTCCACTGGAACGTCTTCTCGTGGAAGCGAAGCGCGTTCTCGTAGGCGCGTGCGATGTAGGGCGTCAGATAGGTCTGGACAGGATCGAAATAGAGGAGGTCGAGGTCTTTCGTCTCGAGCGTCGTCAGGTCGATTCCGGACGCGTCGGGCGGGACATGCTTCACTTCGTCCTGCTTGGGTTGAGGCTGCGGCTCCTCCGGCTTGGGCGGCTCCGTGACGGTGGTGGTGTCTGGCTGCGGGGGAGGCGGCTTCGGCGCTTGTTGCGCCGAAGCCTGGGAAGCGGCCGCGAGCAGTAGTGGCGCGACAATGCTGCACGCCGCGCGCCGCGGCCGCCTTATCCCCCTCATTCGCCCCCCAAACGCCGCAGAGCGGCTAACGCATCAGTCCGCCTGGTTTATCGCGCTCGCCACGTTGCCGAACTTCAGCGCCGCTCCGAACGCCGGATTGCCGACCAGCGCCCTGAAGTTGGCATTGTTGGCCAAGGCCGAGAAAGCCGACGCATTGCGCGAGAACGCCGCCAGCGCCGCCGGATTGTTGGCCAGCGCCGAGAATGCGCTCGGGTTCGATGCCATTGCGGAGAAAGCAGCCGGATTGGACTGCATCGCCGACAGCGCCGATGCATTGAGCTTGCCCTGCGACTGAAGCGCCGAAAGCGCCGCGGTATTGCCGAACGCCGAAGCTGCCTGGATCGACGCGGCAAGAGCACCGCCGTTCGCCAGCTTCGAGAAGGCGGCCGCGTTCTGCGCCATCAGGCCCGACGCGACCTGCAGGTTATGCAAGCCCGCAGCGCTCGATGTCAGCGCCTTGAACGAGCTTGCATTCGCGGCGAGCGCCGAGAAGGCCGCCGGGTTCGCGCCGAGCGCCGACATGGCTTTCGAATCCGCTGCCAGTGACGCGAATGCCGAGGCGGCGCCGGACATTGCCGGGATCTTCGCCGCATTCGCCGCATCCGACTTAAACGCTGAGAAGTTGTTCGCATACTTGCTGAACGCCGCCGCGTTCGCCGCCATCGCGGAAAATGCCGCGGGGTGGCTCGCCAGCGCCGAGAATCCCGAAGGATTGTTTGCAAGCGCCGACAGCGCCGACGGACTGTTCGACAGCGCCGAGAAGGCGCTGGCGTTGGCGCCAAGCGCCGAGACCGTCGATGCGTTCAACGCGCCGGCTGCACTCAACTTCGAACCCAGTGCGAATGCTGACAGAGCCGCCGACTGAAGCGCGCTCGGGCTGCTTGCCAGCGAACGGAAAGCTGCTCCATTCTGTGCCATCAGCCCAGAGGCGACCTGGAGGTTGTGGAACGACGCATTGTCGGCTGCCAGTGCCTTGAATGCGCTGGCGTTTGCGCCGAGCGCAGAGAACGCCGACGAGTTCGCTCCGAGCGCCGACATCGCCTTGGAGTCCGCCGCCAGAGCCGAGAAGGCCGATGCCGCACCGGCCATCGCCGGTACATTGGCCGCATTGGCCGCGTCGCTCTTAAATGCGGAGAAATTGTTCGCATACTTGCTGAACGCCGCCGCATTGGCCGCCATTGCGGAAAATGCCGCCGGATGGCTCGCCAGGGCCGAGAAGCCGGACGCATTGGTCGCGAGCGCAGCAAATGCTCCCGGATTGGACGCGAGCTTCGAGAAAGCCGGCGAATTCTGTGCCATCGCGCTGAGCGCCGAAGCCTGCCCGGCCGAGAGCTGCGAGCTCACCGACAAAGCCGACGCCTGCTGCACCAGCGAATGGAACGCCGATGGATTCTTGACCAGCGCCGCGAACGCGCTGGGGTTCGACGTCAAGGCCGAGAAAGCCGCCGGATTGGATACCAGCGCCGAAAAGCCCGGATCGCTCGCGAGCTGACGGAAGTTCGGATCCTTGACCATAATCTGGAAGGCGTCGGTCTGCATCAGCTCGGGAACCGACGTATCGCCGAGCGTCACGTCGCCTTCGCCAACCTGCGCCGACACATATCTTTGCGCCGGTCCGACAGTGCCTGCGCTCGGGCCCTGCGGCGGATAAATCCGTCCGAGCCCATAGGCCGCGATACCAAACACGAGCACGCCCGCGCTGGACAGAATGAGCTTACGGTTGTTCTTCTTGGAAACGACAGTTGTCATGATTGCCCCCTTGACGGTGTCAAGGAGTCCGCTCTGCTCTCGTGTTAACCAAAAGTCAATAAAAGTCGGCGAGACGACTAGCTGCTAAACTGCTGTCAGGCCTTGAAAAAACCGCGATACAAAGTCTCCTGAAGGGCGATTCCTTGAGGAGTCTTAACCATTTACCTGTTTCCGCCCAAGGTGCGGAAAGAGCGCCTCAATTGTCTTGGATCAACGCGTCTCCCGCGCGCTTCGAATTCATGGACCCGGAGGCTGCGTTCGCGCATTAATCGCGGCGATGGCGGAGCAGGACGAGACGAACAAGCTCTCCTGGCCGTGGTGGGCGCCTTGGGCACTCCTCGCGGTCGCACTGTCGTCGCTGCTGATTATTGCGGCGACGCTTTACGATATCCGGTAGCCGGTGTCGGCAACGCTTCCGCCGCAGATCCCGCAAGCGGCGATCGTAGTCACTGGCAAGGCGTTGCCCGAAACCAAGGCCGAACGCGTCTACGGCGTCCAGCGTATTTCCCGTCGCGAAATCGAGCAATCGCCGAGCCATGAACTCGACCAGCTGCTGAAGGACATTCCCGGACTTCAACTTTTCCGCCGGTCCGACGCACGGAGCGGTCATCCGACAAGCCAGGGCGTGACTCTGCGCGCGCTCGGCGGAAACGCATCGAGCCGCGCCCTGCTCGTGCTCGACGGCGTTCCGCAGAGCGACCCGTTCGGCGGGTGGGTGAATTGGCCCGCCTATGATCCCGAGGACCTGTCCGAAATTCGCGTCGTGAGGGGCGGGGGAAGCGTCGCCAACGGCCCCGAGGCGCTTGCGGGGACTATTGAAATGGTCAGCCGATCGGACGCCGGGGTTTCGGGCGAGATCGATGGCGGAAGCAGGGACTCGCTTGAAGCGCGCGGCCGCGTCGGTCTCGACCTCGGCGGCGTGCTCAGCCTTTCTGCCCGTGGCGAGCGAGGCGATGGCTTCATTCCGGTCACCGCCGCCAACCGCGGCCCAGCCGACGAGCCAGCGCGCTATCGTGAATGGAGCAGCCGTGCCCGCTGGGTAGCTGCGCTCGGCGGGGACACGGAGCTGCAAGCCAGCCTCGCCGGCTTCCATGACTGGCGCACGCGCGGGACCGATTTCACCGTCAACCGAACAAACGGCGCGGATGCGTCGTTGCGACTGGTCGGCCACGGCCCGTGGCAATGGAGCGCCCTCGCCTACTGGCAGTGGCGCAGCCTGATGAGCAGCTTCGCCAGCGTCACGCCCGGGCGAACGGAGGCCAACCGGGTTTCGCTGCAATATTCGGTGCCATCGCACGGCGTGGGCGGGAGCGTCGAGGTCCGACCGCCGCTGCCTGACGGAATCGAGCTTCGCCTCGGGGCCGACACGCGCAGGGCGACCGGAGAGTCGCGCGAGTTCTTCTCTTATGTGGACGGAGATCCCACGCGACGGCGGGCCGCTGGCGGCAACAGCTGGACCGCCGGGGTTTTCGCTGAAGGCAGTGCACACCTCGGCAAGGCGATCCTGACGGGCGGCGCGCGCATCGATCATTGGACCATCGGCGACGGCCACCTGTTCGAACAGCAGATCGCGACCGGCGACGTATTGACCGACGACCGGGACCCTTCACGGAGCGGCTGGCTTCCGACCGCACGGGGCGGCGTCAGCCTGCCGGTCGGCGGTGGCCTGAGCCTGCGCTCCGCCGCCTATCTCGGCTGGCGAATGCCGACTCTCAACGAGCTGTTCCGGCCCTTCCGTGCGGGAAGCGATGCGACCGCGGCCAACCCCGACCTCGATCCGGAGCGGTTGGTGGGAGCCGAAGCAGGCGCTGAATATGCTCATGGGCCGTTCCACGCGTCGCTGACCGGTTTCGTGAACCGGCTTAAGGACGCCATCGCCAACGTTACGATGGGACATGGGCCGGGTATCTTCCCTGGCGTCGGATTCGTCGGCGCAACCGGCACCTTCTTCAAGCGCGAAAATATCGATGCGGTGAAGGTGCGCGGACTCGAAGCGTCGGCCGATTGGACCGACGGGCCCTGGTCCATCTGCGCAGGCGCGAGCTTTACTCACGCGCGGATGAATGGAGGCGACGCCGCCGTGCTTCTCGACGGACTGCGCCCGGCTCAGACGCCCAAATTCGCCGGCACGCTCGCGGCGGGCTGGCAGGACGGCGGCAAGGGCGCGCAGCTCGTGCTTCGGCGGGTGGGCGCCCAGTTCGACGACGACCTTAATATCGATGTGCTCAAACGCGCGACGACGCTCGACGCTTATGTGGCCTGGCCGCTGACAAAGCGGCTGCAGCTGGTCGCACGCGCCGAGAATCTGACCAATGCCTTGGTCATGGCCGGAATCAACGGCGACGGGTCGGTCGAGCGCGCAACGCCGCGCACCCTGTGGCTGGGGCTGCGCCTGCGCTGATCATTTCGCGCGCGTGTAGAGAAAGGCGGTGATGTCGCGCGCGTCGGCCTCACCGACGTTGAGGTCCGGCATCGCGGTGCCTGGCGAAACCTGCTGCGGATCGCGAATCCATTTCTCCATATTCCCGGGCTTGTTGGCGAGATGACCGGCGATGATCGTGCGAACCGCAATCCCGTCGAGTGGAGGACCGACAGAACCGACGGCATTGCGCACGTTTTTGACCGCATGGCAGCTGCCGCAGCCGTACTGGATGAACATCGCCTCGCCGCGGCGCGGATCGCCGCCGACCTCGACTACCGCATGCTCGCGCATCCGCGAACGCTGTTGAACATATTGATAGGCGATGCCGACCAGCGCGACGAGAAAGATCACACCCGCGAGGATCGCGAAGAAGACCTTAGTGGAGATTGAGCGCGGCATGCTCTCCCTCCGAAGCCTTGAGCCATTTGTAGGCAAGCGCCAGCGCAGCGCTTGCGTGCACCAGGCCACCCGGAATCCACATGATCAGGCCGGCCAGGCGTTGGTCGTCGACCGGGTCGAGTCCGATGCCGGTCATGCCCATCGCCGCATATTGCGCGTACCACGGGCTCGCCGAGAAGCTCATCAGCGCCCCCAGCGCCCCGCCGATGAGCGACGTCGCAAACAGGCAAGCGGCGGAAACTCCATAACCAGAGCCGCGCTCGCGCGGATGGAGCATCGCCCACCAGAAGAGAAGCGAGCTGACGAAGAAGCAGGCGTGCTGCGCGATGTGCCAGCCGAAGCTGCCGAGCGCGCGGTCGAACAGCGGCGGCGCGTGCCAGACCCACATCACGACTGCCTGGATCGCGGTCGCCGTGACGGGTTCGGTCAGCCGTTTCCACAAGCGCTGCAGCGGCGACTTCCAGTTACTGCCTAGGGCAAGCCGAAGCGAGCGCGGCAGACCCCAGGCGATGACACCGCCCGCGCCCGAGGCTGCGAGCAAGAGCGTCGACACAAGCATGATCAGCTCATGCTCGATCATGTGCATGGTGAAGCTCCGCTCCCCCGCTTCGTGCAGGGGCGATGTGAGCGATAGCGTCAGCACGATCCAGCCCGACAGGAACAAGCCGGTCCGGACGGGCGTCGAGGCGCGCCTCGACAGGCGGACCCAGCCGACGACGTAGATCAGCAGCGCAAGCGCCAGCGGCACGGTCAGCAGCGGATCGAGGGTCCAGCCGAGCGCTTCGGCGTGGTGATGGCCGGCGCTCATGCCCAGCACCCCGGAATGACAAGCGAAGCGATGAGGGGAAGGATGATCGCGACCGCGTAAAGACCGCACGCCATCACAGAGACGACGGCAATCATTCGCCGCGCCGGGCTTTCACCATCCGCAGAATAGATGCGCCAGGAACCCAGGGCGCCCGCGGTTACGAAAACCAGGCCGAGGATTGCGGCCAGGATCACGATTAGAGGGCTACTGAAATGGCAGTCCTGAAAGACCGAGTCCGACCCGATCTGATACGTTAGCCCGACGCCCAGCGTCCCGAGCGCGAGCCCGGCCCAGGGCATGAAGCGATCGCGGGCGCGTTCGCCGTTCACAGCCGCGGCACCCAGTAGATCATCAGATAGATTGGGAGCCACAGCAGCCAGACGTAGCGCCAGTAGAGCGAGTTCTCGTCGACATCCACCTGCCGCCGCCCTTCGTAGGCGACCGGCGTGTAGATCAGAGCGCCCAGCACGACCGTGTCGCCCCAGTCGGTGATGAGGTGCGTCGTGTGGAGCAGCAGCAGCGCCCAGATGATCGAGCCGTAAGCGTCGTCGGTCCAGCGGCAGTTGAGGCTGTTGAATTCGAAGCCGCGGATGACGAGCAGGATCGCTCCGACTGCGGTCATCACCAAGATGAGCCGCCGGATCGCCGGAATGTCGCCCGCCCTGGCCGCTTTCTTGATCATTGTGTTCGGGATTTCGCTGAGAATGATCACGATGGTGAACAATGTCCCCGCCAAAACGTCGGGCGCCTGCCTCCCTTCCGGCGGCCAGCCTTGCTCGTGGCCCATGAGGAAGAAATAGGCCGCGAAGGTCAGCATGAAGAAGCCGCCTTCGATCACCATGAAGGCGATGATCCCCCACCAGGTAAGGCTGCTCGGCCCGAACTTGTGGGTCGGGAGGTCCGCGAGGTCATCGGTGAAGCGCGGCTCGAGGATCATGAGATCACCGGCTCAGGATTGCGCTTCAATTCCTTGGGCCAGAACCAGGCGGCGAAGGCAATCCCGCACGGCACCAGACCGAACACCAGCGCCCACGGGGAGAAGATCGATGCAACGAACACGATACCGACCGCCATCGCGCCGATCAGCGGCCACAGGCTTGCGGCGGGAACGGGTTCGCGAAGGTCCGGCGCGGCCGCGACCACTGTAGTCAGGAGAATCTCCTTTTCATCGACGCGAAGGCCGGTGACGACCGGAAGCTCGCCCTCAACGTCCCACAGCGGAGTATCGCTTTCGACGACGGGAATATGCTCGAAATTGTAGACGGGCGGCGGCGAACTGGTCGCCCATTCGAGGCTCGCGGCGCCCCATGGATTGGGCCCGGCGATCACGCCTCGATAGAGCGAGATGAGGCCGTTGACGACGAACAGCACGACGGCGGCCGCGAGAATGAATGTGCCGAGCGTCGAAAGCAGGTTCGGAACTTCCAGCCCCAGGCCCGCGGGATAGGTGTAGACCCGCCTCGGCATCCCCAGCAGTCCGCTGAGGTGCATCGGGAAGAAGGTCAGGTGGAAGCCGACGAAGACCAGCCAGAAGCTCACCTTCCCGACCGTGTCATTCATCATCCGGCCGGTGATCTTGGGGAACCAGTAAGTGAAGATCCCGAGCAGCGGAAACACCGCGCCG
>Ga0157372_10003598_pt1 | contig 16678 bp, 14 predicted proteins | sample C55metaG_FD_115307 | JGI IMG/M metagenome (GOLD analysis project Ga0157372, IMG submission 115307) | Corn rhizosphere microbial communities from Kellogg Biological Station, Michigan, USA - C5-5 metaG | ecosystem: Host-associated > Plants > Roots > Rhizosphere > Soil | place: USA: Michigan... | reverse complement strand
TGTGGAGATGCGAGCGGGCACCTTCAGCCTCGCCTATTTCTACGAGCGCCGCATCCGCCGCATCTTTCCGGCGCTGTTCGCCCTGCTGCTGGCGAGTGCCCCGCTCGCCCTGCTGCTGCTCTTCCCATCGGACCTCAAGCGCTACGCGGAGAGCCTGCAGGCGACGGTCGTGTTCGGCTCGAATTTCCTGTTCCGCAATCTCGCCGGCTACTGGGACGTGGTGGCGGAGCGCAAACCCCTGCTGCACACCTGGTCGCTCGCGGTGGAAGAGCAGTTCTATGTCTTCTTCCCGCTTACCCTGCTGGCGCTGACCAAACTGGGCCGCAAGGCGGAGATCGTCGGGATCGCCTTCATTTTCGTGATTTCGGTGGCGGCGAACATCTGGGCGGTGCGCGCCACGCCGGAATCGGACTTCTTCCTCCTGCCCTATCGCGCGTGGGAGCTGATGCTGGGGGCCATCCTCAGCGTCGCGCGCCTCGCGGCACCGCAGAACCGGATCGCGCGCGAGGCAGGAATGGCGCTCGGTGCGCTGCTCATTGCTTTCAGCATTGGGGTGTACTCGCCCAACACGCCATTCCCCGGGGAGGCAGCCCTCGTGCCAAGCCTAGGCGCAGCGCTGATGGTCTGGTGCGGCAGCCGCGACTCGATGGTGCATGCGGCGCTGGCGTGGCGGCCGGTGGTGGCGATCGGGCTCATCTCCTACTCGCTTTATCTGTGGCACTGGCCGCTGCTGGTGTTCGCTAAATACGCGCTGTTCCGACCGCTCACTGCTTTGGAAACCTTGAGTCTGATTGGCCTCTCTTTTCTCTGCGCCGCGCTGTCGTGGCGCTTTGTGGAGCAGCCGTTCCGCGGCCGGCAGGAGCGCTTTAGCCGCAAGCAGATCTTCGGGTTTGCGGCTGCATCGAGCGCGGTGCTGCTGGTCATCGGCGGGGTGCTGCAGCTGCACGGCGGACTTCCGCAGCGCTTTAGCCCCGAGGTGCGCCACACCTTCGCCGCGGCCGAGCACAACCGCGCGCCGAAGCGCGATGGATGCTTGGGCAAACCGCGCCGTATGGGGGCGGATGCCATCGAATGCCGCTTCGGCAGCCCGGCCGCCAATCCGGTGGATTTCATCCTGTGGGGCGACTCGCATGCCAGCGTGCTGATGCCCGATTTCGGGGAAAGCGCCATCCGCAACAACCGCGCCGGCCTCTTCGCTCGGATTCATGGCTGCGCCCCACTGGTTGGGGTGGAATCCTCCCGCGCGCACGGCTGCGCGGCCTTCACCGCCAAAGTCGCGCAGCAGGTGGTGCGCGACCCCGCCATCCGCGATGTATTCCTGATTGCGCACTGGGCGAAGAGCGCGGAAAGCATCGCCTACAAGCACGACGACGCGGGCGATGTGTTACTCACCGACGCGCAGGCGCTGGTCGGTTCGCGCGCGAACAATCACGCTGTGTTCGCCCGCGGCCTCGAGCGGCTGGTGGCGATGCTCACGCGCGCCGGCAAGCGTGTCACCATCATCGCCTCCATGCCGGAGATCGGCTGGCCGGTGCCGGAAACGCTGGCGCGCCTCAGGCTGGCGCACTCGACGCGCGACATCCGGCCGACACTGGCGGAGTTCGAAGCGCGGCAGCACTTCGTGTTGAGCGTGTTCGACCGCCTGCAGAAGACTTACGGCGCCCGGATTGTCTATCCGCACCAGATTCTCTGCGCGGGCGGGCATTGCCGGGTGACGGAGAACGGCGCGCCCATCTATGTCGACGCCCACCACCTCACCTATCGCGGCGCCGACCTTCTGAAGCCGATCATCGCTCCCCTGCTGGCGCGATGATTTGTCTGGGGATTGACTCTCTAGGGGCCAGAACGCATACAGAACATTCGGTCAGCCGCATGTGGCGGCGATCAGGCCCGATGACTAGGCTGAAACTGCTGGGATTTGTGGGAAGAACGACATGGCTGGAAGCGTGAACAAGGTGATTTTGGTGGGCAATTTGGGCCGCGACCCGGAAACCCGGCGCATGCCGAGCGGCGATGCGATGGTGACGTTCTCCCTCGCCACCTCGGAAAACTGGCGCGACAAAAGTTCTGGCGAGCGCAAGGAACGGACCGAGTGGCACCGCGTGGTGATCTTCAACAAGAACCTGGCCGAGGTCGCTGAGAAATATCTGCGCAAGGGGTCGAAGATCTATCTCGAAGGCCAGCTTCAGACCCGCAAATTCACCGACAAGGACGGCCAGGAGCGTTCCGCAACCGAGGTGGTGCTGCAGAACTTCCGGGGTGAGCTGGTGATGCTGGATGCGCGCGGCGAGGGCGGCGGTGGCGGCGCACGGATCAGCCACGGCGGCTCGGAAGCGCCGCAGAGCTTCGACCGCAACGAGCTGGACGACGAAATCCCCTTCTGATTTCCGGTTTTTGAGAGCTGCTGAAATGCCTATGTAAAGCCGGTGCTCCCGGCGCCGTTTTGCTGGCGCGCGGGCTCACGAAAATGCTAGTTTTCGCATGACTCATCCGGCCGTTTTTTCCCTTCGCGCGGCCGGCTTCTGAAGGACTGATTTTTGAGCCAGGACGGACATATTCCGGCGCCCCCGGCCGGTGGGCCGGAAACCACGCCGATTGCCATCGAGGAGGAGCTTCGCCGCTCGTATCTCGACTACGCGATGAGCGTGATCGTCAGCCGCGCGCTGCCCGACGCGCGCGACGGCCTCAAGCCCGTACACCGCCGCATCCTTTATTCGATGCACGAGAACGGCAACGACTGGAACAAGCCCTATCGCAAATCCGCCCGCATCGTTGGCGACGTGATCGGCAAGTATCACCCGCACGGCGATCAGGCGGTGTACGACGCTCTGGTGCGCATGGCGCAGGATTTCTCCATGCGCGCGCCCCTGATCGACGGGCAGGGCAATTTCGGCTCGGTGGACGGCGATAGCCCGGCGCAGATGCGCTACACCGAAGTGCGCCGCACCAAAATCGCGCACGCGCTTAGCGAAGATCTCGACAAGGACACGGTCGAGTTTCGCGACAACTACGACGCCAGCGAACGGGAGCCGGTCGTGTTTCCGGCGCGCTTTCCGAATTTGCTGGTGAACGGGGCCAGCGGCATCGCGGTGGGCATGGCGACGAATGTGCCGCCGCACAATCTGGGTGAAGTGGTCGATGCCTGCCTTGCCTACATCGAGGATCCATCCATCAACCTGGAAGCGCTGACGGAGATAGTGCCGGGGCCGGATTTCCCCACCGCCGGCCTCATCATTGGCAAGCAGGCTGCACGCGGGGCTTTGGCCCGCGGTCGCGGCTCCATCCTGATGCGGGCGCGCTGCTACGTGGAGGAAGTCCGCAAAGACCGCGAAGCCATCATTGTCACCGAGCTGCCCTACCAGGTGAACAAGGCGAAGCTGCAGGAGCGCATCGCCGAGCTGGTGCGCGAAAAGCGGGTGGAAGGTATCTCCGACATTCGGGACGAAAGCGACCGCCACGGCATGCGGCTGGTGATCGAGATCAAGCGCGATGCCTCGAGTGACGTAGTGCTGAATCAGCTTTATCGCTTCTCCGAGCTGCAGACCACATTCGGCGTCAACATGCTGGCGCTGAATGCGGGTCGCCCCGTGCTGATGAACCTGAAGGATCTCATCGGCGCCTTTGTGACTTTCCGCGAAGAAGTGGTGACGCGGCGGACCCGTTTCGAGCTGCGCAAGGCGCGCGACCGGGCGCACATCCTGATCGGCCTGGCGATTGCGGTTGCGAACATCGACGAGGTGATTGCGCTGATCCGCGCCGCGCCGGATGCGCCCACCGCCAAAGCCGAGCTAATGGCGAGGAACTGGCCCGCGAAAGACGTGGCGCCGCTCGTGGCGCTGGTGGCCGATCCGCGCCACACCGTTTCCGCCGACGGCACAATTCGGCTTTCAGAAGAGCAGGCGAAGGCTATTCTGGAAATCCGCCTGCAGCGCCTCACCGCGCTTGGCCGCGACGAGCTGGCAGACGAGGTGAAGAAGCTCAGCGCCTCCATCCAGGAGTATCTCGATATCCTGAAGAGCCGCGCGCGCGTGCTCGCCATCGTGCGCACTGAGCTGGAGGACATCAAAGCCGAATTTCCGATGCCCCGACGCACCGAGTTGATCGATGCCGAAGTCGAGATCGAAGACGAAGCGCTGATCGAGCGCGAAGAGGTGGCAATCACCGTCACGCACGGCGGCTACATCAAGCGCACGCCGGTTGCCGAGTACCGGGTCCAGGGCCGCGGCGGCAAAGGCCGCACCGGCATGGCAACGCGCGAGGAGGATTTCGTCACCAGCATTTTCGTGGCCAACACGCACGCCCCGCTGGTGTTCTTCTCTTCCACCGGCATGGCGTACAAGCTGAAGGTGTGGCGGCTGCCCGAAGCGCGCATCCAGGGCCGCGGCAAGGCTATGGTGAACCTGCTGCCGCTGAAGGAAGGCGAGCGGATCACCACGATCCTTCCCCTTCCCGAAGATGAATCCCAATGGGAAAAGCTGGGCGTTCTCTTCGCGACAAAATCGGGCGACGTGCGGCGCAACAACCTTGCCGATTTCGTCAACATCAACCGCAATGGCAAAATCGCCATGAAGCTGGACGAAGGCGATGGGATCGTCGGCGTGCAGATCTGCACGGATCTGGACGATGTGTTGCTCACCACGCGGGCCGGCAAATGCATCCGCTTTGCGCTTTCGGATTTGCGCGTATTCGCCAGCCGTGCCTCCACGGGCGTGCGTGGCATCAAGCTGGCGAAAGGCGACGAGGTCGTGAGCCTGTCTTTGCTGCATCATTGCGAGGCGAGCTCTCCGGAATCCCGAGCCTATCTCAAGCAGGCTAACGCCGCGCGCCGGGCTGCGACCGGCGAGGAAGAAGCGCAAGTCGAAGAGGGCGAGGAGGCAGAGGAGAACGGCGAAGAGGCGACGCTGTCGCCGGAGCGCTATGCCGAATTAGGCGCGCGGGAGCAGTTCATCCTGGCGGTCTCTGAATCCGGCTTTGGCAAGCGCACCTCTTCCTACGAATACCGGCTTACTGGCCGCGGCGGCTCCGGCATCGTTGCGATGGGTATGGGCCGGAAGAACCACGCCATCGTTGCCGCCTTTCCGGTAGAAGAAACCGACGATCTCATGCTGATTTCCGACCAGGGACAGACCATCCGGGTACCTGTGAGCGGAATTTCCATTCAGGGACGCGCCGCCCAGGGCGTCACCGTCTTCCGGGTGGAAGAGAACGAGCGCGTGGTTTCCGTGGAGCGCATCGAGGAAGCGGCGGAGAACGCGGAGTAGGGGATGAAAAAGCGCATCGGGCTTTATCCTGGCACCTTCGATCCGCTGACTCTCGGCCACATCGACATTATCGGCCGGGCGGTGAAGCTGGTGGATCATCTGGTGATCGGCGTGGCCACCAATCCCTCGAAATCTCCTCTGTTTTCCCTTCAGGAGCGGCTGGACATTATCCGCCATGAAACGGCACCGCTCACCGGCGACGGTCGCGCCACCATCGCGGTGGAGAAATTCGAAACGCTGCTGATCAAGTTCGCCGAGCAGGTTGGCGCGACAGTCATTGTGCGGGGACTGCGCGCGGTGTCCGACTTCGAATACGAATTCCAGATGGTCGGCATGAACCAGCGGCTGAACTCGGAGATCGAAACGGTCTTCCTGATGGCCGACCCGCGCCATCAGGCGATCGCCTCGCGACTGGTGAAGGAAATTGCCATGCTGGGCGGGGACATCAGCAAGTTCACCACCCCCTATGTCACCGATCTTCTGGTCAAACGTTGCAACGAGTTGAGGACAAAGTGAGCGAACCAGCAAACACCATCACTGTGGAACTGAAGAACGGACCGGTTATTATCGAGCTACGGCCCGATCTGGCCCCGAACCATGTCGAACGCATCCGGACGCTGTCGCAGCGCGGCTTTTACGACGGCGTGCCGTTTCATCGGGTGATTCCCAATTTCATGGCGCAAACCGGCGACCCGACCGGCACCGGCAGTGGCGGATCCGATCTGCCGGACCTGAAGGCTGAGTTCTCGAACGAAAAACATGTGCGGGGCACGGTCTCCATGGCGCGTACGGCCAATCCCAACAGCGCCAACAGCCAGTTTTTCATCTGCTTCGCGGACGCGCCCTGGCTCGATCGCCAGTACACAGTATGGGGCAAGGTGGTGTCCGGCATGGAGCACATTGACGCGATCAAAAAGGGCGGCGAGCAGAATAACGGCGCCATCTCCGGCGAGCCGGACCGCATTGTGAAGATGCGCGCATCGCAGGGCTGAGCCGGGCCATCCGCGTGTCCTCTCCGGCGGTTACCGATTACGAGCGCCGCACCACCCACAGCCGCAATCCGCTGGCGCGGTTTTCCCATCGGGCGCGCCTGAAGCAGGCGATGCTTCTCATCCGCCGCTACCTGCCGGAAGCTGGCGCGATGCTGGATTTCGGTTGTGCCGGCGGCGAATTGCTGCGGCAGGTGCGCGCAGGATTTCCGGGGGCGCGGCTGTACGGCCTCGATCCGTTTTCCGCGCCGGGCGACGGCTACACGCATTTGCGCGGTATTCCGGAATGCGCGGGACATTCGTTCGATGTCATCACCGCTTTCGAGGTGCTGGAGCATCTGAACGCGAGCGCCACCGAGGAATTCTTCGCCCTGGTGTCGGGATATCTGGGGCGTGACGGTGTTTGCATCGTCAGCGCCCCCAACATGCTTGGCCTCGCGCTGCTGCCCAAGCTTCTGCATGCGCTCGTCGCCGGCGGGAGCGCGCTGAACTACGGCCCAGGCGAGGCTTTGCGTGCGGCTCTATTGACGCAAAGCCCGACCCGGCTGCCGCCAAACCGCGCCGGCACGATGCGTCACAAAGGCTACGACTGGCGCCAAACGCGCGCCCGCATTGCCGCGGACTTCGAGGTGATCTCGGAAACGTTCTCCCCGCTGCCGCGGCTCTGGTGGGGCTTTAATAGCCAGTGGTTCTGCATTTTCCGTTCGCGTCGCGGCTGACGCAATTCGCAACATTTCGTTGGTCGCGCTTCTTCCGCGGCCCTCGCTAGGAAGCGTGCACTCATCCCACAGGATATTCGAATGACGCAGATGATTCCGTTCATCGATCTTCAGGCGCAGCGCCGCCGTCTTGGCGAGCCCCTCAATCGCGCCATTGCCGCAGCGGTGGAGTCCGGCCAGTGGATTCTGGGGCCGCAGGTGCGCGTGCTGGAGGAACAACTCGCCGAATTCGCCCGCGTGAAGCATTGCGTCGCCTGCGCCAACGGCACCGATGCCCTGCTGCTGGTGCTGCGCGCTTGGGAAATCGGACCGGGCGATGCGGTGTTCGTGCCCGCGTTCACCTTCGCGGCTTCCGCAGAAGTCGTGGCGCTGGTCGGCGCGACCCCGGTGTTCGTGGACGTGCTCGAGGATACTTACAATGTCGATCCGAAGAACTTCGAAGCCGCCATTGCCATGGTGAAGCGCGAGGGCAAGCACACGCCGCGCGCGATCATGCCCGTCGATCTCTTCGGTCAGCCTGCCGATTACCGCCTGATCGAGCCGATTGCCGCGCGCGAGAATCTGAAGCTGCTGGTGGATACGGCGCAGGCCTTCGGTGCAACGCTCGACGGGCGCCAGACCGCTTCCATCGGCGATGCCGCCGGCACGAGCTTCTTCCCGGCCAAGCCGCTCGGCTGTTACGGCGATGGCGGTGCAACCTTCACCAACGACAGCGGCCTGGCGGAACTGCTGCGCTCCCTCCGCATGCACGGGCAGGGCAACGACAAGTACGAAAACGTGCGCATCGGCGTGAACTCGCGTCTGGACACGATTCAGGCGGCCATTCTTAGCGAGAAGCTGAAGATCTTTCCGGAGGAGATCGAGATGCGCGAGCGCGTGGCACGGCGCTACACCGAAGCGTTTCGCCGCTCCAACCGCGTGCGCCCGCCGCACGTGATCGATGGTGCGCAATCCACCTGGGCGCAGTACACGATCCAGGTGCCGGATCGGGGCAAGCTCGCGGCCGACCTGAAGGCCAAAGGCATTCCCACTGCGATCTACTACCCGACGCCGCTGTCGCAGCAGAAGGGCTACGCGCATTTCCCGAGCGTCGGCACCCCGGTGAGCGATCGCATCTCCGGCCAGGTGATAAGCCTGCCGATGCATCCCTATCTGGACGAAGCCACGCAGGATCGCATCATCGCCGCCGTGCTGGAGAGCGCGGCCCTGACTGTTGTTCCGACTTCTGAATTCTGATTTCTGCCTTCTGGTATGGACGTCAGCCTGTTCGATTTCGAGTTGCCGGAAGAGCGCATCGCGCTACGGCCCGCGCGCCCACGCGATGCCGCGCGGCTGCTGGTGGTGCACAAGGACGCGCGTCTCGAGCAGGCGCATGTTTACGATTTGCCCAACTACCTGCGTAGCGGCGATGTACTCGTTGTCAACGATACGAAAGTGATCCCCGCCCGCCTGCATGGGCGAAGACTGGCCCGCAGCGGCGTGAAGGCCGCAGGCGCGAAGATTGAACTCATGCTCCACAAGCGCGTCGCCGCGGATCGGTTTCTGGCGTTCGCGCGGCCGGCAAAAAAGCTTGTTTCGGATGATCGACTGCAATTTGGCGAAATGCTCTCCGCGAAGGTGCTCGGGCGGTTGGAAGCCGGCGAGGTGGAACTCCAGTTCGATTGCGCAGGTTCACAACTGGATGAAGCCGTCAGGCGGGAAGGTGAAATGCCGCTGCCGCCCTATATAGCCGGCAAGCGGAAGCCGGACGGGCGGGACACGAACGACTACCAAACCGTGTTTGCCGCATGCGCGGGTTCCGTGGCTGCGCCGACGGCAGGCCTGCACTTCACGCCGGAGTTGCTCGCGCGGCTGAATGCGAATGGCATCACGCAAGAATTGCTGACTCTACATGTCGGCGCAGGCACCTTCCTGCCGGTCTCGGCAAGTAACACGGCAGACCACCGAATGCATGCGGAATGGGCAACGCTGCCGGAGAGCACGGCACAGCATCTGAATGCCACGCGCGAAAACGGCGGCCGGATCGTCGCCGTGGGGACCACCAGTTTGCGGGCCCTCGAAACAGCCGCGCGCGATGACGGCAGGCTTGCGCCGTTCTCAGGCGAAACCGCACTGTTCATCACGCCGGGCTACCGCTTCAAATCGTCTGACGTTCTGCTCACCAACTTTCACTTGCCGCGCTCGACCCTGTTTATGCTGGTCTGCGCGTTTTCGGGAATCGAGACGATGAAGCGCGCCTATGCCGAAGCCATACGGGAGCAGTATCGCTTCTATTCGTACGGCGATGCCTGCCTGCTATTCCGATGATCCAGCAGTTCGCCTTTGAAGTTCATGCCATGGATGGCGCTGCCCGCACTGGCGTCATCCGCAGCCCCCGCGGCGACATTCGCACGCCGGCCTTCATGCCGGTCGGAACAGCGGCCACGGTGAAGGCCATGCTGCCGGAGAGCGTGCGGGCAACCGGCGCGGACATTCTCCTTGGCAACACCTATCACCTGATGCTGCGGCCGGGTGCGGAGCGCATCGCGCGGTTGGGCGGACTGCACACCTTCATGGGGTGGAGCGGACCGATCCTCACCGATTCCGGCGGCTTCCAGGTGATGTCGCTCGCCAAACTGCGGAAAATCACCGAAGACGGCGTGCGATTTCAGTCGCACATCGATGGCGCGCCGGAATTCCTTTCGCCTGAGCGCGCCATGGAAATTCAGCGGCTGCTCGGCTCCGATATCCAGATGGTGCTGGACGAATGTCCGCCGTTTCCGTCCAGCGAAGCGCAAATCGAAGCGTCGCTGGCGCTGTCGATGCGGTGGGCGCAGCGTTCGAAAGCTGCATTCGGCGAACAACCCGGCCGCGCCTGCTTCGGCATCGTGCAGGGCGGTGTGTTCCCGCAGTTGCGAACGCGGTCGGCAGAACAGCTGATGCAGATCGGTTTCGGTGGTTATGCCGTCGGCGGCCTTGCCGTGGGCGAGGGACAATCCGCGATGTTCGACGTGCTGGACGCGACAGCCCCACTGCTTCCGTCGGATCGCCCGCGTTATCTGATGGGAGTCGGCAAGCCGGACGATATCGTCGGCGCGGTCTCACGCGGCATCGACATGTTCGATTGCGTGCTCCCCACCCGCTCCGGCCGCAATGGGCAGGCATTTACCCGCGCCGGTACTTTAAACCTTCGTAATGCTCGTCATGGTGAGGATCCCGCGCCGCTCGATCCGGAATGCCGCTGCCCGGCCTGCAGCAAGTTCAGCCGTGCCTATCTTCACCACGTGGTCAAGGCCAACGAGATTATCGCCTCCATGCTGCTCACCTGGCATAACCTGACCTACTATCAGGATCTCATGTCCGGTCTGCGGGCCGCCATTGCGGCTGGCGCGCTGGAAAGTTTTGCGCAGGATTGCGCGCAGAATTGGAGCGCCGGCGAACTTCGGCACTGTTACAGTTTGGCCCGCTGATCTGGCGACAGGGCATTCCATCTGATTTGATCTACGAGTTCTATTAGGGTCGCGGCACCCCCAAACAAGGCCACCGCATAGATCGAATTAAGCGCCATTGTGAATAGGATGTCCTCTGGCAATATGGCTCGGTAATATTCGAACATGATGAAGCGCACGATGCTGACCAGAAGATATGTCGGGATCAAAGCCCAGATGATCCGCGCGAACTTGTTTGCCGGTTTTTCCATGAAATCGCTCCCCCTTCGCACCTTGGCTACGGTAGACTAGCCTCATGCCAAAGACTCCAACAGGTGCCAAGCGCCCCGCCGATGTCATCGGCAACGCCGTCCATGTCATGCGGATAGCTACGGGGCAGGTTGAGCCTGAGGCTCCCAAGCGGAAAGCGGCAACCCCTAAGAAGCGCCCCGCCAAACGTCAGAACAAGCGCCCCTGAGGGGACTCCGCCATCTTGGGCGGGTAGAACATCCCTACGATGATCCATGAGCTAGGGTGACCATGCATGGTCCCAACGTAAAAATGGGTATCGCACCGCTGCATCATCTCTTGCTCGTAACGCTCTCTAAATTTGTTCTCCCACCCGCCCCCATACAGGCGCTTACACTTGCGGTATAACTCCGCCATCTCCCAATCCGTGCAAAGCATCTTGTGACCCTTACAAGCCGCCTCAGCGCACGTGAACTCGTAACGAAAATCGAAGGGTATTTTTTCGAGCTCGTCCTTAGGTATGTGTCCCTCAAACAAGGCTGTCTGACTCAGAATTTCCTTCTGCTTCGGCGTCCAATCCGGCTCACAGGGCTTGATTACAAGACGGTCGATCTTGCCCGGACGGAAGAGGCCCAGAGTGGGGTGCCCAAGCTGATCGTTTCCTACCTGATCGGGAGCCGTGAAGCGGAATGCGCCTACGAGTTCATACAGGACGTTGCAGCGCGTCTTGCCAATCGGGTGCAGCTAACCACTGACGGTCACCGGCCCTATCTGGACGCGGTTGAGGAAGCGTTTGGAGCCGATGTCGATTATGGGATGCTGGTCAAAATCTACAGCGAGACGCCGGACCTAAAGGGACCGGAACGCAAGTATTCTCCGGGCGAATGCTGCGGCACGAAAAAGCGGAAGATCACCGGCAACCCTGACCGCAACCACGTCTCAACCAGCTATGTTGAGAAGCACAACCAGTCCATGCGCCAGCATATGAAGCGGTTTGCGCGGCTGACGGCGGCTCACTCCAAAAAGGTTGAGAACCATATCCACATGGTGAGCCTCTACACGGTCTGGTATAATTCGTGCGGATCAATTCAGCCGTGAAAATGGCTCCGGCTATGGCGGCTGGTATCAGTGACCGGCTTTGGGAAATGGACGATCTGGTCCGCTTGGTTGAGGAATGGGAGCGGGCGAATGCCTGACGCCAGCGGTTACTTCACATATCGCGAGTGGGAAAAATGGGCGGTCGATAAGATCACCGCCATAGGCACCGGCCGCATGAAGCTGATCGATGAAAATGACCGCGAGGGCTATCTCAGGGTTCAAATCGAGTCGATGATCCGGCAGGCGCTCCGTCATGGGCGCTCAGGGCGTGGAGACGATGACCCGGTTAGCCCGTGAAATTCAAACTGTAACAGTGCCCGAACTTCTCGGATTGACCGGGGGGGCTGCCCTACCTATGGTCCGGCCGCCCTTTGGCCGAGCCCGTAGCTCAGGGGTAGAGCATCTGACTTTTAATCAGAGGGTCGATGGTTCGATCCCATCCGGGCTCACCAACCGCTTCGGCAATATAGTTAAGTCGGCTTGATGCTCTCTGGATTGGAGAGTAAAACCCCGCCCCGATTGGGTTTTTCCGGCGCGAAGCGAAAGAGCTGGGGCTGATGTCATTCAGGAAATTCTGGATCGCTGCGATGCGGGCGGCTGCGGTTGCCGGCCTTGTTTGTGGCGCCGGCCACGATGCGGTTTACGCGCAGACTGTGCCATCCACCACAAGTCCCGATGTCCAGAGCATTCTGAACGCCATCAGCGGTCAGTCGGCGGCGCCGACCGTCACGCCGCCTGCACAACAAATCCCTCCCACACCCGCGCAGCCATCCCAGACGACCATTGCGCCCGCGACGCCTGCCCCACCCCCAACGCAACAGCCACCGTCACAGGTGGAGCAGCTGTTTTCGCAGCGGGCCGGCCGTACGCTGACGCAGTACGGCTATGACCAGTTCGGGGTGGGTAGTCCCGTACCGGTGACACAGGTCGGTGCCCTGCAGGACAGCTACGTCCTGGGCGTCGGAGATCAGATCAACGTCGTCCTGCGCGGGCACGAAAACGTGGCCTACACCGCGACGGTCGATCGCGACGGCCGCATCATCCTGCCGGAGCTGCCGCCGATCACCGGCGCCGGCCGCACGTTTGGCGAAGTACGAGCCGACATCGCCCAACGCGTCGCCCGGTTAATGATCAACACCCAGGCCTTCGTTTCCATCGGGACGGTGCGGCAGGTTGCGGTGCTCGTCACCGGACAAGTGGCGTCGCCGGGTGTTCGCACCCTGACGGGCCTGAATACGCCTATCGATGCCATCCTGCTCTCCGGCGGAATCCTCAAGACCGGCAGCCTGCGTAATGTCACCTTGGTCCGCGGCAGGCGTCACATTCGGCTGGATCTGTACTCTTTGCTGGGGGCCGGCTCCTTCGCCTCCGTGGGCGCCCTGACCGAGGGTGATCGCATCATCGTGCCACCGATCGGGCGCACCGTGGCGGTTGCAGGCATGGTGAACCGCCAAGGCATTTTCGAGCTGGCGCCCGGCGCGAGTGCCATCACGGAAGAATCGCTCGTAGGTCTTGCCGGCGGCGCCAGCATTGCCGGCGCCAAGCGGCTGCAGAAGATGGAGCTTCTTCCTGACGGCCGCACCTTGATGGTGCCAGTAACGAAAAATGGAATCGTCAAGGCCGGCGAAATCCTGTTCGTGGATTTCGAGCGCTCTGCCTCGACCGGCGTCGTTCAGCTGATGGGAGAGGTATCGGTGCCGGGAAACCGTTCGCTCAGCGCCGCGCCAACCATTTCCAGTTTAATCCGCGATGCAGACGATCTCACACCGCAGTCTTACACGCTCTTCGGGGTCGTAATCCGGCGCGATCCGCGGACGAATCTGCAGGTTGTCATTCCGTTTTCCATCGCCCGTACCTTCGAGAAGAAGGAAGATCTGAAGCTCGCCGACAACGATATCGTCTATGTTTTCAATCAGTCGGAGATCGCCACGCTTGCGGCCGCCGCCAGTGCTGCGCTTGGCAACACGGCTTCCGCCTCGCAGAACCCGCTCTCGGTTCTGCGGCCAGCAGGTAATTCCTCCACCTCTTCGGGAACTTCGTCTCAGCCGCAGACCGGTGCATCGGGGCAGAGTTCCAGTCCTTCCGCCACTCCACCGGGTGGTTCATCTGCCGCCAATGCGGCGATGCCGGTCACGGCGGGAGGCCCTTTGTCGACGCCTCCATCTTCCCTCCCTGGCAGTATTCAGACCGCCGCCCCGTCCGCAGGTGTGGCCACGGCGCTGCTGGCCGGCAACGCTCCGCCGCAACCCTCCACCACGCCGACCGCTTCCCTGCCCAGCACGGCGGCGCCCATCGCGGGCATCGGCCAGGCGCAGGCTACCGCTGGAGCCACCGGGGGTGCCGCGGCAACGGTGGCCACCAACAAATCGTCCACCGTCGTTTCGCTGGACCAGATCGCCGCCACTCTCGGCATACCCACCGTCGAACTCGTCAATGCGTCGCGCGACTACCTGGTGACCATCAGCGGAGAGGTCAGAAACCCAGGTTCGTATCTCGCAGTTGCCGACACCAGTCTGGCTTCCCTCATCGCCGCCGCGGGCGGCGTTCAGCGGGAGGCGGATCTTTCCGCTGTTGAAATCACCTCCACGCTGATCGACGAGAACACTGGCGTGTCTCGCACGGTACGCAACACGCTTCGCGTCACCGGTCAGGATTTCGCCAGTATTTCGCTCAAGCCTTTCGACACGGTTCGGCTGCGGCCGGTATTTTCGGATCGCAATGGCGAGACGGTCACAATACTGGGGCAGGTCCGCTATCCCGGCACGTTCGATATTACGCGAGGCGAGCGGCTCTCCTCCGTGCTGGCGCGCGCGGGCGGTCTTACGGACGAAGCCTATCCTTTTGGAACGGTCTTTACCCGCCAAAGCGCAGCCATCCAGGAATCGGACGGTAACCAGCGAACCGCGCGGCTGCTGGAGGACAACATCGCGACCGCAGCGACGGAGCCGAGCACCATCATCAATCCCTCGGGCTTGAGCTATGTCCAGCAAATTGCGCAGGCACTGCAGTCTGCGCCCGCCCTGGGCCGCATCTCCGTGACGGCCGATCCGGTTGTGCTCGCCACCAAGCCCGAACTCGACATGCTGCTCGAGTCTGGCGACACGGTGTACATCCCCAAACGGCCCTCGACAGTGACGGTAACGGGCGAAGTGCTCAACAATGGCGCATTCGCGTACAAGGCCGGTATGAATGCCCACGATTACATCGAACTGGCGGGCGGTGAGAATGGCTCCGCCGATGACACTCTGGTTTTTGTTGTTCTTCCGGACGGAACGGCGCGGCCGGAAGGCAGCAGCTGGTTTAGTTTCGGCAATGGACACGACATCCCACCCGGTTCCATGATCGTCGTGCCGCGCGATCCGCAGCCGTTCAACTGGATGGTGTTCACCATCAACATCACGGACATCATCAGCAAGCTGGCGACGACTGCCGCCGCGCTCGCGGTGATCCAAAGCAAATAGCGATTAACTGGTGGCAGCCGACCTGATCTGTTGGAGCAGGTCGGCAGCCAGTTTTTCCCGATCGTAATCCCGCGCCAAGCGCAGGCAGCCCTCGCGCAATCGGGCGCGAAGCTCTGGATCGTCCCGCAATCGCAACACCGCTTCTGCCAAAAGGCTAGGCTGTTCCGGCGGGACGACAAGCCCCGCGCCATACCGCTGCACCAGCTCGGTTGAAGCGCCCACCGCGCTGACGATCATCGGTTTGCCCAACGCGGCAGCCTCGAAAATCTTCCCGGGGATGGTAATTTCAATCTGATCGGTCCGCTTCAGCGGGATAAGGATTGCGTCAGACGCGGCAATGTACTCGGCGGCAAGCTCAAGCGGTACCAGGCCGACGAAGGTTACGTTGTCGAGTTGCAGGGCTTTGGCGCGGGTCATGAGTGCTTCTCGCCGCGCACCTTCGCCAACGAAAAGGAAGTGAGCCTCGGTTCCACGCAAGCAGCCGGCCGCATCAAGGACCACTTCCAGGCCCTGAGCCATGCCGTGCGTTCCGACATAGCCGACCACGAACTTCTTCCCCAAGCCCAATTCGTCTCGGAGCCCCCTCCCGTCCTTGGTTGCCGCGGCACGGCTCAGGTCGATCCCGTTCGGTGCCACCCCCACCTTTTGAGGGGGAACACCACGCGCAATCAGGCGGCTTCTAATCCCATCGCTGACCGCCACAATTCGGTTCGCATTTCTATAAAGCCCGTACTCCAGCCGGCGTAAGGCGCGAACGAATAAATTCTCGTCCATGATGCCGACGGAGACGATGGAATCCGGCCAGAGGTCGCGCACTTCAAACACCCAAGGCTTGCGTTTGAGTGTGGCAAGCCATTGTCCCGCCAGCCCGGTCAACAACTGCGGCGAGGTCGCCACAATCACGTCAGGCCGCTCGAACAGCCCTGCCGCGAACCCCGAAAGGGCGAAACTGAGGAAATCGAGAGAGCGCCGGAAGACACCGCGGTTGGCGGCCATGACAGTCCACACACGGACGACGCGGATCCCCTCCAGCGTTTCGGTCTGGTAGAGGCGATTGCGGTACGGCGGCAGCGCGCGTCCCAGGGGGAAATTCGGAACGGAGGTGATGACCGTCACCTCTTCGCCCTGGCGGACCCAGGCGCGAGCATGATCAAAGGCCCGCAACGCCGGGCTGTTCGTTTCTGGCACAAAATTATCGGTCAGCAGTAGAATGTGCATAAAGAGGCGCTGGGAAGGGTGAGGTTTACAGGGCTCGCCCGCAAAACGCTTCCTGCCTGTCAACTTTAGCTTTGGCAATCCTGCAGATTCTCCCCGTTTTGCCCAACGAATCCAGCAATTCTGCTGTTGTGCCGGCGAGTGGGGGTTGCTAGGCTACGGCCCGCGAGTTGTGGGGTTTCCGCGTTGGACAGCAGTTCCGAGCAAGACGCTCTTGCCGGCCGGATTCTTTCGCCGGGCTTGGCCAGGCCCAAAGTGGCCGCCGTCGGATGTGGGCAG
>Ga0157372_10003596_pt1 | contig 16685 bp, 12 predicted proteins | sample C55metaG_FD_115307 | JGI IMG/M metagenome (GOLD analysis project Ga0157372, IMG submission 115307) | Corn rhizosphere microbial communities from Kellogg Biological Station, Michigan, USA - C5-5 metaG | ecosystem: Host-associated > Plants > Roots > Rhizosphere > Soil | place: USA: Michigan... | reverse complement strand
GTCGAAATGCTGATCGGCGATGCCGCGCACGCGCGCGACGTGCTGGGTTGGCAGGCGAAGACTTCGCTCGAAGAGCTGTGCCGGATGATGGTGGAAGCCGATCTCAAGCGAGTCGAACGTGGCGCCTTGTTCTGACAAGCCGCGCTCGCTGCTGACGACGGTTGCCAGGGTCTCGCGGCGCTATGCTGTGGTGGCGTCGAAATGATCTGGCTTGAACCGGTTTATCACGTCTATTGGGCCGAGCCTGCCAAACGCGTGGGAAGTCAATGGAGCTAGAGAACCACCCTATCATCTGGAGCCATGGTATCGCCGTAGTAATTCCGAGCTACCGGGTGGTGCATCACATTCTCGAGGTGGTGAACGCCTTCGGGCCTGAAGTAGACGTTATTTACTGTGTTGACGACGCCTGCCCCGAAGGCAGCGGCGATTTCATCGCGTGCAACGCGTCCGACCCCAGAATCAGGGTGCTTCGTCACGCGCAGAATCTTGGAGTTGGTGGTGCCGTAATGACTGGTTATCGCCAAGCGATAGCGGACGGAGCGCGAGTCATCGTGAAGGTCGATGGTGATGGCCAAATGAATCCAACGCTTATACCTGCATTTGTGACGCCGATCCTTCGCGGCATAGCGGATTATACAAAGGGTAACCGGTTCTGGGATCTGCGTCAGATCAAGCAGATGCCATTCATGCGTCGAATCGGCAATCTCGGCCTAAGCTTCCTGGCAAAGGCTAGTACTGGCTACTGGAATGTATTCGATCCAACAAATGGTTATACGGCAATACATGCAGACATTGCTGCTCGCCTGCCTTTGGACTCTATCAGTAAGCGTTACTTTTTCGAAACCGACATGCTATTCCGTCTCAATACTCTACGCGCCGTTGTGCTGGATGTTCCAATGGATGCGAGGTACGGGGACGAGACCAGCAGTTTGAAAGCATCGCGCGTCCTTGTCGAGTTTTCCTTCAAGCATTTGCGCAACTTTTGCAAGCGCATCTTCTATAATTACTTTCTGCGTGATCTCCCGGTAGCCTCAATCGAACTTCTATTGGCGGTTGGGCTGCTCGGCTTTGGCATGACGTTTGGTGCATGGCGGTGGTGGCTTTCGTCCCATACCGGACACGCTGCTTCGATCGGCACAGTGATGATCCCCTCGCTCGCGCTTGTGTTTGGTATGCAGCTGGCGCTGGCGTTCCTGAATTATGACGTTGCCAGCGTGCCGCGACGAGCTTTGCATCCTCGCTTGAATCATCGACTGCCACCGGCGGATACAAAGTGATTAAACGCCTGCTGGACCGCATGCGGGAGCCCGAGGTCGCCGGATGTTCGATGGATGACCTTGCTCGCTTTGAAGCACATCGTGCAGTGCTGCGAAGAAAGAGCTTGATACGGGGTGTATTTGATGAATTTCATCAGGTTTTCGTCCGGCTCGACAGCCAGTATCTCTCGGGGCCAGGCTTGCTTGTTGAGCTCGGTGCCGGTGTATACCCGGTGCGTGAGACTGTGCCCGGTGTGCTAGCTACCGATATCGTACCGGCAGATCATCTCGATTGCGTTCTTGATGCGGGCAATATGGATTTGGCTGATTCCAGCGTCCATGCATTCTACTTGCAAAATGTATTTCATCATTTTCCGCGGCCCTCCGCGTTCTTTACCGAACTCGAGCGTACCCTTGCTCCAGGTGGTGGTGCCATCCTCATAGAGCCTGCGAGCGGGTTGATCGCCTCATGGCTCTATCCACGTTTATTCGCCACCGAAGGTTATGACAAACACACAGGTAGTTGGGATACTCCGGTGGACGGCCCTATGATCGGTGCGAATCAAGCGCTGAGTTATCTTGTGTTCGATCGTGATTATGCCCGCTTTGAACGCGAGCACCCTATGCTTGAAGTCGTTCATAGAGACGTACTTGGCAGCTGGCTTCGGTATCTGTTGAGTGGCGGCCTCAATTTTCGTCCTATCTTTCCCGCTGCGGGTACGCGGTTCCTCAAGTTGGTCGAGTGTGGCCTCATGCCTTTTCGGCGAACACTGGGACTTCATCGTATTATTGTCATGCGCAAGCGAATTTCGGCATGATCGGGATGTTCAGCCGCTATCTTGGTGTCCAGATTATCGCCTATGGAATTGATATAGGAGGGTTCCTCCTGCTCTGCTTATTGATCAGTCCAGTGCCCGCGAACGTGTTATCCAAAATGGCAGCAGGAAGCTTTGCCTTCATTGCGCATCGACGAGTTACGTTCAAAGTTCATAGATATGGCGGCGGACGTGGGCAGCTACTGAAGTATGCAGCTCTTTTGGCGATAAATATCCCGATCAGCAGCGGTTTGCTCGTGTTACTTTTAACTTGGTTGCCTGTCGCAGCCTTGGCTAAAATTGTCAGCGATACGATCTGTGTTGGAATGACGTTTGTTCTGTCACGGCACCTCGTTTTTACCCGTAAGCGTTCGGCTAAATCGTTGTGAGACTCCTCGGGCTTACTGGCGCTTCTGGGTACATCGGGCGTACTGTCTTGCGGATTGCTGTTGCATCCGGATGGCGTGTCGTCGCAATCGGGCGATGCCCCGTTGAAGGCGCACACGAGTGGAGGTTCGCCGACCTTTGTTCCACTCCGCCGGAGGGTCTGCTCGGCGGCCTTGATGCAGTGGTGCACCTTGCGGCAAATACGGGGGGCGGCATTGTTTCGCCAGCATCGGAGGTTGCCTTTGCGCGCAGGCTTGCTTTGCAGGCAGCCAACGCAGGCGTGCCTATTATTTGTTGCTCTAGCCAAGCCGCTGCGGCTGACGCACCCAGCAGCTACGGCCGCACGAAGTACGATATCGAACAGCAAGTTTTGCCGTTGAACGCCATAGTAGTTCGCCCGGGACTCGTCATTGGTGGTCCCGAGACAGGGTTGTTCGGGTTGCTGGTCACCTTGGTCCGCACATCCCCGGTATTGCCTGATCTGCTTCCGCGTCCGGCGGTGCAGCCGGTACACGTGGAAGATCTTGCTCTCGCGATGTTGGCAGCCATTAGGCGTAATGATTTGGGGGGGCGTATTCTCGCTGCCGCTGGTGAACCCATCGCTTTTATTGACCTATTGGTCGGCATTGCACGTTATCGCCTGGGAGTGCGGCGACTGCGCATGCCAGTTCCCATATTCATACTGCGAGGCATGTTTGCCATTGCTGCGCTAAAGTTCGGTTCACGGCTATCTCCGTCCCGTATGGATTCACTGGCGAGGCTCCCGTTGCTCAATGCCCGTGATGATTTGGCCGCACTGGGCGTTTCTTTGCGTTCTGTGTCCAGCGCCCTAAGTCGAAGTGGGCAGAGTACTCGCGGCCTGCTACTTGAGGCTCGTGCTCTGGCACAGGCGACAACCAACGTTTCCCCTCCGCCAGAGCTGTTGCGACGTTATGTGCGGCTATTGCGGGTTTTCGGACAGGAAGAAGGTTTGCCAATACCCAATTCGTTGCTTTGCAGGCCGACTTGGCTGGCCGCGGTTGACTTGTCGTTTCGGGAAAGGCGGGAGGCGCGCTTTGGAGGATTCGCTTGGCGAATGAATCTCATGTCGCGTCTTGCAGAAACGCAACCTGAGTTGGCTGGTCTATATCTAATGACGTCGCCTCGAACCGGGAGGATCGCCGTAATGCGTGGGCTGATGGGGGCATGCTTACATGAAGCCCATAGCCGCTTCATAGCTGCCGGGGCGCGCTATCTCGCTAAAGGGCTGAAATGAGTGCCACCCCTGAGCCAGTCTTCGTCATTGGGGCCGGTCCCGCGGGTACTTCCGCGGCCCTGGCGTTACGAGAACGCGGCATACCCGTGCATATGCTCGATGCTGGTGTGGCTCGTATCAAGCTTCCGCCAGTCGGCAACGTTCTCAAGCTTCGCTTTGGCGACCACCAGCAGTGGCGATGGCAGATAGGAGCATCCGGCGAAGCCATGGCTGCGTCTCCAGAAGCGTCGCCCAAACTCAGGGTGCCAGGATTGGGCCCAATTTTTGATGGTTACGCTGCAGCAAATCGAATTCGCCCGGCGGAGGGGTTTCACGTGGTCGGCGCATTGGCGGCTGGAGGACTCTCAAATGCTTGGGGCTGTGGAGTTGCTCGTTTTGATACTGTCGAGTTGGGCACCTTGGCCGATGACCGAGCAGCAATGGAAGAGTCGTATGACCGCGTTGGACGTCGCATGGGACTGAGTGGTGCGAGTGCCGACGCGCTAAGCTCACGTTTGGGATTGGACGAAATCAGTGCTCCCGCTTTGCCGCTCGATTCCTTGCACAAGCGGTTATGGAAGCGTCGTGAGCGAAGTGGGAATTCTGTTCGAATTGGCCGAGCTCGGGTTGCGGTGCTCAGCAAACCTCAAAATGGTCGTTTAGCATGCGACCTGTCGGGCATGTGCTTGTGGGGATGTGCACGTCGGTCGACTTGGTCGGCAGTATCCGACGCCGAACGTTTGAAGCGCGATCCCGGCGTCGCTTTCGATAGAGGCGTAGTCGTAGATGCTTTGCGACCAGATGGGGCTGGAGGCTGGTGGATCGAATCGTCAGTCGCCGGAGGAACGCGACGCTACCGCGCTCGAGTGGTGTTACTTGCGGCAGGCACCTTGGCCACCACGCGATTGGCGCTAACCGCTTTGCCTCAGCCTCCGGTCCGCCTTCGTTTGAAGTCAAACCCAATGGCGGCCTTTCTACTGTGCTTACCTGCGATGCTTGGAGCACCACGTGAGCCTGCCTTCGGTCTCGCACAGCTTTCCTTTGCAATCACACAGGGTCTTGCCGCCGAAAGCTGTGGCAATCTTTTTTCCACAGTTGGCTTACCAGTGAACGATTTTCTCACCCATCTTCCCATTTCACGACGTGCGGGACTACCGCTTTTACGTGCGTTGCTTTCGTCATGTGTCGTGGGCAATCTGTTCCTGCCCGGCGAACTCTCAGCACATACGGTTTCGTTGGGAGCCGAGAATTCCTTGAGCATAAACGGAGGAGCTGATCCGCGGCTCGCAGAAATAGTCGCGGATGGAAGATCAACGCTGCAGCGTGCGTTTCGAAAAATGGGTGCCTGGCTGCTCCCGGGGAGCTTCGTCGAGGGACCTGCGGGGGCTGATTTGCACTACGCTTCGACTCTTCCAGTCAGTCGTCATCCTGCCGCGCATGAATGCCGGCTCAGTGGCGAACTGGCTGGCCTGCCGGGGGTATACGTAGTAGACGGCGCTGCGCTACCCAACTTGCCAGCTAAGCCACACACTTTGACGATCATGGCCAATGCGGATCGGGTTGCAAAGCGGATCTCGATTTCCTGATGAGCGGTATTGCAAGTTGCTTCGAATCCAACCCAATTGGAGTAGTTCGCTCGGGGTGCATGCCTGATAGGTCCAGAGTTAATGAGGAAAATTGAGTGATCAGTGACCACGAAGAGACTACGTGGCGAGCTTCGACGAAGACGAATCCGGGGGTACTCGTTTGGTGCCTTTTTGCGATCTTGGCATCTGGCATTTTGATTCTTATCCGCATACTGCCAATCGGAGGGCCCGCAGTTTTCTCCGATGAGTATGCTTATGCGGCTTGGTCTTCCGCATTCTTCCACGGATCACACGCACCGCCGCCGTTAGCGGCGTCAGTTGGTAACTGGGTGTACCTGCGTCTTTATGGAATCGTTTTTGCGGGTGTTGGGTCATTCCTTATAAAGGCCCGCGTACTCAACGCGGCAATTTCCGCATTGGCAGCGGGCGTCCTGGTTTCAACGTTTCAGACGGCGTCGCCGAACACGAAGCCCCAGTTGGCGGTGGTGCTTTCGATCGGGTTTGCGGCTGGGTTGCTTGGCACGTACGCCGCCTATTTCATGCCCGAAGCGCCGTACTTTGCATGCGTGTGCTTCTGGCTGTACTGCGCGACGCGGTACGCCAAAGATCCTACTGTCCTACTTGCACTGGGAACGGGTCTCGTGGGTGGGCTGGCAACGATGACCAAAGCGCACGGAATTTTGATGCTGCCCGCAACCTTGGTGATGTTCACCCTCGTCGGGCTTCGAGTGAAACGAAGCTGGGGGCGATGCTGTGTTGATGCGACGGCTCTTGTTTTAGGTTGGTTTGTGTGTACCACATTGTTAGGGCTTTTTCTCGGCAATGGTTCTGGGATCAACCCAATTGGCAGCTTTTACTCCGGGTTGGGGATGCACGCGGCCGAAACCGTAGGCGGTGATCGTGGCGGCGTGATCGTCCAGCTTGGTCTACAGCATGTTGCGACGTTTGTTGCAATCGCCGGGATGCCCATTTTGCTGTGTGCGTGGCTGGCGTTGGTAGCGCTATTTAGGCCGTTGGGAAGCGGCTATCACTCGGCCTTGCAGTTCCCGGCATTTGCGCTGGGTTGCATGCTGATCGGGATGTTAGCTGTCACCGTGGTATTTACAGTTTCCGTTGCGGGTGCAGGACCTTTCGAAACCATCTCTCGCCTGCATGGAAGGTACTACGAGCATTTCGCCATTCTTGCTGCCTGCTTTGGCATCATTGGCAGCCGTAGCGTCCTGTCGCGGTGGTCCTTATGGGCAAGGGCGCTAGTGTTCGGTCTGTTCCTTGTGCTGCTCGTCATGGCGTGGCGATTGCTTCAAGGGGTGAAATGGCAAAATCCTAACGACTTTGCGATAGCTTACGCCCTGTTTGCGGAGCCGCAAGGCCGACTCTGGGCATTATCGCTCTCGGGCATCAGTGCCTTCCTTGCGCTGGTATGGCCGAAACATTCTCCAGCCATTCTTGCCTGCGCGCTATTGGTCTGGCTTGGATTCGACGCGGTGTCGATGGAGAAACTTCGCTGGCCGATTCAAGAGCAGCCGGCTGGGCGCGTGGCCGCGATGGTGGCTGCCAATGCGGCAGGCGCTAATCCGCGCGTGTCGATTGAGCTCGTCGGGTCGAGTGCGACCGTTCCGGTATATCGCGCGGCGTTTCATTTGCTCAACGAGCGAATTGGATTTGCATTGGCGAGCGACGCAAAAACCTGTGGTGTAGACGGCAACACGCCAGATTGGGTAATCACGGTTGATGGTGAACGCGATCCGTGTGCGTACCCGGATCGCATTCGCATTGGCGACGCATCGGCTGCGCAGCGGCCCGGCCCGTCTGCGGCAGTGGCATTGCCCGGAGCCCAAGCGCGTTACGGCGCCAAGTTGGTACTGATCGGCCAACCGACCATTGCCACCGACGGGAAAGAGATACTGGTGAAGGTAAACGTCACCAACGACGGCCCGACCATCTTCGGCTCTTCCAGCGAGCCTCATAACATCAACTTGGGCGCTCACAGCATCAATGCGGCCGGCGATATTGTAGTTAATGATCTTGCACGGGGCCATCTTCCAAAAATCGAACCAGGCAAAACGGCCGGAGCCATGATTTTGCTGCCGATTAGCGAAGTGTTGGGACGCCGAGTTGAGCTGCTTCCCGTAGAGGAAACCGTGGCTTGGTTCGATCAATGGGGAACCAAGCCGCTGGTTATAGGACCATTTGAAGCATGTGCCGGTTCTGTGATCGGGCAAGTGTGTGACGTGTCTGGCAAGCCGTTACCCAAAACGTCTACTACTGTTCAATAGACTTCGCCGCTGCCCGCGGGCAGAACTCATGTCAAGCCCTGCCGTACACGTCTTCCAACCGCACGATATCGTCCTCGCCCAAGTAACTTCCGGATTGCACTTCGATCAATTCCAGCGGTACCTTGCCGGGATTGCGCAGGCGGTGCACCGCACCCAGCGGCAGGAAAGTGCTTTCGTTTTCCGCCACCAGAAACACGTCTTCATTGCGGGTAACCTCGGCGGTACCTGAAACGATCACCCAATGTTCCGCACGGTGATGGTGTTTTTGCAGGCTCAGTGCGGCGCCCGGTTTTACGGTGATCCGCTTTACCTGGAAGCGCTCGCCCAAGTCAATGGAGTCGTAGCTTCCCCACGGCCGGTACACCTTGCGGTGGAACATGTGTTCCTGACGGCCATTTGCTTTGATCTTGTCGACCAGCTTCTTGACTTCCTGCACACGCGCTCGTGGCGCGACCAGTACGGCGTCCGGCGTATCAACGATCACAATGTCTTCCAGACCCAGTGCCGCGATCAAGCGCCGCTCGGTGCCACGCACGAAACAGTTGCGACTGTCGATGGCGATTACGTCGCCTTCCAGCCGGTTGCCATCGGCATCGCGTTCGGATGCCGCCCACAGCGCGTCCCATGAACCGATGTCGCTCCAGGCACAACTCACCGGGACTACCGCGGCGCGCGAAGTTTTTTCCATCACGGCATAGTCGATGGAATTATCCGGCGAAGCCGCGAAGGCGTCCCTGTCGATGCGCACGAAATCCAGGTCGGCTTTCGCCGCTTCGAAGGCAGCTTGGGTGGCGGCATGCATGGCCGGCGCATGTTGATGCAATTCTTCCAGGAAACGCGACGCCTTGAACAGGAACATCCCCGAATTCCACTCATAATCGCCGGCATCCGCGTACTGCTTCGCCTTAGCAGCGTCCGGCTTTTCCACGAAGCGCTCGACGCGGAAGCCTGCACCACCCAGCGCCTCGCCGCGCTTGATATAGCCGAACCCCGTTTCCGGACCCTCGGGGCGGATGCCGAACGTCACCAGCCAGCCGTCACTGGCAAGCGGCTGCGCATTGGCCACGGCTTCGACGAAGCTGGCGGTATCACCGATCAAGTGATCGGCGGGCAGCACCAGCAGCGTGGCATCTGCATCTTTCGCCAGCGCCTGCCACGCTGCCAACGCGATCGCCGGTGCGGTATTGCGCGGCATAGGCTCCAGAAGAATGGTGGAGTCCTCAATTTTCAGCTCGCGCGACTGTTCTGCAACCAGAAAACGGTGTTCCTCGCTGCACACCACGATCGGTGCGCCAACTCCGGCCAGCGCTCCAGTCCGGGCAATGGTCTGTTGGAACAACGTTCCGGGGCCCGCAAGCTCCAGAAACTGTTTGGGCAGGTTTTTGCGGGAAAGCGGCCACAAACGCGTGCCGCTGCCGCCGCTGAGGATGACGGGCGTGAACATGGAGGTCTCCCTGAAAGTCAGGTGGGCCAATGTAGCAGGCGGCGGCGCACCGTGAAACGGCTGAACAGATCCGAAAGCGTCGCACGAGGATATTTCCGCATCACCCTATAATCGTGGTTCACTGCCGCTTTGCCGAGGTTACGATTCATGCGAGTCCCCATAATTGCGTTAGCTTGCTTCATGCCCGCTGCACTTACCCTTGCAGCTTGTGGACCGAGCCAATCTTCGAGTCCATCTGCAGCAGCGACTGCGCAGGGCGCGGCATCAGGGGCGGCGGCTCAATCCCGGGACTACCACGCTGAGTTGGCGCTGGTCGGTCAACCAGAACTGGCGGCGGATGGCAAGAGCATCATCGTGCGCGTGAACATCACCAACGATGGGCCAATCCCGTTTGGAACGCAGGCAACGGCTGTCCACAATGTGAACCTCGGGGCGCACAGCATCGACGCTGCCGGCAAAATAATGGACAACGATTTGGCCCGCGGCAGCATGCCCCAAGCTGCTCCTGGCGCGACTGTGAAGGCGACGGTATCACTGCCGATCGACAAGATGCTGGGAAATCGGGCTGAGCTGCTGCCCGTCGCAGAAGGCGTAGGCTGGTTCGACAAGTGGGGAACCAAGCCGTTGGTGGTGGGTCCCTTTATGGCGTGTAGCGATGCATCCTTCGGGAGGATTTGCGATGCGGCTGGCATACCGCTGACTTTAGCGCAGCAGTGAGACAGATCGCCAGACGCGAGCCATCTTGCGTAAAAGGATCGACGCAATATCACCGCTTGCGCGAGTCCGACAATCCGGGCCAGTCCTCCAGCTCATCGGCATGAAACCGTCAAGTCAACCTGATCAACCTGGAACTGCCATGGATGTGGATGCGCTGATGGAGGAAGTCCGCGCTGAGGTTGCAAAACAGCGTGTCACCGGACAGTCGTCACAACATCCGACTGCGAGTGTAGCGCCGTCAGAACCAGTGCTCAGCACCGAGGAGATTGCGGCGCGCGTGCGTGCCGAGATAGTACGCCGCCGGGCCGGAGAAGCTCCCGACCGATCGAGCGAAGCTGCTGTCGCGCCTGTACTTCCCAAAAAGCATGGTCCGCTGCCTCGCTGGCAGCCTGCGGCGCCCCGGCTTCCCGACAAACCGCAGTATCGATTGGGAGAACTGCTGTGCTTCGACGATGCCGACTTTGTGGACATCGCCTATGAAAAGCTGTTGAAGCGCCGTGCGGATGAAGAAGGGAAGTCCCGTTATCTCGATGCGCTGCGCTCCGGAGTCATCAGCAAAGTGGAGATGCTGGGCCTGATCCGTTTTTCCGAAGAAGGCCGCAGTAACTCGGTACACGTGGATGGTTTGCTGCTGCCTTACAAGCTGCATCAATGGCGGCACCGCCGCATTGTTGGATGGTTTTTGGGCGCGGGCATGGCGATCGCCAGGTTGCCTCGGCTCGCCATGCGGCTGCAGGGCATGGAGGCCTCGGCTGCTCGTGAGGCGCAGGAAATGGGGAGTTTGTTCAACCGTATGGAGCGCTTGCTCGACGAACATCTGGCCGACCTGGATAGCAGCGGCAGATCATTGCGTACCGAACTAACGGAATCCGTGCAGACACGAATGGAAGGATTGCGCACGCTCGGCGCGCGCACCGCAGCACTTCAGCTCGCAATGAAATCTGAACGCGAGGCGTTGCATACGGACATTCGCGCGTTGCACGATCAGCTGCAGTCGATGGCAAAAACCGTACGCGCGGGCAATGACGAACGTGATGTTCAGTACCAGGCGCTGAGCGACAGGTTGTCCGAACAGGCAGCAAAATTGACGGAGATGGCTAACACTGCAAGAACGGATACAGAGGAGTTACGCGTCCAAATACAATTGGCCAAGGACATTCTGCGTGGCAGCGAAGCGAACAACACGGCGCGACACAAGCAGGCTGCCGATCGATTGATCGTTCATGAGGCGGCGCTGTCGAAGCTGGATGAGCAATCGCAAAGCGATCATCGTTCGCTGCACGCCTTGCTGGACCGCTTGTCCTTTTTGCTCGATGCCTCTGCGCAGCAGGTACGGAACTTGGCCATTAGCGACGGGGATAAGCCATCGCTAGACGAGCAATACGCTTCTTTCGAACAGACCTTCCGCGGCGACCGTGAGGAGATCAAGGCGCGCGCCTCCCACTACTTGACGACGTTTGCTGAAGCCGGCATTCGACCCGGTGGCGAGAGCCTCATCTTGGATCTCGGCAGCGGTCGGGGCGAATGGCTGGAACTTTTGGCGGAAAACGGGTTCAGTGGCCGCGGCGTGGATTCGAATCGGGGAATGATCGAGGCGTCAGGTACACATGGGCAGGACGTGATCGAAGCGGACGTGCTTGATTATCTGCGGACGCAGCAGCCGGATTCCTTCGCTGCGATCACATCCATGCACCTTGTCGAGCATCTCCCGCATCCGATCGTCATACAGGTGCTGGATGAGGCGCTGCGCATTCTCCGGCCGGGTGGCGTGCTGATCCTGGAAACTCCCAATCCGGAAAACGTGTTGGTCGGCTCGTGCATGTTTTACATGGATCCGACCCATCTACATCCGATACCACCGGCCCTGCTGCAATGGACGGTGCAGGCACGAGGCTTCGCGCAGGTCGTGATCGAGCGGCTGACTGCGAACCGCGGGACGCCGGATCTGATGCCGGTTTCCGACCAGGTGCCGGGCGCCGCGCAGATCAACCAGATGGTCGCGTGGTTCACCGCGGCGCCGGATTATGCAGTAATCGGACGAAAGCCAGCCAACCTATCGGTAGGATAAGACGAGCGCCTTGCCGGTATTGCGTGATGCTGGCCAAGCTCAATGTTCGCGCGGTGACTAGGTTGGGGCCTATTGATGCACAAGGAACGTTTCGATCCAGTCAGGCGCGTGCAGTCCATACACGCTCATGCCACGTTGGAAGTTCTCCCAAAAGCCTTCAGTGACCGCGTAGTGCGCCTCGATTAAAAAGAGTTCGCGGTATTTCTTGGGGTGCTTCTTGAGCAGCAAGGCATCCTTTTCGAAGAATTTGGCTCGACTGGCGTGCGATTCGCGTTCAAGTCCTCGCGGTTGCGCGGGGTGGAACACTTCGACATCCTCGGCAAAGGGAACGTTGCCGAGTTCCTGCATGCGCCAGCCGAAGTCTGTATCTTCACGGAAGTGCGGTCGATCGAATGCTATGTCGAAGCCGTTGAGTTTCTGGAACGTCCAGTTGCGGACCATGAGGTTGGCCGTCATGAATCCGATGCCGCGGCACCCCAGATTCGTTACCGGGCGCCACGCCGGATCATTCAGGTGGTCCGACTTGATGGCTCCCTCGATGCCGACGATATTGGATGGCCGCAACCGTACCTTGGCATTCAAAAGCCAATCCGGCGCCGGCTCACAATCATCGTCCGTAAATGCGATCACCTCACCAATCGCAAGGAAGCCGCCCAGATTCCGGGCTGACACTGCACCCTTGACGTCACTGCGAACGTATCGCAACCGGAACCCGTGATTCTTGCCTGCATTTGGCCACGCGTTCCGCGACTGGTCGACTACGATGACCTCGAAATCGCGTTCCCATTGTGCGGCCAGCTTTTCCATCAGGCGATCCAGTTTGCAGTGCCGCTCGTAAGTAGGGATCACCACACTGAAAAATGGTATTGAAAATCCCGAATTTCGGCATTGCGCTTTCAGCAGTAGGCCCAAAGCAGGAGAAATTCTCTCCCACGCATAGAAGTCCTCGACTGTTTGGCGCCCCGAACTACGACAGGCTACTCGCTTTGAATCGTCGCCAATGAATTCGCCCACTACTTCAATGAACTGCGGTAGTTCGGCAAGCGCGAATGGGGGGGTGGATGTGTACTGGATGCCTCGCGCACCGATCTTGGTAGTAACCACAGGAAGACCGGCGGCCATGAAGTCGAACATTTTTATGCTTGTGCCAGATCCCGCAGCCAAAGGATTGATGGCTATATCCGCGGCCGTCATCCATTGCTGTTTTTGGTTCTCCTCAAGGACACCCAGATTCACCACGTTCGGTGCCAACGAATCATGGCTCAGGCTGTCGCAGCATCCGCCAATGATCGCGAACCCCAGATCAGGGAACGCGCGGGCCAAACGCTCGTTGATAAAACGCGCGGCGTCATTGTTCGGCCCGTAACCTGACCCGACGAACAGCACAAGGGGCTGCTGAGCGACGCCAAGCTGTCGTTTGGCACGTGCGCGCTGTTCCTGGGTAGGAGGTCGGGACTTGAAGGCAAAAATGCCATTCGGCACGACCCGAAGTTTGGTCCACTCGAGGTCATAAAGACGATGGAAGGCTTCCCGATCCTCGTGCGAGCATGTCAGCACGACGTCCGCGCGCCGGCACAGCGCATATTCCACGTCGATAACGCGGTTCAGTAGCGGCGCGGCCTGCGCCAGATCTTCATGCAGATCCGTTCGAAGGATTGCCTCGACGTTTTGAGAGTCGTACACCACCAACTGCTCGGGTCGTAACGCTTGAGCCAACGGAGGGAAACACCAAGGGTGGCTGAAGACGACGGCGTCTGCGGCCGTCAAGTGTTCGGTCGCGGCGCGCAGAAAATCGGGCGATAGGTGCGCCTGGTCTGCAAATGCGAGATCGATAACCGTGCGACCATCCATCTGCCGTGCCAACTCTGCCGCCGCGGCGTGATGTTCAGGCGAAAGCGGCACCACTATTTCGCGCAATCCGGACGTGATCTGCTGGTCGCGGTACAGCTCGCCAAGCCAGTCGTAGCTACCAACGTAGGTGCACTGAATATCAGACCCCAACGCGTGATACAGACCCAGCAGTCTCTGCCGGCCTCCTCCCACGGGAGGCGATATGGGCTGCATGTCAATCACGGCAACCTTAAACATTATCGTCTTCCGTCTAGTTCCAACGCGCACCTAAACAGTGCTTCGCACTTGGCTGCTCAAGGATATTGACCAAGTAAACCCTAAGCTTTGCTCAGCCTTCATAGGTAGCATTCTCGATACCACTAATCAGGCACAGCCAAAATATCAATATGATCAGACTGTCTAAGATGAAACGCATCGATCACGCTGTCCACATTGTCTCCATATCTCGTAGCAGATCCGTTGGGCTCGATCACGCTAAGTCTGTACCCGAATTCTCTAAGAAACATCAAATAGTCGCGCCCTGAGCATCCAGAGAAGACAGGCAATGAATCAGGACTGAATTCGCTCACAAGGACTGGTTTACAACGTTCGATCGTCTTCGACATCCCCTGAAGCGCGACGCATTCGGCTCCCTCGACATCGATCTTTATGAAATCAATTTTCCTGCCATCAGACACCAAAGAATCTACTTTAATGCACGGGACTACAGCTCTCGCACTGAGCACTTCAGTATCGGCATCACCTTGAATGGTAGTGCCGTTCGATTCTCCAGCGTTGAGCATCAGGACTCCCGTGTGGTTGCTTGCAGCCATCGAGGCAACTTCGACGTTGCTGAACCCGTTCTTAAGTCTGCTCGCTTCGAGCAATTTCACGTTGGCTGGGTTTGGCTCGACTGCAAGAACATAGCCTGAAGTACCGACGAGCGTTGCCGACAGCATAGTGTAAAAGCCGACATTGGCACCGATATCAACAACATTGGCTCCAGACGTCACGAATTGTTTGAAGGTATCAACAATCTCTGGTTCGTAGATATTCGCAAGCACTGCCCTTCCGATTACGGGATCACTTTCATGCACGTAAAGTGTTGCCCCGTTGATCGACGCTACTCGAATGTCACTGAGGGCCTCGTCGGCAGACGTTAGGCCGCGCTTGGAAAATTCTAAGGATCCGAGGTAAGATCTAACTGTCGATCTTAGTTCGGCCCCTAGCCTTGGTAGATGATAGCGCCACTCTTCCGTATTTGGATTTCTTCCAAGGAGAAGCCGAAAGCAATAGTAGATATCGTCTTCAGTGGTCGCATCGTTCCATATGGGCCATAGAGGGCTATCAGAGTTTATATTAGGCATTGTTGCTCTCGATTGCACAGTGTGTTATCCAAAATCTGGGTGCGTTATATGTTGGGATTGATGAGGTGGCTCAAACGTCCTTTCGAGGATCGTAAAGTGTGAGCCCGCAGAGTCACTAAAGCGAAAATGTGTTGTTTGCGTATTTAAATACGCGCTCCACGGCGGCATTCCAGGTAATTGCTTTAGACGACTCATGCCCACGTCCTCCCATCTCGCGAGCCAGGTTGCGATCCCGTGCGAACTGTTCGATGGCAGATCCGATCGCTGGTGGCGTCGGATTGGTAACGAACCCCGCGTTTGCGTGTGATACGAGGTCCACAGGCGTGCCAGAGTCGTTGCACGTAATGACCGGCTTGCCGCTGCGGAAGGCTTCGAGCGTAATGTAACCGAAGTCTTCCATCAACGGAATAAACGGAACGGCTAGCGCATTGGCGTATTGTTCTATGCACTCCTGGTCCGAAATACGACCAAGGAAGCGGATGCGCGAATCGCCAGAAGCACGCTCGATAAACTTCTCGTGGTCTTCGCCAGTACCCGCAATTCGCAGTTCAACGTCAGATTTTACATGGCGCATGGCGTCAATCAACAGGCCGACGCGCTTCCAGCGGTGCAGTCGCCCCGGCAGGAACAAGTAGTTTTCGAAATGACCGGTATGGAAGTGATCGCGTAGCAGACCGGGGTACAAGACATCGCCGTCAAGTCCGTTGTAATGCTGCAAGCGGCGCAAGGTTTCATCGCCATTCGTGAAAATGTGCGCGACCCGTGGCGGTGACAGCAAGCCGGTGTCCAGAGTTTGGATGCGTGCGCGGTTGCGGAGCAGAATTTCGTCTGGCGTTGGAAATTCGAAATCGAACATGTCGTAGAACACCCGGATGGTGTGCTGCAGGTAACACAGATGACGCGGATGCCGCACGGCGTACGAAGGCGCCTTGCTGGAAATGACCAAGTCGTACTGGGATACGTCGAGGTCATAGCAGCGAAGATAAGTTTCGAGGATGCCCTCGAACGTGGATTCATCCGATTCAATTTTGATCTTGTCGACAGCCCACCCCTGATTACGGAGGGCTGCGCAGAAGCCGTCATGAAAGGCTTCTGCCCCGCCGCGCTCACCAGATTTCGGTTCCACGGCAAGAAAAGCGACGTGCCGCGCCATTGTCATCATCGATCTGTTCCTTGGGGCTATGCGGGCAGGTTTCAGTCCAACGAGCCTCGTCGGTGATAGGCCACATCTTGAAAAACGCATTCTGCTTGCGGATGCCTGCGCCATGCAAGCAACCGGAATACACAATGGTGCCGGCATTGCTGCTTTGCTTCCTTGGCAGACGCCGCTGGCGAGAACAAGCACGGCGCCGTCCTGGTTGCGAGTACGGCTTGATTCATCGACCATAACGTCACTGCGGCAGTGTCATCGGGGTGTGTGCTTGCACTTGCGAAACTCAAACTTCCGACGAAGGCGGACACGTGCTTGGATACGGACGCGGCGCGGGTTTGCTGGAGAGGGATCAGAACCCCAAATGGCCACGCCATGTGGCCGCGCAGCTCTCAGTGATGCCCATTTTGTGATGGCATTCGCATGGATGTTGCTGCTGACAGGCTGTGGAGGGCCGGCCACCACCGCTGCCGACTGGATCAACCAGCAGGCGGCGAGGAACGCAGTTCCGCCACCCGCGCCGTTCTCGCCCGTGCCTGCCATGACCCTGGACCG
>Ga0157372_10003594_pt1 | contig 16686 bp, 13 predicted proteins | sample C55metaG_FD_115307 | JGI IMG/M metagenome (GOLD analysis project Ga0157372, IMG submission 115307) | Corn rhizosphere microbial communities from Kellogg Biological Station, Michigan, USA - C5-5 metaG | ecosystem: Host-associated > Plants > Roots > Rhizosphere > Soil | place: USA: Michigan... | reverse complement strand
TCTTGGTCTCGATGGTCAGGGTGGCGCGGAGGCCTTTGCCGACTATTCGCAGTGGGAGCAAAGCAGGGAACAGAGCGCAGGGAACAGGGAACAGGAAAGGCTGCCCGAGACTGTGGTTGCTAACGGCAAGACGCGTTCAATCGACGGTGGAAAAAAGAAGCTGTCGTACCTTGAGGCCCGCGAGTTTTCCGGGATCGAGGAGCGGGTTGAGGCCGCAGACGCGCGTTTGAACGCAGCGAAGGCCCGGGTGAACGATCCTGCGGTGGCGGTCGATGTGACTGAGTTGACGGCTGCGCTGACTGAGATGGAAGCTGCTCAGTCAGCGGTGGATGAGCTTTATGCTCGCTGGGTGGAACTGACCGAGAAGGCCGGGTGACTTATTTGGGCGACCACTGCTCGTCGGCGGAGGGGCCGTAGAGGCTGGGTACCGGGATGTCGTTGAGGCGGAGGTAGACGCCCAACTGCGACGTGTGGTGGACGAGGTGGTTGAAGAACATCTGGCGGAAGGCGAACGAGCGCGGGCCCTTGGAGATGACCTGCTCTCCCCAGGTGAAGGGCCATGCCTTCTGGAGGTGCTCGTCTGAGGCGGCGGCCAGCGAGGCGCGGCAGCGGGCGGCGGACTCGTCGAGTTGCTTGAGGGCAGCTTCCCGCGTGGTGAATTCGAGCGGGATGTGCGGGCGCTTTGGCGCGGCCAGGTCCATGCCCTCGTCTTCGATGATGTAGTAGCCGAACTGCGGCAGTGTGGCGCAGTGCATGGCCAGGCGGCCCAGCTCCATGGATTTGGGGTGACACTTCCAGTCGTTCTTGCCTTCGGGGACGCGCTCAAGCGTGCGGCGTGTGTTGGAAATCTCGGTGTCGAAGTCTTGCAGCAGGAGGTCAGCGATGGTCATGGCGTTCCTTTCTGGTGCGCAGGCAGCAGCAGATTCCTCCGCTGCGCTGCGGAATGACAATGCAAAAACAGCGTGCAGAACGCCTTTTTGAGTCTCGGAGATCCGGCCCGGACTCAAAAAATGTTATAGCCCGGTGACGTTGTAGCCGCAGTCCACGTAGGTGACTTCGCCGGTGATGGCGCTGGCGAGGGGACTGGAGAGGAACAGGGCGGTGTTGCCGACTTCGAGCTGGTCTACGTTGCGGTGGAGCGGGGCGCGCTGCTCGACGGCTTCGAGGATCTTGGTGAAGTCGCCAATGCCGCGGGCGGCCAGCGTCTTGATGGGGCCGGCGGAGATGGCGTTGACGCGGATGTTCTTGGGGCCGAGTGAGGCGGCGAGGTAGCGGACAGTGGCTTCGAGCGCGGCCTTGGCCACTCCCATCACGTTGTAGTTGGGGAAGACCTTCGTCGAGCCGTAGTAGGTGAGGGTCAGGATCGAGCCGCCTTCGGTCATCAGCGGTTCGGCGGCGCGGCTGACAGCAATCAGCGAGTAGACGCTGACATCGTGGGCGATGCGGAAGCCCTCGCGGCTGGTGAGCAGGAAGTCCTTCTTGATCTCGTCGGGGGGCGCGAAGGCGACGGCGTGGACGAGGATGTGGAGCGTGCCGTAGGTCTGCTTGAGCGTGGCGAAAAGCTGTTCGATCTCGGCGTCGGAGCTGACGTCGCACTGGTAGGCTTTGGCGTCCTTCAGCTCGGGGATGAGGGCGTCGGCCTCCTTCTTGAGGCGCTCGTTCTGGTAGCAGATGGCGAGGGTGGCTCCGGCTTCGGAGAGCTTCTGGGCGATGCCCCAGGCGATGCTGCGCTTGTTTGCCAGGCCGAAGACGACGGCTACTTTGCCTTTGAGATCGATCATGTGCGGTTCAGCTCCTGTTGGTTTCCGTTGGTAAGGATAGCAGTTGCGGCGGAGGTTGTTTCTGTGGCGCTTCGCCCATCTTAGCGACGATAAGATCGTCGCTAAGATGGGGCGCCCAGCTTTGTTTGAATCCGGACATAGGGCACCCGGTTTTATGGTTAGGCGAGGAGCCAGTCGTATTGGGCTTCGGTCAGCGGGACGACAGAGAGGCGAAACTGGCGGAAGAGGAGGGAGTCTTTGAAGACGGCGGCATGGCGCAGGTCGTCAAGCGATTTTTCTTTTTTCAGGCGCTTGACCGGCTTGATGCGGACGTTGGTGTTTTTGGGGTCTGTGGCGTCTACCGAGACGACCTTGGCCGTGCCGATGGCTGCTTTGCCGATGTTGGAGTGGTAGATGACGAGTTTTTCGCCGGGCTTCATGTTGCGCAGGTAGAGGAGGGCCTGGTTGTTGGTGATGCCGTCCCAGGTGGTCTCGCCATCGCGGAGGAGGTCGTCGAAGGAGTATTTGTTGGGTTCGGTCTTCAAGAGATAAGGCATGAGGCGCTCCGTTTTGTGGTTCGGGGAGTAGTTTAGGGCATCCAGAGCATAGGTACCCTCCCTCTACCAAATGATGCAAATTCCTTCAAACAAAGATTTTAGGTCCGGACCTTGCTCTGCGGGTATCAAGATCTGCGGGTATCATTGTCTCACCCAAGGGGTCACTCCAATCCTGTCAACCCTGCAAATTCGGCGATAGCCTGCTAACCAACACATAACAATCGAAATGTTTTCTTTCCAGAGATGGCGTATTAGTTTTGCCCATTCCGATAAAATAGAAGAGAGTAGAAGCTAAGCCTCCGGACCGAATCCGGAGGCTTTTCCATTGTCCGGGCAGAACAACGGAAGTCCAGACCTAAGTCCAATGGTTGAAGGATTTTAGATACTTAAGTATGGGGAGGGATATCTCAATACATCCGCGACACCCGCAGGTCATCCTGCAGGCCGCGTGTGCAATCGACAAGAGCAAACAGGCCGGCCGCCACCAGCACCATCCCGGCAATCACCCGGATCGGCAGGTTATAGTCACCCGTCATCTCAACCAGATATCCAAACGCCACCGTGCAGACCCAGCCGCCAAGATTCCCGGCGGTATTCATCATCCCGGTAGCCGTTCCGCCAAACTGCCCGCCCAGGCTCATGCACATCGCCCACGCCGCCGGCAGCATCAGGTCCATCACTCCAAACCCGACGGTCGCCAGCACAACAATTGCCGTATGGCTCCGGACGGCCGACATCGCCAGCAGAATTCCAGCAGTCGCAACCAGACAAACCGTAGCAATCCAACGATACGAACTCCGCCGCCCAAACCGCTCCACCATCCGCTCGCCGATTGCACCGCCAGCGAGGTTCCCCGCAATCCCCATCACGAAAGGAAACGAAGCAAACACCCCCATCTGCGCGACCGAAAACCCTGCCCCCCGCACCAGCCAGGTCGTGAACCACCCAAAATAAAACCAGCTCCCAAACGCATAACAAAAATAAGCAGCAACAATCAGCCAAAGATGCGGCAGCCGGAGCAGCCTTCCCCACGGAACCGCCGCCCGCTCCTCCCGATCCACACTCCCAATCTCCACCAACTCGCTGGCAGTAATTCCGGCCATCGCCTCAGGAGAGTCCCGGAACCACCACCGCCAAACCACGGCCCACAGAATTCCAACCGCGCCCAGCATCCAGAAGATGGCCCTCCATCCAAACCGAGCCGCAAACGGAACCAGCAGGAGCGGCGCCAGCGCACCTCCCAACCTGCTCGCCGCCCACACAAACCCCTGCGCCTGGGCGTGCTCCCGCTTCGGAAACCACCGCGAGATTACCCCCGCAGCATTCGGATAAGCCCCCGCCGCCCCCATCCCAAACAAAAATCTCGACGACACAATCTGCCAGAAGTTCCTGCACCATCCAGTCAGACCGGTAAATACAGACCACCAGACCGAAATCCGCGTCAGTTCCAGCCGCTGCCCGCGGCGGTCGCCAAACGCCCCCGAAGGAATCTCAAAGACGGCATTGGCCAATACATACGCGCTCAGCACCCAGCCCCATTGCTCCGGCGAGAGCCGCAGGTCCGCGCGGATCCCGCTCGCGGCCACAGGAATCGCCAGCCGGTCCACGAACGTAATCACCGAGACGCAACAGAGCAGCCCCAGCACGCCGTGCCGCTTCTTCAAGCAGTGGCCCCCGCAAGCTCCAGCAGTATCTCCCGCGCCCTCTGCACAGACAGCTCCGGGCTCGACAGCACCGGCATCTTCAACGCGCCCGCTGGCATCGCGCCCACCACGCGCGCCATCGAGGCCTGCGCCAGCACCACCGCATCGACGCCACGCATCTCGTCGAGCAGCGCCGCGCTGACGATGCGGTCATGAGTGGCTGTGTCGCCCGTCAGCACGGCATCAAACGCTCCATCGCAAAGACACTCCACCAACTCGACCCTCCGGCCCATCGCCGCAGCTTTCTCACGCAGCAGCGCGGTTGTAGGCTCCAGTGTAGTGCGAAGAGTAGCCATCACGCCCAGCCGCTCGCCGGTTCGCACTGCGGCCTCCGCCATCGCCTCATCCACACGGATGACAGGGAAGTCGAAGACCTGCTGGGCCAGCGTCACGCCCTCGCCGATCGATGAGCAGGTCACCATCACCGCGTCGGCCCCTGCCTCGCCCGCCGACTCCACCATCCCCAGCAGCCGGCGTATCGTCACCTTACGCAACTCCCCCGCCCGGATTGTGTCCCGGATCAGGCTTTCGTCCACCATGTGGAACACGTCCACTCCCGGCATCTGCTTTTCACACAAGGTCCCGAAGATCTGCGTCAGTGCAGGGCTGGTGTGAATCAACGCGAATGTCTGTCCCACGTGGTCTCCTTGAAGCAGGCAATCCACGCACGGGCAAAGCGCGTGGGGCAGCCGGCTATGTTCTTCTACTCGCCCGCCGTCGCATAGTAAAGCACAGACCGCGGACACGCCGATAGACCGCGCTGGAAAAGTCTTTGGCCAGTCTCCGGTATCCCGCATTGCGGAATGCATCAGACTGATGCGAGCGGATTTTTCCGGAGCATTTGCCTATCCAACGAGGTCCCGCGCCGGGATGGAGAAGATTGCTCTCGCGTCGTTCGGTCCGGTGTCCTACTGTCATAGTCGAGGTATCTTTTGCCGGGACCACTTGTATCATTGCGCCGCGCCTTTTCGTTCGCCGTCATGCTGGCGGCGGGCGCTGTTGCCATCGCTCAGCCAGCGCCGACTCCTTACGTCACTCCACATGCGCCGCTGCTCGGTTCCGCGTGGTATCCGGAGCAGTGGCCTGAGTCGCGCTGGGACGCCGATCTCCAGCTTATGCAGGATGCGCATATGAACGTCGTCCGCGTGGGCGAGTTCGCCTGGTCTACGGAAGAGCCTGCGGAGGGACGCTACGATCTCGACTGGCTCGACCGCGCCATTGCCCTCGCCGCGAAACACCACATCGCCGTCGTCATCGGCACGCCAACGGATGCTCCTCCGGCATGGCTTACGTCGAAGTATCCCGACACACTCGGCACGAACGCCGACGGCCGACGCCGTCAGCACGGCAACCGCCGCCAGTTCTCCTACTCCAGCCCGCGCTATCGCCATCTCTGCGAACTGATCGTGGCGCAGCTCGCAAATCGCTTCGGCCACAACCCCAAAGTCATTGGCTGGCAAATCGGCAATGAGTACACGGACGAGTCCTTCGACGCCGCCACGCGCGCGCAGTTCCAGCAGTTCCTCAAGGCGAAGTACAAGACCCTCGACAACCTCAACCGGCACTGGACCACGGCCTACTGGTCCGAGACCTACACCGCCTGGGACCAGATTCCGATGGTCAATACTGGCGGTAATCCCGGCCTGCTGCTCGACCATAAGCACTTCGTCACTGCGACATGGCGCAGCTTCCAGATGGACCAGATCAAAGTCCTCCGCGAGTACATCCTGCCCACGCAGTTCATCACGACCAACATCGGAGGCCTTGGCTGGAGCGACAACTGGGACCACTACCGCATCACGCAGGACCTGAACCTTGCAGCGTGGGATGAGTACGTCGGCGAAGGCCATCTGAATGCACCGAAGGAGGCCATGCTCAACGACTTTGTGCGCGGATGGAAGCGCCAGAACTTCTGGGTCATGGAGACGCAGCCCGGTTCCGTCAACTGGGCGCCGATCAACAACGCGCTCTATCCCGGTGAAACGCGTGCTCTCGCATGGCAGGCTGTCGGCCATGGTGTAGACGCGATCCTCTACTGGCAGTGGCGCAGCGCGCTCAACGGACAGGAGCAATATCACGGAGCCATCGTCGGCCCCGACGGCACGCCGCTCCCGCTCTATCCTGAAATCCAGCAGCTAGGCGCGGACTTCCGAGTGGCCAGTCCCGCGCTTGCAGGCACGAAGCCGCGCTCCGAAGCGGCGCTCATCGACACCTACGATAGCCGTTGGGCCATCGATTTTCAGCCTCATACGAAACTCTACGACCAGCAGCAAGTCCTCCTCGACTTCTACAAGCCGCTCGAATCCATCGCGCAGTCGGTCGATATCGTCGAAGCAACTGCGAATCTTGACAGTTACAAATTGGTTGTCGCACCCAGCCTCAACGTTATCGACGAGGCGCTCACCGCTCATCTCGTCGCCTACGTCCGCGCGGGCGGTCATCTTATCCTCGGGCCGCGCTCCGGCATGAAAGACCAGTACAACGCGCTCGACACAGAACGTCAGCCCGGCCCACTCGCGCAAGCTCTCGGCGGCAGAGTGGACCAGTACTACGCGCTTGAATCTCCCATCCGGGTCGGCAGCGGCACAGCCGGCATCTGGGCGGAACAGCTCTCCGCTACGAGTCCGGACACGAAAGTAGACCTGCGCTACGGCAAGGCCAACGGCTGGCTCGACGGTCAGCCCGCCATGATTACGCGCGCCATCGGGAAGGGAAGCATCACCTACCTCGGCACCATACCCGACCTAGCGCTCATGCAATCCATCCTGCAATCAGCTGCGGCTGGCGCGGGCATCAGGCCCGCTTTCGGCCCCATCCCTGAAGGCGTGGAAGTCTGCCGCCGCACCGCCAGCGATCACACCGTCTACATCCTCATCAATCACAGCAGAGCGAAGCGGCAAGTCCAACTCCCCAGAACCATGCACGAAGTCCTCACCAACAAAGACCTTTCCGCGATCACCCTGGAATCGCAGGGTATAGCCGTCTTTACCACTGGAAACAATGAATGAAGAATACGCGTCACCAATTCCTCCGCAACTCAGCGCTTACGACGGCAACCGCAGCTCATCGACACCGGAGCGCCCGGCAGTATCGACGAAACCTTTGCACACAAGCCGTCTGTCATCACGCACGAAGGTGTGCTCTATCACTTCTATTGCGCCGTCAGCGGCAAATGGCCGAACGAAGTGCGAGGCATCGCCGTGGCGCGCTCAATGCCGTGGTGGAGATCATCTCTCCCGTACCACAAACGTATATGACCCCGACTCCACGCGATACGCCACCGCACCGCGCTCTTCGCGCAGCTTGACCGCGCCATCGGCGGCAACGACCGCCTCACCTGCTTGCAGCGGCACCCAAACCGTTGCGGAAGCATTCACCGGCACCGTTACATCCATCGTCAACGCGCTGCCCTCGCGCTTCCACGCGCTCCGCACCATGCCAAGGCGCGAATCGTAGCTGCACCGCACCCAGTCCATGCCGGCAACTGGCTGCGGCCGAATTGTAATCCGCTCCTCCTTCGCGTGCGACATATCGAAATCAATCCCGCATAGTCCTCGATCGAACCACTCTTCCGCGCCGCCCAGCATGAAGTGGTCCTGCGAGCTGTGTGGATTCGCGTCCCACGCCTCAGTCAAGGATGTTGCGCCTGCGGCCAACTGCGACCCATAGCTCGGCGGGTCCTTGCGCAGCATCATCGCCATCAGCAGGTTGTTTTCGCTGTTGTCCATCAGCGCGCGCAGCATGTACGGATAGCCAACCTCGCCTGTCGTTACATGGTCATCGTGCGCGTGAATGTCGGCGACCACATGTTCCAGCACTTCCGCACGGCGGTCTTCAGGCATGATGCCCAGATCGAGCGGCATCGCGTTCGCCGTCTGGCTTCCACGGTCATATTGCCCGGTCGCGGGATGGAAGAACTTCGCGTTGAAGGCCGCGCCGACCTGCTCTGCTAACTCGTCATATCGGTGTGCGTCGTCGCTTTTGCCAAGCACACCGGCGATCTTCTCCATCGTCTTCGCATCCTGATAGAGCATCAACGTCCCGGTCACGCCCAGCGTCGTGTTCTTTTCAAGCCCCGGTGAACCCGGCCCAATGTCGTACCAGTCGCCCAATCCATACGCGACGATTCCATCCTGCGCTCTGCTTTTCAGGTAGTCCACATAGCGCTGCATGACCGGATACTCGCGCTCCAGTTCCGCCACATCGCCGTACGCGCGATACGCGGCCCATCCGCCCAGTACACTCGCCGAGCCCCATTCCGGCGAGTCGTCGAACACCCCGTACCCCTGTTTGCCGAACACCGTATACTCTGGCGCGATCGTCGGCACCATGCCATCCTGCTTCTGCTCATCTGCGATGTTTGCTTCTGTCGCTGCGTACAGTCCACGCAGATCGTTGTTGAAGATTAGCCCCGGAGCGACAAGATGCGTCTCCTCCAGCCAGCCAAGCTTCTCGCGGTGAGGACAGTCCGTGAAGATGCTCACCTCGTTGTTGTGCATGGCCTCCACAATCAGTTTGTGAATGGCGTTCAGCATCGTGTTCGAGCTTTCAAATTCTCCTGTTACGGGTGATGAAGAATGAACCGCGTCTCCACGCAGCGAGAGTACCTCACCTTTGCCCGAGACCCACTCCACCTGCACGTAGCGGAACCCGTAGTAGCTGAAACGGGGATGCCACTGTTCAACATCGCCGCTCCGGCCGATTGTGTAGCTGAACCACTGCGATCCACGTCTCCCCGCTCCTGAGCTTTGCTGGGACACCGTTCCGTCTGGATTTAGCAATTCGCCGGGAGTCATCCTCAGCACCGCGCCCGCAGCCCCCTTCACTTCAACCACAGGCCAGCCGGCGAAGTTCTGCTCCAGGTCGTACACAGTCACTCCCGGCTTCACCCCAGTCTTCTTCACAGGAGCGTAAGTTTCCATCACGCGAATCGGCGGAGCGACCTCCGCGAAACGCCGGCCGCCTGGCCCATCGACTACGTTTACCTTGGCCCAATCTTTTCCGTGAAACGCAGGCGAGTCCCACCCCAACTGTTCCTTCGTGGCGTCGTAATCTTCACCACCATACGTAGAAGAGAAGGTGATCGGCCCCGCCGTTGCCTTCCACTTGCGGTCCGTTGCAACCACCTGCGATCTGCCGTTCGCATAGGTCAACCGCATCTGCAAGAGCACCATCGGGCGTCCAAAGCTGTTCACCAGCTTCGTATAGCGATGCGGAGTCCGCACCACATTGAACATTCCATTGCCCACCATCACGCCCACGGCGTTCTTTCCTTTGCGCAGCAACGCAGTCACATCATAAGCGTCGTACCGGACTGTCTTGCGGTAGTCCGTCCATGCCGGCGCGAGTTCCGCATCCCCCACCTTTATGCCGTTCAGGTGTACCTCGCCCTGCCCGAGCGCGGCGACATCGAGCACAGCGCGCGCAAGATTTTTCTTCACTTTGAATTCGCGCCGGAACAGCGGCATATCCGCGGTCTCGTTCGTCGTCCCAGCCCGTGCAATCCACTTCGCTTTCCAAGCCTGCGGGGCCATCGTCCAGCTTGCAACTGCGCTCCATGGCGCCGCGACGCCGCGCTCGTCCCACACCATCACCTTCCAGAAGTAAGCCGTCTCCGGCTGCAACGCCTTGCCGCGAAAGACCACGCCGAAGGTGTCCGCGGACGCAATCTGCCCGCTGTCCCACATGTCGCCCTGATCTCCGGCGAGCAACTTCTGCGAAGAGGCCACCAGCACGCGGTAGGCGCTCTGCCCAACGCCTCGCACGCCCGCTTCGGCAGATGTCAAACGCCACTCCAGCCTTGGAGCGGCGCTCTCGACCGCCATCGGCTCGGACCTTGCATTGCACCGCAGTCCATCTGCCGCAAGCAGCCGACTCTGCGCCCATCCCACACCAGCGAACAACACACACACCATCACCGCCCGCAACCCGACACCACGCATCCAGCGTCCTCCAGATATTCCGCATTACAAAACTACCGTGCCCTCTGCTATCGTGTCGCCGTGAATCGAAAAACTGTCATCGCTGTCCTTCTGGCCATCGCCGCACCCATCGCAACAGCCCAAACGCAAACGCACCCTGATCTTCCGGCAAACGTCGCTGCGCAATCAGGCAAAGTCCGCGCGGCCAACAGCGATTCCGCGCACCAAAATATCTACCGGCCCACCTGGAGTTCGCTCGCGCAGTACCGCACGCCCGGCTGGTTCCGTGATGCCAAGTTCGGCATCTTCATTCACTGGGGCGTCTACTCCGTTCCGGCATTCGGAAACGAGTGGTACTCGCGCAACATGTATGTCCCCGGCAGCCCGGCGTTTGAGCACCACGTTGCCACTTACGGCCCACAGACGAAGTTCGGCTACAAAGACTTCATCCCGATGTTCCGCGCGCAACACTTCGACCCGAATGTGTGGCTCGATCTCTTCGCCCGCGCAGGCGCAAAGTACATCGTTCCGGTCGCCGAGCACTGCGACGGCTTCCCCATGTACGACTCTGCCATGACGACATGGGACGCGGCGAAGATGGGACCGCGTCGGGACATCGTAGGCGAACTCGAAAGAGCTACACGCGCCCGCGGCCTCCATTTCGGCGTCTCTTCTCACCGTGCCGAGCATTGGTGGTGGTACGGCGTCGGACGCACCTTCCCCTCAGATGTACAGGACCCAGCCAATACCGGACTCTACGGTCCAGCCATGCCGATGTCGCTCCCCAATCCCGATGGCGTGACCGACGCAAAGGAGCCTGATCCATCGCACCTGGAGCGCTGGCTCGCGCCCAACCAGGCATTCCTCGACGACTGGCTTGCGCGCAGCACCGAGCTTGTCGACAAATACCATCCCGACTTCTTCTACTTCGACTGGTGGATTGGTCAGCCTGCCTTTAAGCCCTACCTTCGGCAGTTCGCTGCCTACTATTACAATCGGTCCGCACAGCGCGGCCAGCATCCAGTCCTCACCTACAAAGAGGAGGCGATGCCCGCCAACACCGCCACGCTCGACATTGAGCGCGGCAAGCTCGACACGCTCCGTCTTCTCCCCTGGCAGACGGACACCTCCATCAGCATCCACTCCTGGGGCTACGCCGAGCACGACCGGTACCGCACAGCAAAGTCCCTCATCCAGCAGCTCATCGACACCGTCAGCAAAAACGGCAACCTGCTGCTCAACGTAGGCCCGAAGTCCGATGGAACCATTCCTGAGGAGGCGCGCGTCGTTCTGCTCCAGATCGGCGATTGGCTCCGCGTCAATGGCGAAGCCATCTACGACACGCGCCCCTTCGCCGTCTTCGGCGAAGGCCCCACGAAGGCCTCCGCCAACTCTACGGAAAAGAATCACGACATCCAGACCTACACGGCGGAGGACGTCCGCTACACCGTTCCGAAGGATCCGAACAGCCACATTCTCTACGCCACCGCGCTGGGCTGGCCCGCCGGCGGCGGCAAGCTCCTGCTCCATACGCTCTACGCGGGGAATCCATATCAACCTGGCGGCGTCTGCTCGGTCGAACTTCTCGGCGCTCCTGGGGATCTCGGCTTCGAGCAACTCGCCTATGGGCTCGCAGTCACACTACCCGCTGCACCGCCCGACGACATTGCTTACGTCTTTCGGATAAGAACAGGGAACTGCAACGCGCGCCGCTAGAGGATTCGAGGGCTGGTGGCAAAAACGGGTGAAACGGTGCATGCAAATGTCCAGCATGAGGTGAACCCGAACGCGCCCATAGCTTCGCGGCCGCAACTGTCTGATTGGTGTCCTTGCCGCCGGGAAAGAAGTTCAGGCTTGTGCCAAACACCGTTTCGCTTGGTTTCGGTTGCCGCAAGGAGACCAAGGCAATGGTTTTTGGCGGGGGATGCCAAGAACTCTCGAAATGAAACCGGCGGGGTCAGCGTGAGCGGCTTCCGTATGAAGAGTGAGTTGATAGGAGAGAGCGACCCCGATTGAGAAGACGAACACGACTGCATAGGGTCCCAGGCTCTGTGGTCCGGTTTCAGCTGTAGCAACCAGCGGATAGAAGGACCCCATCAGCAAGCTGCACGCCAGACTTAACCAGATGCCTCGCGAACTTGTCTTCTGATGCCCTGAGTCCGACCTCTGTTATCCAGGTAATATTCTTCGGACTATCTTTGGTTGGAACTGGAAAAGTGAGCGAGAGATTATCTCCCAATGCGGGTTTCGCCATCACCTTTTCCGTCGCGAACCCCCGCAGGTCCGCAAGTGCAATGATGCCCTCGTTCGGTCGCGCCGTCCGCGTGTTTTGCAAAGGCAGGCTCGACCCTTCATATAGAGGTAGATGGACCTTCGTGGCGGGACGATCATCCTGAGAATATCCAAGCCGTGCATTGGCACGCTCTTCCAGGACAACGTCGATATATTTATAGGTTGCGGTGTTGGAAATGTTCGTGAGTTTGCATGGAGTTTGCTGTTGGCTTCTCGCCCGAATTGTGAGTTCAGCTTGTAGAGAGGGATGGCACATTGTGATCAAATATGCTGCTCGGGAGTTGCATTTCATCAGGAAACCGTTGCCGCGCGTGACCGCATTGATAGCCGCTACCGCGCTGGTAGCGATGCAGACAATTTCCCAGATACCAGAGCGAGCGCGGAGGAACCCGTCGTTCTGAGTGTGCCCCTTGTGGCGGATGTACTCGTCGTGGACCTTTTCCGGGAGCAAGAACGCCCCAACCGTGGCCACCATCCTGGGCTGCAGCTCTGCGGTAGGCCTCTTCCGACTCACCGTCGAAGGGAGCGCTGAGGGAGTAGACCAGCCAATCGGCCATGGCAGCGAGCTGCGGCGAGAGGAAGCGCCCGCGGCCATCGTACTGGCGCAGTAGTAGATACTCGGTTCGTAGGGCTGGCCGCATAAACGCCCAAACGTAAGTGCCAAGATCTTCGGTCTCTATTAAGAACGGCTCCAGAAGGGATCATTGGGAAACCACAACAGGTGAGGAGGGATGGAAGGGCGCTTATTCGAGGCGAAGTTGAAACAACATTTGGATCAGAGCTGATCATGCGCGTACAGGAACGGAGCCCTCCGCATCTTCTTTTGCTGGTGAAATGGTTTTCGACGCGAGTCTGGCTGCAATTGCAATTGAGCGCCAGGTGGGAGCTCTCGATGCGATCCGCTATCAAAGGTGCGTTCGCCCAGAGCTTCGAAATTTCCTCGTTTTTCCTGGGGAAGCCAAATTCCCTGAAATCTCCTCCAATGAGCTAGTTTTCTTCAATGAGAAGCTTTCGCCAGATAAGAAGCAGGCCGTCAGGGCTGCTCTCGGAACGGCTGACCTCCTTTTGGTCGAAGGGCCGCCAGGGACTGGGAAGACCACCTTCATCACTGAAGTAATTCTGCAGACATTGGCGGAGAATTCGAATGCAAGGATTCTACTGACGTCACAAACTCATGTAGCTCTGGATCATGTCATCGGTGCTGTGCAAAAAACAGGCACACCAGTTTCAATGGTGCGGATCGGCAGATTGGGAGATCCCCGCATTTCGACTATTGCTGAAGAGTTTCTCCTGGAGAACAAGATTGAGACTTGGCGGCTTCAAGCGCTGGAAACCGGCAGGGCATATCTTCAGCAACTTGCAGGACAGCTTCATATTTCGCTCAAAGCGATTCGCTCCGTTATGCAGGTTAAGCGTTTATTGGTAGAACGAAATCGATCCATGGAAAATGAACATCAGCTTCGGGAGCTCGATGACAATTTATCTACATTGAGCGTGCTGACAGATGAACTGAATACATCCGAACGTCGCGCGGTCTCCGAAGAGGCAAAGCTGCTGCGCAATCAGATCGATGAGAAAAGGTTGGAATTCGAATATAGCAAGAGAAGTGTATTGCAGTTGAGTATTCGCCGTGCATTGGCGCCCATCACCGGATAGGCAAGCAAAACGTCGGTTGCGCCAGCCTCACAAGCGGTAATCAGTTCGAGGGTGGTCGCACATTTGTATCTCCGTACGCCGCGTTGCGTCAGGCGACGCATCACTGCTCCGAGTTTGGCGTCTTTACATGCGGACGCCAGCGATCAGCAGCGTAGCGTCGATGTTTGCGTCCCCGGCATCCGGGTAGATGGCCAGGGCGGGTGTCATGATAGAACCAGTGTCAATGAGGCAGTAAAAATCATCACATGGCATGGAATGCACAAACGCACATGCCACCTGGCGGAGATCGGGGATTTCGGTGGGTTCGACAGAACGTATCGCGAGTTTTTTTCTGGAATTATGCCGGCCCGCACGACCGTTCAGTCAGTATTAGGGAGCGGTATTAAAGTGGAGATTGACGCTATCGCACGTCTTCCGCGAGGAGAGGATCAATGACCGTGGCCGCTTTTAGGAAACCGCGTCACACAATCAAGTTAGCGTGCTTTACAGAGCAGGATCGCGCAACTCCGGCGGGTGTAGTCGGCCTGGGACTGATGGGCACGAGCATTACAGCCTGTCTGCTGGCTTCCGGGCACCGGGTGACCGGAGTAGATAAGGAATCGTCGCGGCGGCGGAGGTTCCGGAAGGAAGGTGCGAGTTTTCTCCGCGAAATGCGCAGCGAAGGTCTGCTCACGCGATCTCCGACACAGTTGCTTGAGCGGCTTCAGGTATCAGCGGATTTTTCCGCTCTGCAAAACTGCGGAATCGTCATTGAAGCGGTGCGCGAAGACCTCACAACCAAACGCGAGGTGCTTCGCAGGATCGAAGGGGCTGTGCCTTCGCAAACTCTGATCGGCAGCAACACCTCGGCCCTACCGATCACAGAATTGCAGAGTGGCACAAGCGCGCCGGAACGAATTCTGGGCACTCATTGGGCAGAACCGGCACATATCACCCGCTTCATGGAAGTGATCTGCGGCGATTACTCTTCGCTTGAAAATGCTCAGCGCATAATCAACATGGCCAGGCGATGGGGTAAGGAGCCTACTTTGGTGCGCAAGGATGTGCGAGGGTTTATTACGAACAGGATCATGTATGCGATGATCCGCGAGGCATTTCACCTGGTCGAAGGCGGTTACGCAACCCCGGCCGATGTGGATCGCTCGGTCCGGAACGATCTGGGATATTGGATCACGTTTGCTGGCCCGTTTCGTTTTATGGACCTCACCGGCATTCCTGCGTATGCCGCTGTGATGCGCGACCTGCTTCCTGATCTTGATTGTAGTAAGGATGTGCCAGCGCTTATGCGAAAGGTCGTCGATGCAGGGTGTAAGGGTGTTTCCACCAGCAGTGGCTTTTACCAGTACACACCCCGACAGGCAAAGCGGTGGCAAGAGCTGTTTCTGAAGTTCAGTTACGAGATTCGTCAACTAGCTTTGAAATACCCTGAGGACGTTGGCGACAGGTCGCAAAAGACACGACGCCGTAGCACCACATGACACGACGCACTCTGACTTTTCCGGCACGTAAATAAAGGAGAACGAATGCTGTTTTCGATTCACACCTCGATCTTGCATGGAATGCCTTGAACTGGAGCCGGGACCTCACTTTGCCGATTGAAGACATTCGGCGTGCAGAATGCGAAATGGAGGATCACCACAGAGGATCGGGCACGGTCTGTTTTTCCGAGTTGCGCAACGGAGAAGTTGGCATCTGCCTCGCCACGGTCCTTGCGCGTTCCACCGGCCTTGGCGAGGCCCTGCTCGATTATGGGTCCCAGGAGATTGCATCGGCTATGGGCCACGGTCAGCGCATGTATTAAGAAGTCATGCAAAGACGCGGCCACATGCGTTTGATCACGAACTGGCGCCAGATGGAAGAACATGTCAGCCAATGGCGATCTAATTCTCCTTTACCGCTCGGTTATGTCCTGAGCATGGAGGGCGCAGATCCGATACTGGATGCCGAAGATGCCATACGCTGGTGGGAACTTGGCCTAAGGGTAGTTGGCCTTGCGCATTATGGACCAGGCATCTACGCACATGGTACATCGAGCAGCGGCGGGTTGACGCCCAAAGGAATCGGGCTTCTAAGAACTTTGGAGAACCTGGGCATGATCGTGGACGTAACCCATCTCACGGATGAGGGATTCTGGGATGTCGTCGAACGATATAAAGGCCCGTTGCTTGCGAGCCACAACAACTGTCGCGCATTGGTTCCGGGCCAACGTCAGTTCTCCGACGATCAGATTAGGTGCCTCGTGCGGAGGAGGGCTGTGATCGGTGTTGCTCTGGATTCGTGGATGCTGTGGCCCGGCTACGTTCCGGGAACAACCGAAAACTCCAAAGTCACGCTCAATCATGTGGTCGATCATATCGACCACATCTGCCAGCTTGCCGGCTGCGCCAAACATGCTGCGATTGGCAGTGACCTAGATGGCGGTTTTGGCAGAGAGCAATCTCCGAGCGATCTGGAGACCATCTCAGACGTGAAGCGAATTGCATACTTGCTAAGAGACAGAGGCTATCGGGAGGCAGATATTCAGAACATCATGCATGGCAACTGGCTGCGCTTCTTCCGGGAGATGTGGTGATTTTGGCATTCTAGTTTGGCCCAGCAGTGGCACTTAACTTTGGCTCACCTGTGAGGTGTGTTGGCTATACTTCGTGGATGAGGCTAAGGACGCGTAGCGGGCTGAGCAGGAGGGAAACAGTGGAACTTTTCTCGGCGGCGTGTTCCGTACGCAGCGCCACCAGTGGGCCGAACGCCGCCGTCTGGAGATGCATCCGAAGACCGGCAGGCGCAACTGGTTGAGGTA
>Ga0157372_10003592_pt1 | contig 16689 bp, 15 predicted proteins | sample C55metaG_FD_115307 | JGI IMG/M metagenome (GOLD analysis project Ga0157372, IMG submission 115307) | Corn rhizosphere microbial communities from Kellogg Biological Station, Michigan, USA - C5-5 metaG | ecosystem: Host-associated > Plants > Roots > Rhizosphere > Soil | place: USA: Michigan... | reverse complement strand
TGCTTGGCAACCTGGTGGGGCTGATCGACTCCGATTACCAGGGGCAGCTGATGGTCAGTTGCTGGAATCGGGGAAGCGAGACGTTCGAGCTCAAGCCGATGGAAAGATTGGCCCAACTTGTTTTCGTGCCCGTTATCAAGTCGCGGTTCGAAGTGGTGGAAGCCTTCGATGCGAGCGAGCGCAGCGCGGGCGGGTTTGGCAGTACCGGCCGCTAGGGTCCTAACGCCCGTTCAATCGATCGCCCCAGGACTTGTTCGTCCGCTTAGTCCGTGCCGGCGCGACCGACTCGAGGAAGGCGTCCGTCGCATTCTGAAGCTATGGTTTCTGGAGATAGAACGAATACCAGGTGTCGGGGCCACACATGAGTTGAACTTCAATATCGAACGCTTCCGCAATATCAAAGCCGACTCTCTTGAACAGGCTTATCCAAGAAGTACGCGTAAGACATGAGTAGTGGTTTTTGTTCAACTGGTGCCGGGCGCTGGTGTCCGGTGCCGGCACCTCAGCATAAAGCACGCCGCCGTGCTTGAGTGCTGAAAACAATACGTGCAGTGTGAAGTAGGGGAAAAGACTATGCTCGAGCGAGTGTCGGGCCCAGATTAGGTCGAACGTCTCGTCGGGAAATTCCAGGAAGGACATATCCATCTGAAAGACATCAAATCCCTTCCGTTTGCACTCCGCAAAGTCTTCGCCAAAAGTAAGCCCCTTTGCTACGGCTCCGTATTCAGCAAGCTTCTCGAGTGCGAGTCCCTGCCCGCATCCGACGTCGAGGACATGTTTGCCTCGCAGGCCCCATCGATCATTGATTCGTTCAAGTACGTCGTGAGTGACGCGCGTATGCCCGGCGTCCGGGAATTCGGGGTACAAGTCCTCGTTAAGCCGTTTTTCTATGAACTGATGAAGCTTCGCGTAGCGCTTCAGCGAATTACGTCGGGACTTGCGTCGCGCCTCCGTTAGCAAATCTTGGATAAGCGTGGTCAGAATCGACATTTCAGTCTGGTACCCGCGATAGAAGCTGCGATCTGGACGACGGTCCCGCACGGGACATCGATTCCCGGCGACAATGGTTCGCCCTAATCGGCTTCGAATGGTAACCGATTCAGGACTTGTTCGTCCGCTTGGTCCGTGGCGGCGCTACTGATTCGACAAAAGCCTCTAGCGCGCGAATCGAATCACTCTTATCGAGGAGCACAGGGAACCGCTCGGCAAGCTTACTGCGGATCGCGGCAAGCAGTGCCGGACTGGTCAACAATTTGACCGCATTGTCGACGTATGCCTTCGCGTCCGTTGCGATCAAGTCGTCGAGCCCCATTGCCCGTAGCAACCCGCTCGCGAACCGGTTGCGCAGGAACCGCCCCTCGACGGTCAGCACCGGCAGCCCGCATTCGAACGCCTGCATCGCCGTGTTAAAGCCCGAAAACGCGATCGTGTCGAGATAGATCGCCGATCGCCGCATGAGCGCGAAATAGCGAGGACGCGTTTGGTGGTCGATGAAGCGCACGTGCCGATCATAATCGAGTCCCGCATGTTCGAACGTGGCGCGCAATCGTCGGGCGATCAGGTCCGACAGCCGCGGCGCGATCTCATCGGTAACCAGGACGATCTGACACATCGGAGCGCCTCTCGCAATCTCCGCAAACGTCCAGTCGTGTGCAGGCAGAAACTTGTACGACGAAGCGGGGCAAAACGCGATAGGCCGGTCCGGATCAAGATCCAGCTCGCGCCAATCCACATCTATTTTTGGTGGGTTGAGCAATGAATAGCGCGCACCGATGCCCGGGAGCCGAACAAGGCGCTCGCGGTAATTCTCCTGGGCTGCCGCCGATTCGAAGGCGTCTGCGGAAAGGAAATAGTCGATGGTCGCCATGCCTGTCGTTTCGGGGTGGCCCCAGGCCGCCATCTGCACCGGCGCGAGGCGGAGGCTCGCAAGCTTGATACAGGTTCGATCCATGCCGACTTCCGGATAGACCAATACGTCGGGGCGGAGGTGCGTAACAGCGTCGACCCATGCGGCGAGATCGCGTGGCCCCTCAATGAACCGATCGACGCTGGCTCGCGCGATGTCAGTCTCGGCGTCTCCAACGTTGTCGGTGTACACGATCGACAGCCGAAAGCGCGAACGGTCGATCTCTCGGCACCATCCACGCACGATGGCCGTCCAAACGGCGTGATCGTGCACGTTGCCGGATACGATAGCGACTTCAATCGGCCCTTCCCGGATAGACCCCGTACCGGCCACCCGTTCGCCGTACCACGCGTTCATCAGGCGCGCACACAGGTCGCCGTAGCGAGACAGGACATCGCGGTTGTTACGGTCGTGATAGACGACGTAGTACGGCTGCTGATTGCCGACTGCGCGATACCCCAACGCGTCCTGGCCCTCGGAGAACCAACGGTCAAGCAACGCCAGTTGCTGGGAGAATTCTTCGTAGAAGGTTTCGGGTTGTTCACCAACGTCGTACGCTTGCGGCAGCGTCGACATCGTCCGTGCCCACCGCGCCTCGGCATAGTCGGAGTCGAGGGCGATGGCGCGGTCGAACGCCGCTTGGCCCTCTTGGCGCCGGCCCGCATTGATCAGCAAATGACCCAGACGGTACCACGCGAGCTTATGGTCGGCCTTGGCTTCGACCACGTGCTGAAGATCATTAATCGCGTCGATGGGTCGACCCCGCATTTCCAGGATTTGCGCGCGGTTAAAGCGGGCGTCGACGAAGCTATTGTCGAGAGCTATCGCACGATCGAAATGACGCACTGCGTCGTCGTACAACCGCATCTGACCAAGCACTGTGGCGAAATTATTCGCCGCGGATGCCGATGAAGGTTGAATGCCGCATAGCGCCTCGAATGCTGCGGCGGCGGCAGGGAGGTCGCCCAAGCGATGGCAAGCGAAAGCCAGCCGTTCGGTTGCAGCCGCATCCTCCGGATGTTCATCAATGTGCGCGCGCAGGGCGCGGACCGCCTCGGACACGCGGCCTTCGCGAAGATTGGTGTCCGCCTGGTCGATCAAATTCATTGGTACGCTTGAAAGCCTGTAAGCGTCGCAAGAATCATATTTTACAAGGGCCGGGGCCGTTGCGGCTCTTGCCGACGCCCGAGCTTAATCCAGAGAGAGCACGAAGTCTTTGAGTTGCGCCGCGTGCATCTGCCAGGTCCGATGTTCGCGAATCCATTGGGCTCCCGCTGCACCGATGGCTTCACGACGTCGTTGATCGACATAAAGCATCTCCAGTGCTTCGACAATTTCATCAACGCTGCTCTCCCCCCATCCCAGCGTCGAGTGATTGAGTGATCGTGGCGGAACCATGCGCTGATCGGATAAGCGGACGCAGTTGTCTTCGGTAATGAGGTCCTTCATGCCTGTATTGTCGCCAACGATGGCTGGTACACCACATGCCATCGCCTCCATGACTGGCAGGTTAGTACAAGGCTCCGCTCTCGAGGGCTGGAGAGCGACGTGCATTTCGCGGAGCAGGGTCGGCATGAGTTGATTTGGAGTGCTGAAAATTTCGACCACGCGCGACGGATCAATCCCGTTGTCGGCGACCCATTTTTTGATGTTCACGAAGCCTTTGTCATCCAGCTCGAGGGGCGCGTCGAGCGTGCCCTTGTACCCGACGGAAATCCTTGGCCACGGTGAATGCCACGCCGTAACGAGAATCGCGTTATCGTGACGCTGGGAGAATTCCTTGAATGCGCGCAATACGAGGTCCTGTCCCTTGCGAAACTCGACTTTGCCACCGGCAAAGACATAAAACTTGGCTGGATCCATGACCCCGGATCGCGCCCCAGGACAGAATAGCGACGGATCGATGCCCTCGAAGATGACTTTGATAGCGCGGCCGGTTTGCTTGCGAATAATATCCGCATTCCAGTTTGATCCGCAAAGCAGCGCATCAAATTTGCCGAGGCGGCTTACCAAGCTGGCGATATTCGCGTTTTCGAAGATGCAGCGACCGATGTTCCGCTTCCCGAAAATACGAGTTGGCAAGTCAGGATGCGAGATCGGGTCAATGACTGTGCCATCAAAATCAATCCGCGCTCCTGGGTTTTGAGCGACGACGTCGGCGAAGTTGTTGGATGCCTCTAGCGCTTTGCTGACGGCGCTCAAGCGCAACGGGTCGACCAGCGAAAGTGCCTCGTTGTCGATCGTGTACGCCATCAGGGGAGTGATCTCGGCACGCGCCGCCCACTGGAAGAACAGGTTAAGGCCGAGAACGCCCCAACCTGATTTGCTGTTGAGCTCCCAGTTAAGCGCCACCGCTTTTCTTGTCATTTTTTGACCGCCAAGATCGAGTCAAGCCGGCGGGGTGAAGGAGGACTTGGCTCAATTCGCTCGCAGCAAAGCCGCCTTCTCAGGCCGCCGATCGATTTGATCGAGGGCTCATTGCTCCGCTCTGAGATTCTCGAGCGTTTCATTGACGAGCGTTGAGCTCGTTCCTTTGGTGTAGGGCAGATAGATTATTCTCACCCCAAGCGCCGAAAACTCCTTGTCCAGCGCATTCCAGCGGTCTGATTCGTGCCAGTCATCACCGACGAACATCACGTCGAACTTGTACCGGTCGAACGCGACGCGCTTGTTCATGTTGTCCTGCGGAACGGTAACGTCGACATATCGACACGCTTGCACGACGGCAATTCGCTCATGAAACGGGATCACAGCTCGCTTGTTCTTGTACAACACCAGGTCGTCGATTGTGACGCCTACGATCAACTTGTCGCACATCGCGCGAGCGCTGCGAAGGAGATTGACGTGTCCGACATGGAAGAGATCGAACACGCCCGACGTATATCCAATGTTCAATGCAGCCACCCCAGTATATTCAGATTATGTTCGAACCAAGCCGTATAACCGGGCTTGTGCCCTCGGGAATCGTTGAATACCTGTGAGAGCGGTGCAGGAAAACCTCGCTTTGTCCGTTCGAGCACATAGCGGGGAACGAGATCGCTGTAAGCTTCCTTCAAGGGCGTCTTGTTCCCTCGAACCGAGTGCTTGTAGCTCATCGGCAACCCGAACAGCCTTTCGGCCAGACGGAAATCCGCAAACGGTTCCCGTCCCTCGACGCTGGCTAGCATCGTCGCCAGATCGAGGCGATGGAGGAGGCGCGCCAAGTGAGCGACCTGAAAGAATGCGTTGACGATTAGATAGGGTTCGCCATATTCGACGAATGGAGCCAGAGCGTCCTCGACAACCTCGAGGTCGTCGGCATTTCCGTAGCAATAGTAGTCTGCGAAGATAGCGACATCAAACTGCTTGGCTGAATCCGCCCATGAAAATATGCGGTCGTATCCGCCGAAAAGTTCATCCGCGCCTTCGCCGCTTAGAGTGCACTTGATACCCGCGTCGCTAACGTCCTTCGCCAGAAGGTAGAGCACGGCCTCGTTGGGTACGCACAGCGGCTCCTGTCTGATTCGAACCATCGTGTCGACCGCTTCGAGAAAGGCCTCCCGGTCTACGACCACTTCGCGGTGCGTTAACCCCGTTTCACGCGCTATGCGACGTGCGACGGCAAAGTCCGGGTCGCCTTCAAATCCCGCGCACCATGTAGATCGGATCCCGCTTGCCATTGCCGTAATCGTGCTGTCGAGACCACCGCTAAGAAACCCGCCAACCTCCACGTCCGCAACCATTCTATAGGAAATTGCAGAATCGACGAGCGACCTCAATTCATCCGTAGTTGGCGCATCATCGAATTTTTTCTCCAGCTTCCAGTAGCGCGTGATGGACTCGCCGTCCCAGTAGCACCCTGCCGGAAATGCTGAAATATCACGATAGAACGTGCGTCCATTGAACACCCCACGCATCGCGCGATACTGTCGAATCGCAAAGTCGTCAGGCTCGGAGCCGCCGACCAGATCGAGAATCGGACGAACCTCCGACGAGAAGACCAGCGATTCCCCTTTCTGCCATTTGAACAAGGGCTTCGTGCCCAGTCGATCCCGCGCGGCAAAGATCCGATGTCTTGCCTTGTCGACGATGACGAAGGCAAACATTCCATTCAGCTCCGCGACGCACTCTATGCCCTTGAGCAGGAACAATCGCAGCAGGAGCTCCGTATCAGAATCGGTTTCCAGGACCAGGCCATACTGTTCGGCGAGCTCCGCGTAGTTGTAGATCTCGCCATTGAACGCCAGCATGTAATTGCCGGTGGAATCCACCATCGGCTGATTTGCTCGCTCGATATCGCCGATGATTGCCAGCCGGCAGCAGCCAATAGAGTAGCCGTCGAAGTCGGGAACGATCGAGGAGCTGTCCGGCCCTCGGTAAGCCATCTCCTGAAACGCCCTCGCGAAGGCAGTCGCACCCCCCCCCCCACAATTGGCGATCAAAAACCCGCACATATCTGTTCTTCGCTCAGCCGGTCGAGATAGATCTTTGACGTGTGAAGTCGGTTCTTATAGTTTCCTTGATGCCCCATCCAGCTCCCCTCTTCGGCATGAACAGCAATTTCTTGATCAACTCCATGCGTTTCTTGCGAAGAGGATCATGCCCGCCCATTAGCATTTCGAGCGTCGCGGTGAGCTCTTCCGGATTGCGCACCCAGTAGAATCCCTCAGACAAGGTGCGCCCGAGACCGTTGAACAGGTCAACCCGATGGGTGTAGACAATCGGTTTCCCGGTGACCAGATATTCGATCATCATGGACGAAATGTCCGACACGAGAATGTCGCTTGTGAGGAACGTGGCTTGATAGGCACCTTCTCGGTCGATCGCCATGTTCGATGACATTCGATAGGAAAGGTCCATCCGTTCGACATCGGCGGCGGTCAACTCCCCGGTGTTCAAGAAATTTTGGATCGAAAGCGGATGCGGTCGAAATGCAAAATCCACGTGCTCGTGTCGTGCGCAGAAGTCGGTAAAGTATGCGTTGTAGTCGAAAAAATGGCACGACCCGTCGTTGGTCCACCATCGCGGCGTCCAGAGGATTCGCGTGTTTTCGCTGGTTGATCCGCGTTTCCAAGGCGTTGCGCCAGACGCTTCCTTCGTGACGAAGTAGTCGAGCTTCGGAGTACCACTAAGGACAAACGTCTCCTCGCGAAACCAGGGGCAAGACTTGAAACGCTCGATGAGCCGGTCCCGAGCTATGGCGCTTTCCGCGAAGACCAGGCTCGCGGCACTAAAGAAGGGCTCGGGATGGACTATCTGGTCCACCTCGCCGCGAAATAGCGTGGTTGCGTAGGGAACGTAGCAGACTCTGGCGAATGCGGAAACGTACTTGGCAGACCAGCGCGGAGGAAACAGATTGTAGGGGGTTTGAAACAACACATAGTCCGGAGCGAGGGATTCAGGCGTAAGCCAAGCATCGCGTTCTTTGTCATAACCCTCGATGACCTTGACGCCTCTTGAATTCAGATAGTCATACATTCCAAGGTCGCTGTAGCGGCCCGGTGCCAGATTGGGGTGCATGCAAGGCAATGCGACGACAGTAGCTTTGAAATCGTCATCGCCGGATGCGGCACGGTGAATGGTATCGAACATGGCCCAAAGTGCCGGCATGTGACAGACGAAAACGAGATGGATCGGCCGAGCTGCAGCACCTTTCGCAGGACTTTCTCCCTTGACGCGAACGTCCTTCGGGCTTGCCAGTCCGGCAGCCTCCATCGCGCTTCGACCTGTCAACCGCTTGAACAACCATGCGGCAAGAGGCTGAACCAGCTTTTTCAATGCGCCTTTCATTCGTCGCCACGCATGGGTCGCCATTGTACCTTGCGCTCCGCAGCGGCGGCTTCTGCCATGGACAGCCACATCGAGGTTGGGTAAGCTTCACGATCACTGGGAGCCCTGGGGGACGGATCGCAATTTCCGGCGTGGCGCAAGTTTGCTTCCGTACTCCGGACATCGATCTTTCTCCCGACCTTGCGAATGACCAGCCATTTCCAGCATCCACAGGCTATCGTCGAAACGGCGAATATCGGCGTCGGAACGAAGGTCTGGGCGTTCGCCCACGTGCTGCCGGGCGCCGTCATCGGCACGAACTGCAACATCTGCGACGGCGTGTTCATCGAGAACGATGTTGTCATCGGTGATCGCGTAACGATAAAGTGCGGGGTTCAGATCTGGGATGGCATCACGCTGGAAGACGACGTTTTCGTCGGGCCCAACGCGACGTTCACGAACGATCTGCTCCCTCGCGGGAGGCGCCCGAACTGGCGGCCCTCGGTGCGGACTGTCGTGCGCCGGATGGCATCGATCGGCGCGAATGCGACGATCCTCCCCGGGCTGACGATCGGCGCCAACTCGATGGTTGGCGCGGGCGCGGTCGTTACGCGCGACGTCCCGCCCAACGCGATCGTCGTCGGCAACCCCGCCCACATCACCGGTTACGTGGATACTGCCTTTCCGGCATTGGAAGGCGCTGGACCGGAAGCTTCCGGGCAAGACTTGCGTGAGTTGCGCGTCTCCGGCGCGAAGCTGCACCGGATGCCTCTGATCAAGGACCTCAAGGGGTCACTGACGTTCGGCGAGAACGATCAGCATCTGCCTTTCCCCGTCCAGCGATACTTCGTCGTCTTCAACGTGCCGAGCCGGGAAGTGCGTGGTGAGCACGCCCACCGTACCCTGCATGAGTTCCTGATCTGCCTGCGCGGCTCCTGCGCGGTGGCGCTCGACGATGGACGCGTGCGCGATGAAGTGACCCTTGATAGCCCGACCATCGGCGTGCATGTGCCGCCGATGGTCTGGCGGGTCCACTACAAATACAGCGCGGACGCGATGTTGCTGGTGCTTGCCTCCGACCTTTATCGGGCGGATGACTACATCCGTGATTACGACCAGTTCATCGCACTGATGCGCGGCGGCGTCCATCGCTCGTAAATCGCAAGGACGAACAGTCCTGAAGCATCGACCGACGTCCGACGCCGGTATCCGCGTCCCCTTTCTTGACGTTGCGGGAATCAACTCGCGATTCCGGGACGAGTTCGCCGAAGCTCAAGCGCGCGTCCTGCAGTCCGGATGGTTCCTCCGGGGCGCCGAGACGCGCGCTTTCGAATCGGAGTTTGCTGCGAGGACGAACGCGCCGCATTGCGTGCTGGTCGCAAATGGCTACGACGCCCTGCGCCTGACGTTGCGCGCCTGGATCTCCCTACGACGCCTCGAGGTCGACGATGAGGTGATCGTTCCTGCCAATTCCTTCATCGCGTCCGCACTTGCCGTCACCGATGCAGGGTTGCAATTACGGCTCGCTGACGTCGATCCCGACACATTCAACGTCTCGGTGGCGACCGTCGCCGCCGTCATGACGTCTCGTACGCGTGTCGTCATGCCGGTACATCTGTACGGTCAGCTGGCCGACATCGAGCCTCTTCGCGCACTTTGTGCGAAGAACAACCTGCTGCTGCTGGAGGATGCTGCCCAGGCACACGGTGCGCGACTGGCAGGCGCAGGTGCGGGAACGTTTGGCGATGCCGGAGCCTATAGTTTCTACCCGGCGAAGAATCTGGGTGCGTTGGGGGATTCGGGTTGTATCGTGACGGCCGATCCGGCGTTGGCCGAGCGTGTCCGAATGCTCGGGGACTACGGATCCACGGCCAAGTACGAGCACGAACTGCGCGGCGTCAATAGCCGCACTGATGAGCTGCAGGCCGCGTTCCTCAGGATCAAGCTGCACGGGCTCGATGGCGACAACGATCGGCGACGGCAAATCGCGCTTCGATACTGCGCGGCGATTTCGCATCCGCTGGTTGTCCCACCGCACGTGCCAGCGGTACCGTCGACCCATGTGTGGCATCTCTTCGTCGTTACGACGCCGCATCGGGCGAGCCTCGTGCAGCATCTGGAGTCATGCGGGATCGGAACGATGATCCATTATCCAAAAGCGATACATCGCCAGCCTGCCTACGACGATCTTTTCACGCGGCTCCCGCCTCCTCCCGTCTCCGAGCGACTTCAGCACGAAGTCCTTTCCCTGCCGATCAGTCCCGTAATGACGGACGACCAGGTCGAGACGGTGGTTTCTGCGGTCAATGGCTGGCCCGGGCCGGGGCAGCACGGAAGGGCATCGTGACTACGAGGCAAGAAAAGGTCGTACTCGTCCTCCCAGGCGGCGGTGCGAACAATGCCATCCAGGGCATGATGACCGAATTCGGCACCGTGCTGTCCGCGCATGGACTGAACATCGTCCACATCACGTTCGAACCGCCCGAGCTGCAATATGCAATCGACCTCATGGCTCGCGGTGACGTCAGCTTCGCTCTGACGTGGCTGGGGATCGGTCAAGACATCTCCGTATCAGATGAGGATGGCCGACAACTCAGCGCCTGGGACGCCCTGCGAGTTCCGCTCGTGAAGATTCATGCCGATCACCCCGCATATTTCTCCGATCGCCATCGCGACACGCCGCGTAATTCGGTCAATTTGTACATGGCTGCCGAATTCATGGAATTCCGGCGTCGTTGGCTTCCCGACGCCCGTGCGCTGGCGGGGCTGGTACCGCCGTGGCCGATCGCGCCGCTGCCGCGCGCCGCGGTCGACCTCAACAAGCGCCGCCACGGTAAGCTTGTCTTCCTGAAGAACGGAAACTCGCCGCGTGATCTGCGACATCTCTGGCATGAACGGCTCACGCCCGCGGTTGCTGGCCTCATAGATGCGATGGCCGAGGAGATTCTTGCGATCGGCCTCCGACCCGGAAAACTGCTTATTGGCGATTTCGTCGCGAGCTTCATCGCGGGACGTGGCATCGAACCGGAGTCGGCAGTACCGTTGCTGCCGTTCTTCGCGGCGCAACTCGATGACTACCTGCGACGCGTAAAGAGCGAAATGATCGCAAAGGCGATTCTGGACTTTCCGGTGATCGTCCAGGGCGGCCTGTGGGACCATGTGGACTTCACCGGGCGGCGTGCTCGCCTCGTTCCCGGCGAGGACTTCGTGGCCTCACGTCGGGTCTTCGCCGAAGAGCTCGGCGTGATTGACATGTCGCCAAATATGGACAGCGAACCTCACGATAGGATGCAGCGCGCCGCGGGGTCATACTCACTCGTTCTGAGCAACAAACAGACTTGGATCGCCGAAGAATTTCCGGGCTTTGAGGAAATAACTTTTGAATTCGACCCGGAGTCGATCAAGGCGAGGATCGCCGATGTTCTAGCCCGACCCGACCGCTACCTCGAACTGGGAGTCAGCTTCGGCGAGCGGTTTCGGGAAGTTCACCCAATGGAAGCTTTTGTCCGCCGTGTCGTCGAGCTCGCGGATCTTGCGGCGCTGCAGTGCGCGCGAGAAAAGCCCTTGCTACAACCGTTCGTCGTCTGGCCCGCGCAATAGGTTGATCACAGCCATCTGTCATTGAATCCTTCTTACGCGGATTCCCACCATTCAGTGCTGGCGGTGACTGGCCTGAGCCCCGAAATTTCCTGCTTGCGCTCCGCCGGAACGCCGAGAACCATTAGAGACACAACATTTTGGGGAGCCCAGTGGTTGACGGGATTACCGAAGAAATTCTTTTCCTCGAAAATCGGAGCAGGATGCCAATAGACCTTGTAGCCTAGCTTATCAATCACGTATCCCAGAAGTTCAGCCGATGATTCCCGGACATCGTTCTCGAAGTACAGTATGGGTCGATGTCTTTCGATTTGCATTTCACCGCTACGCAGAACCTCCAGTTCCTTGCCGTCGACGTCGATCTTTATCAAGTCGCATGCGACGAGATCCAACGAGTCAAGCGCCAAATAATGCGGAGTCCAGGTGTTGCCTACGTAGGCAAACCTGCCCCAGAAGGCACTCCCCGTATCAACGTCGTCGCTCGTAGCCACAAAAGCATTTATCGGCTTGGTGTTGCGCAGCGAGTTCAACGCGAGATTTGCGCAAAGAACATTGAAGTTTTCGGGATGAGACTCGATTGCATATACCCTGCCCGTTTCCCCAACTGTTCTTGCCAGCGGGACCGTTAGATCGCCTATGTTCGCACCAACGTCAATCACGGTGCTGCCTTCCCGCAAAAATTGCCGCATCAGCGACACTTCCGACTCGCTGTATTCCCCATACAGGTCGAAGCATTTTCCGATGTAGGGACCGGCAAACAGCATCCAGCCGTATCTGCAATGCTTGAGCGTCCACCTGCCAAACTGCATCATTGCGCCCTAATAGTGCTTGAACCAAACTTCCCAGAGGCGCGCCTCCTTCGGGAAGTGGCATTTCTGCGCGCGCACCATCCAGTTTTCACCGATCCAACCTTCGAGATTCAACAGCCGCAACGAGTTGCGCACGAACAGCGGGAACATCGCTGTGTTGTAGGGTCGGTACTCGAAGAATTCGCCCAACCGCTTCTTCCGTGCATCGACAGTCGCGAAGCTGCTGAAAAGCTTGCGCACTCCTCGCTTCGTATAGATATTGGTCTTCGGTGACGAGCCATGGACCTCAGAGACCTCGTTGTACACGAGTTGCCAGTCAAATCCGTTCCTCAACCACTTGCCAAGCAGCAGTCCGTGAACAAAGCAGCGCTTTAGATAGTGCTTCCAGCCGCGCGCGTATACCATGACGATTGCGGTTCCGTCTTTCTTCAGAACGCGGAAGATCTCGTTAACGGCGCGCTCCGTATCCGGCGTGTGGTGGATGACGCCGAACGAATAGACAAAGTCGAATGTCTCGTCGGGGAATGGCAGGCGTTCGGCATTCGCCTCGCGAATTTCGGTGTATGGCAAACCGTGCAACTCGAAGTTCAGCTTTGTCAGCATGACCTGGTCGGGGCCGAGATCGACAGCAGTTACTCTGGCCCCGTGTCGCGCGAATTCGACAGCGTCAGTACCGATCCCACAGCCGATTTCAAGCACTTCCTCCCCGCCATGCCATTGGAACTCGGCGGTCTCTCCGAGGTGTTCGTAGTACACGTTGAACCGCTTGTAAGCGAGCTCGTTGAACCAAGCAAGCGTGAACGGTTGTTTTTCCGAGTACCACTGCTGCGGGATGTTCTTCTTGCCCCAGTAACGCCGCACCTCATCCAGTGCGATTCGATCGCGCGTGCATCCTCCCGGGCTTTCCGGAGCGATCTGCGAGGACGGCGCACGATCGTGCTCACCACGGCCGAACGGCTCGACTCCGCCTCTCACCTGAACGGCATCCGGATTAATATCCGGTGCAGATTTCGGGTCATTTGATCGCGAGCCGCGTAATGATTTCCCTGGTCGCGCGCTCTGCAAACTCTTTCGTATAGCCGTGCTCTTTGAGCTTCCACCGGAACACGTTTCCGAGCTTGGCCTTTTTGTAGATACCGAGCTTGTGCTGCTCGCGATATCGAACGGCGCGTCCCGCAAGGCCCTCAAGAATCACCTTGATCTGATGCTGGGCCCCGGCGTCAGTTCGAGATTCCGAAGCCGGTGGGAATCGCCGTGCAAGGTCGTTGGCCAGAACGGTCGCGAATTCTTCCAATTCGCGGGTGTCCAATGCTTTAATGATCGACATGGCAACAGAGATTTGGGGTCAAGGACCAGGCATAGCGTAACACGAGCATAGAGTCCGCGATTCATTTCATCTCAACGCAACCATCGAGCGCTACATCGACTTCGATTTCTTCCGGAATCGCGAGAACCGCGTACGCTTCTCGGCCTGAAAAGACGTCCTCGTCGTGCCGATAGAAGTTGGCTTTGTTGAAAAGCGGAGTACTCATTTGCCACGATCGGTATCCGAACACCTTGAGCCGCTCCCCCAAGGACTGACCGGCACCTTCAACGTTCGTTCTAACGAAAATCCGGGGACGCAACCGCCATAAAGTTTCCTGCCCGCCTTCGAGAAGTTCCGCAGCCGAACCGCCGTCGTTCAGCTTAAGCCAGTCGAGACGCTCGAGCTGCAGCTCGTCCAACGTTTCGGTTCGATCGACTATCCGTGCTGACGTCAGTGTGCCCTTGGCGGCCTCGCCAGGGTCAGATCGGTGTTGTTGTGGCTCGCGTACGCCAACCAACGACCTCAGCATAATCGTCACATCCGTCACTCCATTCGCGCGAATGTTCTGAATCAGAATGCTCTTCTGTTTTGCTCTCGATTCGTAAAGGATCAAGTGGCCATCCGATCCTACCGCTCTGCCAAGAGCGACCGAATGTGCGCCAACGCCGGCATCGACCTCCAGTACCGTCTGGCCCACCCGGATCAAGCTCCCAAGCAGCGTGAGTTCGGGCTCGAGCCATTCGCCGTACCAGCCGAGCGACAGCCCTACGTCATCGTCGTCGGGCAAATATTGGAAGATTCCGTGACGCATCTCGGCAGAAGCGCACATTCCAGGCGCGACTTGCATGGGCTTAATCGATCGCGGCATGCTTTCCGGCGCAGTCGCGCGAACCGCGCCTTTTAGTCGGGGCGACTTCACGGCCCCGTCCTCCCCGCGTCCACTCACCATTTCCTGCAGACCTGCGTTCACGCGCTCAACGACATCGCCCCAATCACCTGATTTGCGCTGACGAAACAGCCGTGCCGTCGGATACCACGGCGTATCCTCCCGGCGCTCGAGCCAACGCCATTCCGCCGCGTGCGGCAGCAGGATCCATACGGACTTGCCGAGTGCGCCTGCAAGGTGCGCAACCGATGTGTCAACCGAGATGACGAGATCGAGCAGGCTGATCGCGGCCGCGGTTTCGGCGAAGTCGGCGAGTTCGTCTTGAAGGTCAACTATCTTTGCGTCGACCCCGAGGGTCTGCAGTTGCGCGGCCCCTTCGCCCTTCTGCAGCGAGTACAACTCGATGCCCTCGACCTCGCAAATGGGCAGTAGAGAGCGGAGCTTGATCGATCGGTAGGCATCCCGCTCATGCCCGGCGCGGCCTGCCCAAACAATGCCCACCTTCAGCCGACCGCGATCGTTTGCAAGGCGCTTCGACCAGCGCGCGACCCGAACCGGATCCACGCCTAGATACGGCACCTCAGCCGGGATCGAATCGAGATCGGTGCCGAACACCCGCGGAAGACTCATCACGTGGATGTAATAGTCGAACTCTGGCAAGGGCTCGTTCTCGCGCAGGACGCGGTCGATTCCGTCGAAAGCGGCGGCGATTTCATCCATTCCCGTCCGGTTCTGCAGCATGACGTACGCGCCGAGGGCCTTCAGCTTTCGTGCATATCGAATGAATTGGATAACGTCGCCGATGCCTTGTTCGGCCCGAACAAGGATTGTCTTTCCAGCAAGATCCTGCCCCGACCAGACAGGTTGTTCGAAATTGGCTCGTAGCGGCAACAACAGATTCTGAAGCCACCGGAATTCGTAATGGTTCCAGCCTTCGGACAGCCGCCCGGCCGCCAGCAGCGCCATGCTGTAGTTTCCCTGGGCGATCATATGCGAGCGCCGAGGAAGCTCGCGTTCGAAGACCTCCAACGCCTCCTGGAGGCGATCGGAGTTTTGCAGAGCGTTCCCGTAGTTGGCGAACAGGTCGCTGTTCTCGGATCCAGCGGCTTCGAGCGCGCGCGCTTGCGCGAACGCCTCGAAGGCCTCATCGCTGTCCTGACGCCAGAGCGTCGTGGCGAGATTCATCCAGGCCAAGGAATTGCCCGGATTACAGGCGACACTCCTGCGGAGCCACGTCTCCGCACCCGGCAGATCGCCCAGCCGGAGCCTGCATACTCCCAGGTTGGCCAGAGAATCGGTGTGGCCCGGTGCGAGCTCGAGAGTGCGCTCGTAACTCGCAATCGCTTCGTTGCATCGCCCGGCCGATGCGAGGACGACACCCAATGCAAAATGAGCCTCCGGGGAATCCGGCTGCTCGCTGATCGCCCTTCGCATCCTGGATTCGGCTTCGGCGGACTTGCCGATCTGGTGGCAAGTCCATCCGAGCCGAACGTCGAGCGTCGGCCCGGACAGACCTGCGGCTTCAGCGCGGAGAAACTCGTGATAGGCCTCGCGAAACCTGCCCCACGCGTAGAGCGTCGACGCCCTTGCCAGCAGCAACTCCTTGTCGCGCGGAAAGGCTTCCAGTCCCCGCGCGATGGTTGCCAGCGATTCGGCATATCGACCGGAAGCATCCAACATGCTCACGTCGGCGAGAATCTGCGTCCGTTGCGGCCCCCCTTCGGCGAGTACCTCGCCGGTTTCCCCACGGTAGGTCACGACGCTTGCAGTGCGCGCGGACTGCGAGCCTAGACCGAGCGTGCGCAGCAGCCGCGCGCCGAACGCTTCCGCAAACCGGTCACGGGTCACAGCGCCTTCGACCACGAGGGTTCCTTCCAGCTCACTTGTCCCATGCTTCGTCGAGATTCAGTAAACGACCGCGCATTCCGGCGGTCAAAACAAACGGGCCGACGGAGCATAGCTCCATCGGCCCGAACCATCAAAGAAATGCGGTTTAGCGGAAGTTGGACGGCACGTATTTTCCCAGGCAACCAGCGTGCGAACCGGTCCAGCTTTGGATATCCGGCAGCGTCCCACTGGGCGTAAGGGTCAAGACGCAATCGCCGGCCTTCGACCCAGTGTTACGGGTAGTGACGGCAATGGCGCCGGTGCTGCCCGAGACCGTCAAGCCGGCAACGTATTGCGTCACCAACGTCGAACAGCCCGATGCGTCGATGGTTTGGGGCCAGGAGCCCTTGGTCGAAACATATTCGCTGACCGAAGTCTTACAAGCAGCAGCCGCGGCCACGCCTTCCGACATCTTCGATCTGATGATGTAGTCCTGATACGCCGGCAGCGCGATGGCCGCCAGAATACCGACGATCGCAACGACGATCATCAGTTCGATCAGGGTAAAACCCTGTTGTATTCGCTTCATTGCGATCTCCGTAACGTTAGT
>Ga0157372_10003588_pt1 | contig 16694 bp, 12 predicted proteins | sample C55metaG_FD_115307 | JGI IMG/M metagenome (GOLD analysis project Ga0157372, IMG submission 115307) | Corn rhizosphere microbial communities from Kellogg Biological Station, Michigan, USA - C5-5 metaG | ecosystem: Host-associated > Plants > Roots > Rhizosphere > Soil | place: USA: Michigan... | reverse complement strand
CGGCGTCAGGTCGCGCAGGACGGTGTAGTCATCGAGCACCCAGATGCCGCGTCCGTACGAGCCGACGATGAGGTCGTTCCCGTGGAACGTGATGTCGCGATACGACGTGTTCGGCAGGTTGAGCTGCAGCGACTGCCAGTGATCGCCGTCGTCGAACGACACGTACATGCCGCTCTCGGTGCCGGCGAACAGCAGGCCCGCGCGCTTCGGGTCATTGCGGATCGTGTGCGCGAAGCTGCCGCTCGGCTCGTCGGTAGGCAGGCCGGTGATGATCTTCGTCCACGTCTTCCCGTAGTCGCGTGTGCGATAGAGATAGGGCGTGTCATCGCCCATGTTGTGCGCGTCGATCGCCACGTACGCGGCGCCGGCGATCGTGTGCGAGGCGTCGATGGTCTGGATGTCCGCGCGCGCTGCGTTAGGCAGGCCGGGGATCGACACGTCGGCCCACGTTTTCCCGTTGTCGCGCGTCAGGCGGATGAGGCCGTTGTTGGTGCCCACCCAGATCGTGCCGGCCGCCACGCTGGATGGCGCAATGGTCTCGATGATGCCGCCCGTCGGCGGGCCACCGCGCCCGCCGCGCGCGGGCGGCTGCGGCGCCGCGGGCTCGCGGCCGTGCGGCACGCCTAAATCCGGACTGAGCTTCGTCCAGTGCGCGCCGCCGTCGGTGGTCGCCATGAGATACTGGAAGCCCGCGAACAGCTCGCGCTGGTTCCACGGCGCCCACACGAGCGGCTGCGTCGACCCCATGCGCAGCTCGAGCTTCGGGTCCTGCGCCGGGCTCACGTTGATCCATTGTTCGCTCGGGTACGTGACCTTCACGATGCCGTTGCCGCTCGCGTATACCGTGTCCGGATGCAGCGGATCGGGCACTATCGTGCCCCATTCCCACGTCGGCACGGGACTCCAGTCGAGCGGTGTGATCTCGCCCAGATTGCCTCGGTTGCGCGTGCGCACCGCGCCGGCATCCTGCTGCGTGGCGTAGATCCAGAACGGATACGACGCGTCCGTCGAGATGTGGTAGACCTGCTCGGTCGATTGATTGTACCAGGGGCTCCACGTTAGGCCGCCGTCGAGCGTGACCGTCGCGCCCTGGTCGAGGCCCAAGAGGATGCGCTTTCCGTTCGTCGGATCGATCCACATCTGCTGCGGGTCGTCGCCGCCGGGTGCGCCCTTGAAGCCGGTGAACGTGTGGCCGCCGTCCGTGGAGATGTAGCTCGACGTGTTGATGGTGTAGACGATGTCCGGGTTCTGCGGATCGACGTACACGCCGCAGTTGTAGCCGCCCTGACCGTTGCCGACGCGATGGTCGGTCGAATCCATCTGCCGCCACGTGCCGCCGCCGTCGTCGGAGCGATAGAGGCCGAAGTTGCCGACCAGAAAAACGCGTTGCGCATTGGTGTGCGCGGCGACGGCGACGGACGTTCGTCCGAAGAGGCGCGGCAGCCCGCGGCCGTCGACCACACGCCACGTTAGGCCTTCGTCGGTCGACTTGTAGAGCGCGGTGCCGGTGGGCCCGGAGTCGGGCGCGGCGCCGCGTCGCTGGATGGCGCCGGGGGCGCTGTAGTGCCGGTCGGTGGTCGCGAACATCACCCGCGGCTCGTCGAACGCGGCGGCGAGCTTCTCGATGCCGGTTTCCTCATCGACGAACAGCGTGCGCGTCCACGTGGCTCCGCCGTCGGTGCTGCGGAACACGCCACGCGCGTCGCTCTTGTGGTGCAGGTCGCCCTGCGCGGCCGCGATCACGAGGTTCGGGTCGTGCGGGTCGATGATGAGCGACGGAATCTGCCGGGATTGCTCGAGACCGATGTGGCGCCACGTTAGGCCGGCGTCGCTCGACCGGTACATGCCGTCGCCCTGGTTGATCGAGCCGCCGGTGGGCATGTCGCCGGTCCCGGCGTACACGACGTTGGGATCCGACGGCGCCACGGCGATCGCACCGACAGCCGCCACGCTCTTGATCGAATCGAATACCGGGAACCAAGTGGCGCCGGCGCTGGTCGTTTTCCAGACGCCGCCTTCGGGTAGGCCGGCGTAAAACACGCCGGGCTGGCCGATGGCGCCGGTGACGGACGCGATTCGCCCGGCGCGAAGCGGACCGACGTTGCGCCAGACGAGTCCGTGGTAAAAGACGGGGTCGATCGGTCCCTCGGGCTTAGGAACCGGAGTCGAGCGCGGAGCGAAGAGGCCAAGTACCGCGAGCGACGCGGCTGGCAGCCACTGGTATGGGCGAAGCGATGTCATGATCGAGAGTCCAGGGGAACGCGGAAGGATCGTGCGCCGAGAATGTACGGATGACACGGCTGGGGGCAAGCCGAGCGGTGGCCGAGCGCAAACGCACGGCGTCGCATGCTGGCGACGCTTGACCGTAGCACGATTGCAGTACATTGTAACACATGCGGGACATGCACCTGACGCTGCGTCTGTCGCGCGATCTCGCGCGGGCGGTATCGCGGTGGGCGAAGGCGCACGGCGTGGCCAAGTCGCAGGTCGTTCGGGACGCCGTCGCAAACTACGTCGGCGCTACGTCGGCCGCCTCGGCGCCACTCGAGCACGATGCGGGGCTGACGGCGCGCGATGCGTCGCATCGTTGGGCATCGCTGCCGCATCTCTCCGTCGAGGAAGCCGGCGGCCTGGCAGGCGGTATCGCAGCGAGTCGAACGAGCCTACCGCGCGTGACCCCGCCGTGGGAGTGATACTCGACACGTCGGTCATCGTCGCCGGCGAGCGCGGTACGATCCGCCTCGAGGCGATGCTCGAGTCACTCGGTCACGAACCGGTCGCGATTGCCGCGATCACCGCGTCGGAGCTGCTGCACGGCGCGCATCGCGGCGCAGATGCCGGCATTCGTGCGCGACGGGCTGCCTTTGCCGAAGCCGTGTTGGACCTCGTGCCCGTGCTGCCGTTTGGCGTGCCGGACGCGAGGCGGCATGCCCAGCTGTGGGCCGAGCTGCTCGCGGCCGGCTCGGTGATCGGCCCGCACGCGCTACTCGTGAGCGCCACCGCGCTTGCGCGCGGCTACGGCGTCGCGACGATGAGCGAGCGGGAATTTGCGCGCGTGGCGGGGCTGCGGGTGGTGCCGGTTGCGCCGTTCCTCGCCTGAACGTAGTCCGTTAGGCGCGAGACGCAACGACGAACCGCGACTCACGGAGAACGCGTCGCAGCGGTAGGCCCAAAGCGCTGATCGAGGCGGAGCCCGTTAGGACGAGCGCTGATAGACGGAGATGTGCTTTGTGCTGTCGCGCGCAAACGGCGTCCGCTCCCAATCCGCCCATCGATGCTCGAGGCGCAGGCCAGCGATGCGCGCCATGAGGTCCATCTCCGATGGCCACACGTAGCGGAGCGTCACCGGATAGAGCCGCGTGCCCCGCTCGGTTAGGACAATATGCTGGCTCGTGATGCGTTGGTCCGTCACGTCCAGCAGCGACGCATCGATCCGCACCTCGCTCGATTCCAGGCCCACCACCCGCACAGTCTGATTGGAGACAAAGCGCGCGAGGTCAGGTACGAACGCCTCGATCACGAACCGGCCGCCCGGTGACAGGTGCCGCGCCACCGTCTCCATGCAACGGATCTGCTCCTCCTGCGTGACCGGTGCGAAGAATGTGTTGAAAGCGATGTACGCCAACGCAAAGCGCTCGTCCAACGAGAAGTCGGCGAACGTCGCCATCGTAACCGGAATCGCGTCACCACCGCGCTTGGCGCGAAGCTTGGCGACCATGGCAGGCGATGCGTCCACACCGTGCACATCCACGCCTCGCTGTCTAAGCGGAAGCGCGATCCGACCTGTACCGATGCCCAACTCGAGCGCGGAACCTCCGCGCGCGAGCTCGGCCAGCAGGTCGATGCAGTGTTCGTCGAACGCGGCGTACCACGAATCGTAGACATCCGCGATTCGCTCGCCGTATGTGTCCGCTGTGTAGTCGTCCATGGCAGTCGCCGAGGGAAGGCGTACGACAGGGCTTCGTCGATTTCGCAATGTCACGCCGACAGGCACGGGAGAGCAAGCAATGCCGCTGTCGCCACACGGCGAGCGCTGGCGATTCGGGAGAGGGGACCGGATATTCGGACCGCACACCCGGCGTCACCGTGTCGTGAACCTTCGCGGGGGGACCAATGCGCGCAGCGTGGAAACACGCCGCCCTGGCGGCGTCGTTCGTGGCGTGTCTCTCAGGGCAGTTGGCGGAAGCGCAGTCGTCGCATGCCATCACGGTCGCCGGGTATGGATCGGTCGACTTCCCGACGTCGACGCGGTCGGCGACCGCCCAACGGAAGTTCTCGCGCGGCGTGCTGCTGCTCCACCTCTTTCATTACGACGAGGCGGCTGACGCCTTTCAACAGGCCGAGCACGCCGACTCGACCTTCGCGATGGCGTACTGGGGCGAAGCGATGACGTACACACACCCGGTGTGGGACGAGCAGGACACGGCGGCCGGACGTAAAGCGTTAGGCAAACTGGCCGCGAGCGCGGACGCGCGGGAGCGCGCGGCGCCTACCGAACGCGAGCGCGGATACATGCGTGCCGTCGATGCCCTCTACGGCGACGGCCCAAAAGCAGCGCGTGACACCCTGTTTTCGCAGCGCATGGCGGATGTGCTGCACGCGAACCCGCACGATGACGAGGCGCGACTGTTCTACGCGCTCTCGCTCATGGGTCTGAGCCAGGGCGTGCGCAACGTACCCACCTATCTGCACGCAGCGCAGCTTGCGGAGAGCGTGTTCGCGCGCCACCCGAACGAGCCGGCCGCGACGCACTACTGGATTCACGCGATGGACGACCCCGATCACGCGGCGCAGGCGCTGCCGGCAGCTCGGGCGCTGGCCCGCGTCGCGCCGGACGCCGGGCACGCCCAGCACATGACGTCGCACATCTTCATGGCGTTAGGCATGTGGGATGACATGGTGCGCGCGAACGAGAACACGATGCGAATGATGGACGCCATGGCGGCCAAACACGGCATCGATCATTTCTACTGCGGACACGGCCAATCGTGGCTCGCGTACGGCTACGTCGAGCAGGGCCGGCTCGCCGATGCGCGGCGCATGGTGGTGGGCTGCGAGCAGCAGGCGGCGCGTGCGCGGTACAAACCCGGCATGCACGACCTCGATCCGGACTTGTCCGCGATGGGAAGCGCGGTCGGCGTGTGGACGCACTACATCATCGACACCGAAGAGTGGTCGGGCGAGATGATGAACTGGACGCCCGATCTCGACAGCGCGGCGGCGCCACGGGTCGCGTATCAATTCACGCGTGGCTTCGCCGCGGCTCGGCGCGGCGACGGCGCGACGGCCAACGATGCGCGCACGGCCTTCGAGCACGAACGCGCGCGACTGATGGCGCTGGTGCAAGCGGAACAGAACCCGGACCCGTCCGACGTGCAATACATCAGAGGTCTCGCCGTACTCGGTGTGGAGCTCGAGGCAGTGACGAAACTCGCGATGCACGACGGATCGCTCGATTCGGCCGGCGCAGTGACGCTGCTGACCAGCGCGACGGTGGCCGAGGATTCGCTGGCCTACGCGTTCGGGCCGCCGCCGGTATTCAAGCCGTCGCACGAGTTGTTAGGCGAGTTGCTCCTGGGGCTCAAACGCTACGGCGATGCCGAACGCGAGTTCAGAGCGGCGTTGGCACACCAGCCGCGCCGCGTGCTCTCGCTGCGTGGATTGGCGGCGGCGGCCGCCGGTGCCGGCGACACCGCGACGGCGTCGCACGCGCGCGGCGATCTGCACGCCATCCAGCATTTTGGCGGGTCGACAGCGGGCACCTAGCCGCATTGTCCGTTAGGCACCGCGCGGGGCGCGGCGCCGGGCCCACGGCGGCCGTCAGCCCAACTGCGTGAGGACGCGGGCGAGGTCGGCGGCGCTGGGCACGCGGTCGGCGGGATCTTTGGCGAGCAAACGCTGCACGATCTCCGACAGGGCGGCCGGGATCTCGGGGTCGAGCGCCGAGGGCGCTGGCGCGTCGTCGCGCAGCACGCGCGCGATGAGCGCGACGGCGGACGGCGCATCGAACGGCAGCCGGCCGACGAGGCACTCGAACAGCACCACGCCCACGGCGTAGAGGTCGGCGCGCTGGTCGAAGTCCTCGCCTAACAATTGCTCGGGCGCCATGTACGACGGCGTTCCGATCAGCAGGCCGACTTCCGTGAGTCCGCTCCCCGCGGCGGTGGGGCGGGCGACGCCAAAGTCCATCACCTTGAGCACACCCGTGGCATCGAGCAACAGGTTTTCCGGTTTGATGTCGCGGTGCACCACGCCTTGCTCGTGTGCGGCGACGAGCGAGTACGCCAGCTGGCACGCGATGGCCAGCGTGGGCGCCACGCCTAACCGACCTCGCGTCGCGAGCAGCCTCCGCACCGTGATGCCTTCGACGTATTCCATCGTGAGAAAATAGACGCCACTGTGCTCGCCAATGTCGTACGTGCGCACGACGTGCTTGCTCGAGATGCGCCGCGCAAGCCGAATCTCGCGGCGGAATCGCTCGATGGACGCCGCGTCCGTGACAACCACCGGCCGCAGCACCTTGAGCGCGATCGTCTCGTCGAGCTCGCGGTCGTGTGCGCGGTACACGACGCCCATGCCGCCCGAGCCAATGACGTCCAGAATCTCGAACCGATTGGCGAACCGCTCCCCTACCGTTAGGACCGGGACATCGCGCGCGTCTCCGCTCGCCGGCGCAGCCTGTTGCGCGGCGCCGATCTCGCGCTTGAGCGCCTCCACCTGGTCGCGGAGCCGCTGCTCGCGCGCGCGAACCTGGTTCGCCATCGCGTCGAACACGCGCGCCAGCCGGCCGAGCTCATCGCCGCGCGCGGCAACGTCGGTGAGGCCGCCGCTCTCGTAGCGTCCGCTCTCCACTGCCGTCGCCGCATCGATCACCCGGCTTACGCCACGCAGGTACTCGAGCTCGATGTCGCGCAGCCACTTCTTTTCGAGGCAGGCGCGCAATCGTGCCTCGAGCAGCACGGGGTCGAACGGTTTGGAGAGATAGTCATCGGCACCGTGCTCGATGCAGCGCACCACGCTCGCAAGATCGTCCAGCGCCGAGATCATGATCACCGGAATGTCGCGCGACGCAGCCGTGGTCTTCATGCGCTCGAGCACGGCGAGGCCATCGAGGTCGGGCATCATGACGTCGAGCAGCACCAGGTCGAATCGCTCGCGCGCCAGCAGGTCGAGGGCCGCGTATCCACCGGCGGCGCACTGCACGTGGTGACCCTGCCGTCGCAGGCGGCGCTCGAGCACGGCACGGTTGTCCTCGAGGTCATCGACGACGAGGATGCGGGCCGAGCGCGGCGTGCTCGGTTGTTCGTCAGGCGCGGAGTCGGGTCTTACCGGCGCCGGCGCGGCGTCGCGATGCGCGCGGTCGGCGCCGCGCGGCAGCTCGACCACGAGCAGTCGCTCGGCAGCGCTCCGGATGCGGCGCACATCGCGCTCGGATTGCGCGTCGGTGTCGCCGCGGACGAGCGCAAGCAGCTGATCGGTGGCGGCGATGATCCGCGCCTGCGGCTCGCGGATCGCGTCGCGGAATGTCGCGAACTCGCGTTCGGATATCTCGCTGCGCGACGGCGGGACCGCGGCGTTGATGCGTTCGAGGATGACGCGAGCGGCGTCGAGCGTGCGCTGGAGTGCCGCGCAACAGTCGGGATCGACCGCGTCCTCAGCCAGCATTTCGCTGTAGCCGATGATGAGGTTGAGCGGCGTCCGCAACTCGTGGCGCAGCTCGGCCACGGCGTCACGAGTGATGAGGCCGGTCACGCGCGTCTCGCGAGGAGTGCTTCGATCTTGCCTAACAGCCGGTCGAGCTCGACCGGTTTGGTGTCGTAGTCGTCGCAGCCGGCGGCCAGGGCCTTCGCGCGATCGCCCGACATGGCGTGCGCGGTGAGCGCGATGATGGGCACGCGGCGGCCGTTGCCCTCGGCTTCACGCACGCGGCGCGCAGCTTCCCATCCGTCGAGCTCGGGGAGGCTCATGTCCATGAGGATGAGGTCGTGGGTGCCAGCCAAGGCCATCGAGACACCCTGCATCCCGTCCACGGCGAGCGCGACGTCGTAGCCTTTTTTCTTGAGGCGGCGCGACAGCATGTCGCGGTTCATTTCATTGTCTTCGACGAGCAAAATGTTCGGCATGCGGGAACCTCGGAGGCGAATCGATCGGCGAGCAGCGGTCGGCGACCGTCACTCGTCGCGTCATCGCGGGATGGCGTTAGGCCCAGCCGCCACGCGTACTTCGGCCAGGAGCGCGTCGGCGTGCAATGCATGCTTCTGAAGTACGCGCTCGACGCCGCCGTTGAGGCGCTTGCGGTCGTCGGGCGACAGCGTGCGCGCGGTGATCACGACGACCGGGATGTCGCGCCGCGCTTCGTCCTGGCGGAGGACATCGAGGAACTCGAAGCCGTCCATTTCGGGCATCATCAGGTCGAGCAGCACGAGCGCAGGTCGCGCGGCGGCCATGCGTTCGAGCGCGACACGCCCGTTCTCGGCTTGCAGCACGGTCCATCCGGCCTTCTCGAGCGTGCGGGCGTACAGGGTGCGCGTGTGTTCATCGTCCTCGACGACGAGCACCGGCCCGGCTCCCTTGTTCGGCACGTGCCGCCTAACGAGCGCCGCGAGCCGCTTCCGCTCGATCGGCTTGGTGAGGTACTCGGCGGCGCCGAGTGCGAAGCCCATGTTCCGGTCTTCGACGATCGTTTGGAGGATCACCGGAATTGCCGCAAGGTCCGGATCGGCTTTGAGCGCGCCGAGCACCGCCCACCCGTCCATGCCGGGCATGAGGACGTCGAGCGTGATGAGCGCCGGCCGAGCCTCGCGTGCGAGGCGCAAGCCGGTTTCGCCGTCGGCGGCCTCGATCACCTGGTAGCCTTCACGCGCGAGCACGCGGTGGGTGATCGCGCGTGCCGCCGGGTCATCGTCGATGATCAACACCGCTGCCCCTGGCGGCGCCGCGAGGGCCACGGCGGGGGCTGTATCGGCAGGCGCCGGCACCATCGCTTCGCCTAACGGAGTCGACGCATCCACGGGCAACCGAACGGTGAACGTCGAACCAATGCCGATGTGGCTGTCGACGCCCACGTCGCCGCCCATCAGCTCGCAGAACCGGCGCGTAATGGCCAGGCCTAACCCGGTGCCGCCGTACTTTTTGCTCGTCGTCGTATCGGCCTGCGAGAACGGCTCGAACAACCTGGCCATCTGTTGCGGCGTCATGCCGATGCCGGTGTCACTCACGCGCAGGACCACGGCCGCGCCGCTTCGCTCGGCTGAAAGCGTGATGCGGCCGTGTTCGGTGAATTTCGACGCGTTCGACAAGAGATTGAGCAGCACCTGGCGCACGCGCGTCAGATCGGAGCGAATGGCGCCGAGGTCGTGGGCGCAGTGCACGGTCAACGCGTTGTTGCGACGCGCGACTAACGGCTCGACCGTGGTCGCCACATCCTTGATCGCGGTGGCCAGGTCGAACGTCTCGAGATACAGCTCCAGCTTGCCGGCTTCGATCTTCGAGAGGTCGAGCACGTCGTTGATCAGCGCGAGCAGGTGGCGACCCGCGGCGCGGATCTTCTGCAGGTCGGGGACGTAGTCGTCGTGGCCGCGATCCGTGGCGTCTTCCTCCAGCATTTCGCTGTAGCCGATGATCGCGTTGAGCGGCGTGCGCAGCTCGTGGCTCATGTTCGCGAGGAACTGGCTCTTCGCGCTGTTCGCCGCTTCAGCGACTTGTCGCGCCGTGAGCAGCTCGCTCACATCGTGATAGAGGCCCATCATGCCCGTGCGCACGCCATCGACGATCACCGGCACCGCGAGCACCTCGACGTCCACCATGCTGCCGTCTTTGCGCCGCCGCTGGCCGATGCCCTGCACGGTGCGCGACTGCGCGGCCTGCACCGTATACGACACCGCCTGGCTGCGCGTCTCCGGTGTCGTGATGAGATCATCGAGATTCGCGCCGATCACTTCGCGTTGGGCATATCCGTACAGCTGCTCGAACGCGGGATTGCACGACACCACGTGATGGTTGACGTCGAGGACCACGATCGCGACCGGGCTGTTGCGCACGAGCACCTCGAAGTACTGGCGCTCGCGTTGGGCGGCGGCAAAGAGGCGCGCGTTCTCGAGCGCGATCGCGGCTTGCTGGCCAAACAGCGCGAGCAGCCGGCAATCCGCTTCGGAAAACGTGCGCGACGGATCTTCGTGCCACACGTTGATGGCGCCAACCGCGCGCCGTCCCATCATCAAGGGCGACACGACAACACCGCGCGCATCGATGCGCGCGTACTGCGCCGAACGGCCGGCCCATGTTTGATAGTCGGCAATCATCATCTGCTCGCCGGTCGTTACGACGAGTCCCATGGCGCCTTCGTTGACCTTGAGGTGCGTGCCGCGCGAATCCTCCACCATGTTGTGATTGGCGGCGATCACGAGCTCGCCGGTGCGATCATCGTAGGTGGCCAGCTCGCCGCCTGCAGCGCCGAGGAGCGTGACGGCGCGAGTGAGCACCGCATCGAGCAAGCGCGAGAGCTCGAGGCTCCCCGAGAGATCGGTGATGTTGTCGAGCAGAGCCTGCCGTTCGTCGGCGCGACGTCGCTCCGCGTCGATCAAGCGGATGCGCGCGAGCGCGATCCCGGCGTGCTGCGCTGACGCCGCGAGGATCTCGCGATCGACTGGTCCGAACGCATCGGGCTCGCGACTCTCGACGACGAGCACACCGAGCACATCATCGCCGGCGCGCAACGGCACATCGATTTCGGAGCCGCTGCCGAGCCCCGCTACGTATTCGGGTTCGAGCGTCACGTCCGGCGTGTACTGCACCGCACCATCGAGCAGGGGACGCGCGCTCAAGCCCTGGTCGCGCGGGATGCGCATGCCGCGGGGAATGTCGTCCCAGCCGACGGAGGCGCCTAACACGCGCTCGCCGGTGGCCGCGTCGAGGAGAAACACGCCGATGAAGTCGTAGCCGATGGCTTCGTCGTGCAGGCCATCGACGACGGCGCGACAGACCTCGGCCTCGGTTTGCGCGGAGGCGATCGACGCGCTTAGTCGCAGCAAAGCGGACTGGCGCCGAGCAAGGCCAGCCGTGTTGGTTGCGGGGGGACGTGGTGCTTTGCGGGCTGGCGTCATGTGTGGACGGAGGAGGTCTTGCCTGGGAGAAGCTAGCGTTTTTGGCGCGCGTCGCCAGACGATACCGAGCTGCGGACCTCCGACCAATCCGGGCAGACCCGATTCACATCAAGACACCTGTGTGAAATTCGTCAGGGTCGGCCTTCTGCCCTCGTGGCACTGCGAGGCGGAGTATATCGTGAAGCGCAATCACCTATGCGTCGAAACGACGCAGGAAATCGAGATGCCCAGAACATGGATTCTCGCCGCCATCATGGTCGTGCCCGGTGTGGTTGCCATGCCCGCCGGCGCGCAACGACTCATCACGTCGGGTCGGCTTGCTGCCGTCCCGGCTCCTGTTTCGCTCGACACGACCGGCCTTTTTCGCGCGGTCTTCTCGCGCGTCGGCGACGACGTCTACCTCGCCGGGCAGCCCACCGAACGCGGACTCCGCCAGCTGCATGACGAGGGCGTGACGACTGTGGTTAACCTCCGCACGCCCGAAGAAATGAAGGGCGTTGGATTCGACGAGAAGGCGTTGGTCGAACAGCTCGGGATGACGTACGTCTACCTTCCCGTGCGGGGCGGGAACCCATACCCGTACAGTCCGGAGACGGTGAAGAAGTTTGCCGACGCAATGGCGGGAACGAAAGGGAAGATCCTCCTTCACTGCACGATCGCGTGGCGGGCGAGCCATCTGTGGGCCGCCTATCTCATTGCCGAGCGCGGCGTGCCCGTGGACGCGGGTCTCAAGAACGCCGAAGCGATCAACCTGATGGGGCACATGTCAATGGGGATGCAGCCGGTCGAGGAGTTCCTTGGGCGTCGGCTGCCTGAGCTGGAGCACTAGTCGGGCGAACGATCCGGAGCATCATGGTCGGGCTGACGGGCTGACTCTATTTGCGCGAGCGCCCAGGCCGCGTGGCTCTGCACCAGCGTCTCGGGATCGCGCAAAGCCCGAGCGAGCGCGGGCACATCTTGCTCGGCGCACGCGTTGCCGAGGACCACGGCCGCGTTGCGCTTGAGGCCTCGGAGCTTCGCGCGCTTCATCGGTGACCGTGCGAACGCGGTCGAGAACGTCTCCTTGGACATGGCTAACAGGTCGCGCGCCATGCTCCGGGCGCCGCGATCAACGACGGCCTCGCGAGGCGAGAAGGCTGGTTCGCGCAGGTGCCGCGCGAATTTTTGGTTCCATGGGCACACCTCCTGGCACACATCGCATCCATAGAGCAGCTCGCCGACGAGCGGACGCATCTCCGGCGGCATGTCTCCGCGCAGCTCGATCGTGAGATAGGAGATGCACCGCCGTGCATCGAGCACGTGAGCCTCGGCGAACGCCTGTGTCGGACACGCATCGAGGCATCGCGTGCACCGGCCGCAGTGATCGGCGGTGAACGGTGCGTCGGCCGCGAGATCGAGGGCGAGAAACAGCGAGCCGATGAAGAAATACGATCCGAGCGCCGGGTTGATGAGCATGGTGTTCTTGCCTAACCAGCCGAGTCCCGCGCGGCGCGCGAGATCGCGCTCGAGCACCGGGCCGGTGTCGACGTAGGCTTTGCCCGGCACGTCGCTCCCAACTTGCGCACTGAACCACGCGTGCAGCGCGCGGAGCTTGTCGAGCATCACGTCGTGATAGTCGTCGCCGCGGGCGTACCTGGCGACGGGTCCGGTCGGCTCGCGTCCGCCGTAGTCGAGTCCCACCACCACCGCGCTCGTGGCTTCCGGGACCGGCCGCCGCGAATCACGCCGCACCTCGGTGCGCCGCTCGAGGTACGTCATGTCACCCGCGTAGCCGCGCGCGATCCAGTCGTCGAACGCGTCGGCGGAATCCGCGATGCCTAACGGAGCGATGCCGGCCAGGTCGAAGCCGAGGCCGTACGCCTGGGCCTTGATCCGATGCGCGAGCGACGGGACGTGCGGCGTCACGGCGGCGTCCCTACCCAGCGCGCGTATCGGATGACATCCTCCGCGGGTGGAACGGCGTCGTAGTCGCCGTACGCGGTATACATGCGCCACCGGACGTAGTCGCGCGCGGGAAGCGGCAGAAATGGCGGGCGCGTGTACCAGCCGCGCCGCCTGAACCGCCACGCAACGCGCACGAGGTCGACCGCCACGCGTGGTCGCACGATGGCGCGCGCGCTGAGCGTGGCGGCGAGGCGCGACCAGGAACGCTTCGTGGACTGGCTATCGTTTGTCGTCAGCGGCGTCTCCGGCGCCCGGGTGGTGTCGGCAACTCACTTTCAATTTCACGAGGAGCCCGTGCTCTCTCAACTGGCGTATCAGGTCGTGTCGCTGAGCGGGGCCGTCCTGGTCCTCATCGGATATGCCGCGCTGCAGCGCGGGCTGCTCCAGCGCGAAGATCGCTGGTTCAATCTCCTCAACTTCGCGGGCTCGGCGCTCCTCGCGTGGATCGCCATCCTCGATCGACGGTGGGGCTTCATTCTGCTCGAGGTCGTGTGGGCCGTGCTGTCCATTCCGCCGCTGGTGCGACGGCCGGGCCGCCCGTCCGCCTGACCCTTACACGAAGCTGCGACCATTCAGGATGCCCGGTGCCGGAACGCCCAACAGACGAAGCGCCGACGGCATCACGTCCACGGTGCGACGCGGTCGATTGCCTAACGGGCGATTGGTGAGAAACGGCACGAGCATGTGCTCGCGGAGCAGCGCACCGTGCGTGCTCACGTGCGGGATCGGTTCGTACCGCGCGCGCAGATCCCAGTCGCGCGCGGCGGACACGATCAGATCGCCCGATCGCGGCGCGCCGGCGAGGGACGCGATCTGGACCAATGCATCGGGGTACGGTCCGGCGAGCGTGGCCTCGTGGCACTGGACCGAGTCGAGCGGCGGCAGCTCGCCGAGTCCGAGTGGGTCACCGGTGTGCGGGTGATACGCCAAGCGATTTCCTTCGCGATCGATGAATGCCGCGCCGCGTCCACGCGCGCGAACCTCCGCGCGATTCACACCGTGTGGAAGGATGAGGAGGTCGACCGCCTCGCGCTCGACGAGCATGTCCGCGAGCGATGCCCAACGATCGCCGAGCGCGGGCCACCAGCACCGCTCTCGTCTAGTGGGATCGAGATAGACGTGCGCCATGGCGTTGCCGCTCACCATCACCGCCACCTCGGCGCGCGGCGTGAACACCCACGGGTGCGCAATCACGCGGTAGCCGGCGTCGCGGATCGCGCCGGCGAGGTCGTCGTGCGCGGACACCGGCGAGTGTCCGTGATCGCTCGCGATCCAGAGATGCGTGCGATCCCACGTTCCCGCACGCTCCAGATCCGCGCGCAGCGCGCCCACGTAGTCGTCTAACGCAACCACCGCGCGGTGCGCATCGGGCGACGCGTGCCCCGACGCGTGCGAGCATTTGTCGAGGGCGAGCAGCGCCACGAAGGTGACCGCAGGCTCGTGTTCGGCAATGCGCGCTCGCGTGGCGCGGACCGCGAGATCGTCGATGGCGAACCACGCGTGTGCATCGCCGCGCCAATGGGTGCGCGCCAGATGCCAGAGCAATCGCGCGTTGCGTCCCATCTGCGACCGTCCGCGCGCGCCGCGCGCGATCATACTCATCGCCGTGAAGCGCGACGGCGCCAGCTCGAACACCGTGCGCGCATCGCGATCGAGATCGCGATCCACGTGTCGCATCTCGGCGCCCAGGTAGCTGCGACAGTGCGGAGGCAGACGGCATCTTGTGCGCGCGCGGTCGTACCAACGCAGACCCGGAAGCCCCACAGGGCCCGGATACCGGCCGGTGAGGAACGGCGCGTACGCGGGCCCGGTGACGGATGGGAACACGGTCGTGATCGCGTGCAGCCCGCCTTCGGACCGGAGCCGCGCGAGATGGCCGAGCTCGCCCCGGGCGAAGGGCGCGTCGAACACGTCGGCGCGAGCGCCATCGAGCAGAATCAGAACGAGTGACAATGCAGGGCGTCGTGGATCGGGTGATGAGTTGCAGCGCGCGTCCCTCCCGACGCACGGAGTAGCGGACTAGCTTTGAGTCTCTCTTTTCGGCTCGCCCATGGCCTCACGATCCAAACCTCGAAAAAAGCGCGATGCCATGTTGACGGCATCGGGAAAGAACGTCGGCGTACGACAGATGGCCGCGGCCGAAGCAGGAGCGCGCGAAGGCCTGCGTGAGCGGACCGAAGCAGGGCATCGCAAGGCGGGCCGCGTTCCACCGTCACAAGTCGAGCGAGGCCGGCAAGCGGGCGCGGTCAAGATCATCGACGAGCGTCCGATCGACCAGTCCATTCGCGACTACGTGCCGCCCCTCATCACCGAGGATGAGAAGCTGCTCCGCGCGAGCGGATCGCGTCAGCCATCGGACGACTTCACGCGCACCGATCCGTGGCGATTGCTGCGCATCATGTCCGAGTTCATCGAGGGCTTCGACACGCTCGCGACTGTGGAGAAAGCGGTGACCGTGTTCGGCTCGGCGCGCGTCGGTCCGGATGACCCGCAGTACGCGGCGGCGCAGGAAACCTCGCGCCTCCTCGCCGAGGCGGGTTTCGCGATCATGACCGGCGCCGGCCCGGGCATCATGGAAGCAGGGAACAAGGGCGCGCGGCTCGGTCACGGTCGGTCGATCGGCTGCAACATCGAGCTGCCGTTCGAGCAGGGCGCGAATCCATACGTCGACACGCTGATCAACTTCCGCTACTTCTTCGTGCGGAAGACGATGTTCATCAAGTATTCGTCCGCGTTCATCATCTTCCCGGGCGGATTCGGCACGTTAGACGAGTTGTTCGAGGCGCTGACACTGATCCAGACGGGCAAGATCTACCATTTCCCGGTGGTGATGTTCGGGCGGCATTACTGGGCGGGACTGATCCGCTGGTTGCACGCGCGCGTCTTGCAAGAGCGCAAGATCTCGCCCGGCGACTTGGAGCTGATGCTGCTGACGGACGATCCGGCGGAAGCGGCGAAGGCGGTGATCGACGCGTACGAAGCGCGGTCCGCCATCCCGCGGAAGTGAGCGAGCACGGGGCGCGGCGCGGTTCACGTTAATCGTTAGGCGGCGGGCGATGGCGAAATCGAAGAAGGGTGGTGCGGCGCGCCGCGGACCGACGGCGGCGGCGCCCAAGGCGGCGCAGAAGCGTGAGGCCGAAGAGCGCGAGCGCACGCACACGGCGCACGTTGCGCGCGCGACGAGCCGGTTCCTGCGTGGCCAGCGGATCGATCCCCGTCGCATCGACGGCACGGAGAGCGTGTCGCAGCTGATCGACGAGACGTTCCTCGCCTACAACGCGGGCCGGCTGCGCGAGGCGGCGCGGTTGTTCACCGAGAAGATGCTCGAGCGCGACGTGACCGTTGGCCTGACGCTCACCGGCGCGCTCACGCCGGCGGGGTTGGGCCTGGCGGCGCTGATCCCGCTCATCGAAGCGGGATTCGTGGACTGGATCATCTCGACGGGCGCCAACCTCTATCACGACACGCACTACGGGTTAGGCCTGTCGATGCACCGCGGGAACGCGCAGGAGAGCGATGTGGTGCTGCGCGAGGAAGGTGTGGTGCGCATCTACGACATTTTCTTCGACTACGACGTGCTGTTGTCGACCGATGCGTTCTTCCGTCAGATCATGCGCAGCCCGGAGTTCCAACGCCCGATGTCGAGCG
>Ga0157372_10003586_pt1 | contig 16702 bp, 18 predicted proteins | sample C55metaG_FD_115307 | JGI IMG/M metagenome (GOLD analysis project Ga0157372, IMG submission 115307) | Corn rhizosphere microbial communities from Kellogg Biological Station, Michigan, USA - C5-5 metaG | ecosystem: Host-associated > Plants > Roots > Rhizosphere > Soil | place: USA: Michigan... | reverse complement strand
GGACACCCCGCATGAGCGTCGACCCACACTGAGAACGCTGTCCACCTCCGACGCGGCGAGCGCCTCACGCAGCGCGCCCGCGCCGACCATGCCGGTGGCGCCGAAAAGAATGAGCTTCACAGCAGTCGAATGTACCGGGCCATGAGGAACAATACACCGTCGATGGTTCCGGCAAGTGTGCGCTGCGTCTAACGAGTGATCGACGGGTGTGGCGGCTCCGCGTCGTCGCCATGATGGTGCTTGATCTGCTTCCCTCGGCGAGATAGACCGCGTCCTCACCGATGTTCGTGGCCAGGTCGGCGACACGTTCCAGGTTGCGGCCGACGAGGAGAAGCTGCAACGCTGCCGAGATGCTGGCCGGACGCTCGATCATGTGCGTGAGGAGCACGCGAAACAGCCCCTCCAGCATCGCGTCCACCTCGTCGTCGCGCCGGCAGACGTCGCGTCCGAGCGCGCCGTCACCCTTCACGAACGCATCGAGCGCGTCGTCGAGCATCGCCCCCGCGCGGCGCGCGAGCTCGGCGAGCTCGGGGCGCGGGTCAAGTGGCGTGTCGATCTCGAGAAGGCGGAGGGTCGCCTCAGCGATGTTCACCGCATGATCGCCGACTCGCTCGAGGTCGCTCGAGACCTTGATGGTGCCGATGATGAAGCGGAGGTCGCGAGCCAAGGGCTGCTGCAGCGCGAGTAACGCGATGGCGCGCTGCTCGATCTCGAGCTCCAGTGCGTCGAGCACGGCATCGTCCTCGACCACTGCCGATGCCAGCGCGCGCTCACGCGCGCGCAATGCCGCCATCGCGCGGTCCACCAGCTCCTCCGCGTGCGAGGCCATCGCGAGCAGCCGGTCCTGCAGCGCCGCAAGCTGGTCGTGAAAATGCCGGCCGCCTCCCGCGGCCGTCTGCGATTGCGTCATCCGAATCTCCCGGTCAGGTAGGCTTCCGTTTGCGGTTCACGCGGAGCGGTAAACAGGGCCTCGGTGCGGCCGGCTTCCACGAGCCTGCCCATGAAGAAGAAGGCCGTCTGGTCCGCGACCCGTGCCGCCTGTTGCAGGTTGTGCGTGACGATGACCACGGTGAGCGACTGCCGTAGCTCGCGCAGCAGCTCCTCCAGTCGCTGGGTGCTCACGGGGTCGAGCGCGCTCGCGGGCTCGTCGAGGAGCAATACTTCCGGCCGGTTGGCGAGGGCACGGGCGACGCAGAGACGCTGCTGCTGCCCGCCAGAAAGTGCGAGCGCGCTCTGGCGCAGTCGGTGCTTCACCTCATCCCACAGCGCCGCGCGGCGGAGGGCGTGCTCCACCATCGCGTCGAGTGCGTCACCCTTCCGCACCCCGTTGATGTGTGGCCCATAGGCGACGTTGTCGTAGATCGACCTGGGGAAGGGGTTCCATCGCTGGAATACCATCCCCACGCGCTGCCTCAGCGCCACCACGTCGACTCCCGGCGCGTACAGCGCGGCACCGTCCAGCTCCAGTGCGCCCGACTGCCGCACGCCCGGCACGAGGTCGTGCATCCGGTTGATGGCGCGCAGGAACGTCGTCTTGCCACACCCCGACGGCCCGACCAGCGCCGTCACGGCGCGCGGCGCGATGGTGAAGGTGACGTCATCCAGGGCCTGCTTCTCGCCGTACCAGAATGAGAAGCCGCGAGCAGCGATCTCGCCCTGCTCAATCGCCGCGCTCAACCGAACCGTCCCGTGACGTATGCCTCGGTGCGCTCATCGCGCGGTGCCGTGAACATCTCGCTCGTCGGCGCCACTTCCACCAGGGAGCCGGCGAGGAAGAACGCCGTTGCATCGGAGACTCGAGCCGCCTGCTGCAGGTTATGGGTGACGATCACCACCGTCATCTCGCGTCGCAGCTCGTAGAGCAGTTCCTCGATGCGCTGCGTGCTGATCGGATCCAGCGACGCGGTCGGCTCGTCGAGGAGCAGAACTTCCGGATCGGTGGCGAGCGCGCGGGCGACGCACAGCCGCTGCTGCTGACCGCCCGACAGCGCCATCGCGCTCTGGCCGAGGCGGTCGCGCACCTCGGTCCACAGCGCGGCGCGCTGTAGCGCACGCTCGACAATCTCCTCCCTGTCGCCGCGGCGCGCTCGCGCGGCCGATGACGCAGCGAGTCCCGCTGCGACGTTGTCGCGGATGGACATCGTGGGGAACGGGGCGGGCCGCTGGAACACCATGCCGACTCGGCGGCGCACGGCGACTGCGCTCACGTCGCGGTCGTAGATGTCGCGGCCATCGAGGAGCACGCGTCCCTCCGCACGCGCGTGGGGCGCCGTCTCGTGCATCCGGTTGAGACAGCGCAGGAAGGTGGACTTCCCGCACCCCGACGGCCCGATCACGGCGAGCACCTGTTGCTCGGCGACCTCGATGCTCACATCGCGCACCGCCGACACCTCGCCGAAGAAGGCCGACAGGTCACGCACGTCGAGCTTCGGCCGGACGTCCGTGGCGGTCGCCACGTCAGTCCTCGGCGCGATGGCGATGTCGAACGGCGACGCGCGCCGCGAGGCTGATGAGGAAGACGATGCCGACGAGGACGAGGGCGCCGGCCCAGGCTTGCGCGTGCCACTGGTCGTATGGGCTGATCGCATAAGTGAAGATCTGCAGGGGAAGCGCGGCGATCGGTTCGCCGAGCGACGTTGACCAGAACTGGTTGCCGAACGCAGTGAAGAGGAGCGGCGCCGTCTCGCCGGCGATCCGTGCAATCGCCACGAGCGCACCCGTGACGATGCCGCCGAGCGCGGTGCGAAGGACGATGGAGAGCGAAGTGCGCCAATTCGAATAGCCGAGCGCCAGCGCCGCCTCGCGCAGCGGGGTCGGGACGAGCCGCACCATCTCCTCGGTGGTGCGCGTGACCATCGGCACCATCATCGCACCGAGCGCAATCCCGCCGGCGAGCGCCGAGAAGTGATGAACCGGGCGCACGAGCAGCTCCCACGCGAAGATGCCCATCACGATGGACGGCAGCCCGTTGAGCACGTCGGCGAGGAATCGCACGATCATCGCCAGGCGCGTGGAGCGTCGCTCGGCGAGGTACAGGCCGGCTCCGATACCCACCGGCAGCCCGACGCCGCTCGCCACACCGATCAGGATGAGCGTGCCGATGATGGCGTTCCCCATGCCGCCGCCGCTTTCCCCGACCGGCTGGGGGAGCGCGGTGAAGAAGTCGGCGTTCAGGGCGGTGGCGCCCTGCTTCAGCAGGTACAGCAGGATGGCCAGCAGCGGCAGTACCGTCACCGCCGCCGCGAGGTAGACGAGCGCCTGCATGACCACGTTCTGCGCGCCGCGCCGCGCCCGACGTCCGCGAGCAACGCGCATCGTCACGGTGCACCCCCGGCGCGCCCCGTGCGCCAGACCAGCCACCGCGCGAGGGCGTTCACAACGAAAGTGAGCACGAGCAGAATGAGCCCCACCGCCATCAGTGCCGACAGATGCAGCTCGCCCGTTGCCTCGCTGAACTCGTTGGCGATCAGTGATGCCATCGTGTAACCGGGCGCGAGGAGCGACGCCGAGATCTCGTGGCGATTGCCGATGAGCATCGTAACTGCCATCGTCTCGCCGAGGGCGCGCCCCAGCCCGAGCATCACGCCGCCGACGATCCCGGATCGAGCGTACGGTAGCACGGCGTCGCGGATGGTCTCCCATCGCGTCGCGCCAAGAGCGAGCGCCGCCTCGCGCTGCGAACGCGGCACCGCGCTCAGCACCTCGCGCGACACGGCGGAGATGTAGGGCAGCACCATGATTGCGAGGATGACGCCGGCCGCCAGCATGCTCGGCCCGTATGCCGGACCGGCGAACAGCGGCGTGGCGCCCAGGTGCAGCGTGTCGCGCAGGAATGGAATCACGTGCTCGCGCAGGAGCGGCACGAGCACGAATACTCCCCACAGTCCGTAGACCACGCTCGGAATCGCAGCGAGGAGATCCACCGTGAACGCCACCGGCTGGCGCATCCACGGGGGCGCGAGCTCGGACAGGAACACGGCGACACCGAGCGCGAGCGGCGTCGCGATCAGCAGCGCGAGCGCCGACGAAACGATGGTGCCGAAGATCGCCGGCGCCGCTCCGAACTGGCCGGCGCTCGGGTTCCAGTCACTCGAGACGAGGAACCAGAACCCGAAGCTGCGCAGCGCCGGCCACGCCGCCTCCGCCACCGCGGCGAAGACGAGCACGAGCATGATGGGGATCACCAGGGCGAACGCAGTGATGACCCAGTCGTAGATTCGGTCGCCCACGCCAGCGCCGGCGACGCGCACCTCAGCGAGCGGTGCTGCTGCCGACGGCAATGGTGCCTGCCAGCGAATCGAGCCGCGCCGCCATCGCCGGCGGGAGCGGCGCGTAATCGAGCGAGGCCGCCGACTTCTCGCCCTCGCGCAGGGCCCAGTGGATGAAGTCCACGAGCTTCTTCCCCTTCTCGGCGTTCGGCTGTGCCTTGTAGACGAGCAGCCAGGTGAACGACGCGATGGGATACGCCTGCGCGCCCGGCGCGTTCACGATGGACACGCGATAGTCGGTGGTCGGGGGGAGCGATGCAGCAGCACCGGCCGCAGCGGCGGTCGCGCCCTGCACCGACGGCTGGACGAACTCACCCGCAGCGTTGCGAAGCGCCGCCGTCGGCAACCCATTCTGCTTGGCGTACGCGAGCTCTACGTAGCCGATGGCGCCCGGGGTCTGCTTGATCTGTCCGGCAACGCCTTCGTTCCCCTTCGCACCGAGACCGACCGGCCACTGCAGCTCCTTCGCCGTACCAGGACCTGCCTTCCAGGCCGTGCTCACGCGCGCGAGGTAATCGGAGAAGATGTAAGTGGTCCCGCTGCCATCGGAGCGGTGCACCACCAGCAGGTCGGTGGCCGGCAGGGAGACGCCCGGGTTCAGCGTCGCGATGCGCGCGTCGTTCCAGCGGGTGATCTTGCCGAGGAAGATCTCCGCGAGCGCGTCACCGCTGAGGCGAATCGGCTGCTGCACGCCAGGCAGGTTGTACGTTATCGCGACGGCGCCGATCACCGTCGGGATGTGCAACACTGCGCCGCCTTTCGCCTTCGCCAGCTCGGCGTCGCTCATCGGCGCGTCGCTGGCACCGAAATCCACAGTCTGCTCGGAGAGCTGCCGGATTCCGCCGCCGGACCCGATGGATTGGTAGTTGATGCGGACCCCCGACGCCTTCGCGTAATCGGAGAACCACTTGGAGTAGATCGGGTAGGGGAAGGTCGCGCCGGCGGCCGTCAGGTCGGTGCTCGACGTGCGCGTCGGGCCCGCGCTGTCCTTTCCGACTTGCTCGCCACCGCTACAGGCGGCGGCGAAGGCGAAAGCGGTGATCAGGGGGATCGTCAGGCGAACTCCGGGGAGTGCTCTCACGCAATGCTCCAGGCGAAGTGAAAGTGATCTCATCGTGCGTCGCACGATCACTCCCCCCTGTCACATCCCCCTGATCGTCGTGTAACGAAGCTGTAACGGTCGAACTAGAAGCTCGCCGACCAGTGCAGGTACCAGGTCCGCGTTGCCACGATCGGCGCTGCGCCCGCGAAGTCGCGTGGCGTCATCTGCTGGAAGTCGAGCGCCAGCGCCGTGCGCGTGGTCGGCTCGAACTGCAGGCCGGCGACGACGAATTGCTGCGTTCCCGCGAGCGCATTACGCGGTTTGAACCGGTCGAAGCGCAGTACGGCGCCGAGCCGCGACGTGTTCGTGCCGCTCTTCCAGGCGAAGGGCCGCGCCACGGCAAAAGCACTGACGAGCGTCCCGCTGGTATCGGACACGATGCGTGGCGCCGCGGCAGTGTTGCCGCCGTACTCGTAGCTCTCGGTGCGCTGTGCATAGTGCGCTCCGAGCGTCAGCCGGGGATCGCGCACGCCGGCAAAGATCCCCCACCGATCCCGGCGCAGCGGATCGGTGATCGGAGCCAGCTGACCCGCGCCGCCGTTCGCGAAGCGACTCTTCGTCTTTCCGTCGTAGATCCACGGGGAGATGGCGAACGTCTTCAGGAACCCGTCGTGCTTGGCGAATGGTGTGATCGTGGCGCGGAGCGCCACATCCTTGAACCGATCATTCTCCGGCGCCGTGTAGCCCGGTCCATTCGTGACGGTGCCGTACAGTTCGCCCCACTTGCCCGGCAGCGAGAGCTGCGCCGCCACGCCGAGGTCCGACGACGGAAAGAAGCCGAATCGCTCGACCGCCGTGTTGGTGATGTAGCGTGGCCAGAACTGCTCCACGTGATCGATCGTCACCGTATGCAGCATGCCGATTCGGCCGAGCAGGTTGAATCCCGGCTTGCCGGCGATGTCCCGTAGCGCTTCGTACTGCAGGTATCCGTACTTGAGTCGCACGGTCCAGCCACCGTAGTAGCCATCCGAGGCATTCTGGAAGATGTCCGTCGTCGCGCGAATGCTCGCGCGATCACCGGCCGGCATGCGGAAGGTGAGGTACACGCGATCGATCGTGAACTGATTCGGATTCTTCCCGCCAGTCGCCGCGCGCGCCGCAGAGTCGGTACGGACGCTGTAGTTGCCGAAGATCAGGCCGGAGAAGTCGATGGCCGGAGCCGCAGGCGCGGTACCCGGCGAGCCCTGCGCGTGGGCGCTCGCCGGCGCGAGCAACGTCGCGGGAATCAGCGCGCAGAGTGCGGCGAGACTGGTAAGGCGTATCGTCATTGGGGTTCGCTGGAGGTTGGCGGAATGGCGTGCGACCTATGCTACGACCGCTGCGTAACGCCCTCTTGCGTGTCGTGTAACAGCTTCGTCACGACACTCCCTGTCAGCCGGCCGCGGGAAAGACTGCGGTCACCATCGTCCCCTCTCCGGGCGCGCTCTCCGCCCACACGCGGCCGCCGTGCGCCTCGACGAGGTGGCGGACGATCGCCAACCCGAGTCCGGTTCCCCCCTCGACGCGTGACCGACCAGGATCCACGCGGTAGAATCGCTCGAAGATGCGAGGGAGATGTTCGGGCGAAATGCCACTGCCGGTGTCGCTCACGGTGACAGCGACACCATCCGGCACCGGCTGCGACCTCACCGTCACCGCCCCGGACGCGGTATGCCGCAGTGCATTTCCGAGGAGGTTCACCAGCACCTGGCGCAGTGCGGTCGGATCCGCGTACACCTCAGGTGCGGCAGCGACGTCCACCACCAGCTCGACATCCTTCGTTCGAAGCTGGTCGCCGAACGCGGTCACCGCGTCACGCGCGACCGTGTCGAGGCCGACGACCGCCTGAGCCGGCACCCAACCACCGGACTCGATGCGCGACAGATCGAGCAGGTCGTCCACGATGTGCTGCATACGACGTGCATTATTGCGGATCGTCTCGCTGAAGCGGTGTGCCGTGCTCCCTTCCGGAACATCTCCAACGAGTGTCTCGGCGTATCCGCGGATTGCCGTGAGGGGCGTCCGCAGCTCATGCGAGACGTTGGCGATGAAATCGCGCCGTACGGTTTCCATCCGACGAATCGGCGTCGTGTCGAGCAGGGCCACGACTGCGCCACCGCCAGTGAGCGGCCTCGCGGTGATGGCGAAGGTCCGTCCGCCGATGATTCCATCGTGCGGCCCAGCCCGCGCTCCCTCGAGCGCTGCGCCGATCGCGTCGCGCAGGGCGCGATCGCGCGGCAGCAGCGACACGGAGAACGGAAGCGTCGCTCGCAGGCCGAGCTGCTCACGCGCGCTCGCGTTGGCACGGACCACCTGCCTTGCCGAGTCGACGGCCAGAACTCCTTCATCCAGCGATTCCAGGAGGCCGGTCGTAAGCGCTTCTTCCTGTGCAAGGGCATCCAGGCGGCCCTCGAGTTGCTGCGCCATGCGCGAGAGCGCATCGGCCAGATCGCCCACCTCGCCAACCCCGGACAATTGCGGGCGCTGCGCGAGGTCGCCGTCGGCCAGCCGGCGTGCCACGTCGCGCAGCGCAATGATCGGGCGGGAGACGCCGCGAGCGAACAGCGCCGTGAGAAAGAGCGCCACGCCGAGCGAGATGAGTGCGGCGACGATGACGTCCCGCCTCGCGCCGCCAAGGACGTCGGCAACCGCTCGCGTATGCATGGACACACGCGCAACGCCCAATGGCGCCCGCACGGCCACGTAGAGCTCTTCGTCGCCCGCGGACGGGCTCCGACGTCGCGACCAGCCAGTGCCGTTCGCACGCGCCTGACGCACCTCCGGGCGACTCGCGTGGTTCTGGAGCTCGTCGAGAGCCGGCGGCTCGAAATCGGAGTCGCCGATCACCCGCCCCGTGGAATCGATCAGCGTGACGCGCCGTCCCAGCAGCTGTCCGGCTGCATCGGCGAGGGAGTCGGCATCCTCGCCAGCTCGCCACCGCATTGCCGTCAGTCGCGCTTCGCGCGCGAGGTCGTCTACCGTGTCGGCGATCAGCCGCGTCTCCAGGCGTCGGTCCGCGAGTGCCACGACGAGTATCGAGAGCACCGCGACGATGATGAGCGAGCCCGCAACGACGCGACTGGTGAGGCTCACGGCCCGCGCCGCTCGTCGGCGCGAATGCGGTAGCCGAAGCCCCGAACAGTCTCGATCAGCTCACCGGCCTCCCCGAGCTTCGCGCGTAGCCGCTGGACGTGCATGTCCACCGTACGCGTCTGAACGTCGGGCGACGCCTCCCAGACTTCCTCGAGTAACCGCGCGCGCGGTTGCACCCGTCCCCGACGCTCGGCAAGGAGCACCAGCAGTCGAAATTCGGTCGGCGTGAACTCCACGGCGTCGCCATTGACGGTGACCTGATGCTGCTCCCGATCCATGCGGATCGGGCCGACGGTAATGACGTTTGTCGGCGCCCCGCCCCGATGCGCGCGCCGCAGGATCGCTCCGACGCGGAGGACCAGCTCCTGCGGGCTGAACGGCTTCGTGACGTAATCATCAGCGCCAAGGGACAGCCCGCGAATGCGATCCTCCTCTTCGCGGCGTGCCGTGAGCATGAGCACCGGGATGGCGGCCGTTGCCGGATCGGCGCGCAGCGCCTCGAGAACGTCGTAGCCCGACATGCCCGGAAGCATGAGATCGAGCACGATGATCGCCGGACGCTCGGCTCGTGCCGCGTGCACGGCGTCGGCCCCGGTGGCTGCCGTGGAAACGCGGTAGCCGGCCTTCGCGAGATGATAGACCACGAGCGCAGCGATGTCGGGCTCGTCATCCACCACGAGCACGCGCTGGTCGGAGGCGAACTGGGGCATGGCGGAAGATACAGCAGGACGTCGTGCGCGCACGCTTCCGGGCCCCCCTGAGCACCACGCCTGTCGTCTGGAACGGCGTTACGACCGCATTGCTCGCGCGGTCATTCTATGCACGCCATTCCCCCCTTCTCCGGTTGCCCGCATGCGCTCGCCACACCGCTTCCTCCTCGCACTGCTCGTCGCCTCCGCTGCGCCGCTCTGCGCGCAGTCACCCGCTCCTTCGGCTGCGAACTCCGACACGGCGGAAGCCGTCGATAATGAAGGTGTCCGACTCGGTCTCCAGCTCGGCCTCACGACCGGCGCGCTCGGTTATCGCGACGGTCGGAGTGAACAGGCCCTCGGCGCACTCGTGCGCTGGGCGCCCACCCGGTGGTTTGCATTGTCGACGTCACCAACCGCCGTGCGTTCCACGACGCCGCCAACGAGTGGGACGCAGTCGATCAGCCGGAGCGGGCTCGTGGATCTCCCGCTGTCCGCCTCGATGTCGCATCACTTTGGCGGGCGGCTCGCTCCCGTGCTGACCGGCGGTCTCGGCATCAGTCTGCCGACGGGAGACACGGCGACGGGTTTCGGGTCCGGGCGCGCGGGTAGCAGCGCCGAGCTCGGCGTTGGTCTCACTCCGAGTCAGGGTACCTGGTTGAGCCTTGGTGCGGGCCGATCGCTTTCCGGCGTCGCGGGGCAGTCCGCCTTCTCGAGCGGGGCCGGCTGGGGCGACGTCAGCGGCGGGCTGTCCGTATCCGATCGCGTGTCGCTCGAGGCAGGATACGATTCGGATCTGGGTCCGCTTGACGACCCGACCGTCGGCCGATCGACGTCGGTGAGTGGCGGCGTCGAGTATGCCGTGCACGGATCCACCATGCTGAACGTCAGCATGGCGCACGGCCTCAGTGGTGTCGCGCCCGAGTGGAGCATCGCTTTCGGCGTCGGGACGGCATTTCCCACACTCGGCCACGCCGAGACCGCGCCGCTCCGCAAGGCGTTCGGCAACGGCAGCTCGGCGGGTCTGTCGCACCGCCCTCGCAGGTAGGCGCAACGCGCAGTCCGGCGCTGCACCGTTTGCATGCGTTGACGTCGGGCATGGAACTCGCGCCGCATCGAGCGTGACTCGTCGAGTCGCGCTTCACCTGAGATGCGAGGGATCCATGCCGGACGACCGCACGCCGAAGGACGCCGAGACCGCTCGGCCCGCCGAGGATGATCAGGACCTGCCCTTCCGTCGCAGCAGCAGCGGTGGCGACTACGATCCCAATAGCAACTGGGCCGCGGAACGCAGGATTGATGCACCAATCGGCGATGGCCGCGCGGGTATGCAGGGGGAAGCGAGCGGCGCTGGCGATGGCGGCTTCGGCCCGGAGGGCGGGTTCAGCCGCGACGCGCACGCCGACGATGCGGCCGAGCGCGGCGACGGTCAGGGTTCAGGCAACCACTGACTCCGCGGTTCAGCGTCGTCCGATGGGCGCCGTCGAATCGGGCCCCTGTCGGCGGAGGGACTCCACCCGGCGGCGCACCTGCTCCTGCAGCGCCGCGAACCGTGCGCGCTGGACCGGCGTCATGTAGCCCGCAAGCTCGCGCTGCTCCTCGGCCTGCAGGTCCACGCGCTGGCGCTGAAGCTGAATCAGGTGATCGAGCGAGGCGGCCACATGGTTCTGGTCGGCACGGTCTCCGGCCAGGATCTGCTGCCGGAGTGCCGTGCGTTCGGCGCGTTCCTGCTGGTTGAGCGTGCGGCGCTTGGCGTCGAAACGTCGCGTCGTCTCGCCAAGCTTCGTCATCTGCGCATCGGTCAGTCCCACCTGCTCCTTCGTCACCTGCCACAGTCGCTGGCGAAGCTGGCGCTCCATCTGCTGCCGTCGAGGAGCTTCGGGCGCAGCCTGCTGCGCGCCGTTGCGGCGCTGCGCAACAGCGGCCGAGGGCAGGCTCACCGAGGCGAGCGCCCCGGCTGTCAGGACGGCAAAGAGGTATCGTCGCATCAGTTGTTCGTCCCGCTAGGCGAAGTGGGCGCAATCGGACCGGCCGCAGCGCCGTTGTCCACGTCGACTGGAGTCACGGCGTCGAGCGAGCCGATGTCGTCGATCAGCGTCGAGAGCTCCTTGTCGTCGAGATCCCCGATAGTACCGCCGGCCAGCGCGAGCTCGCGCGGTGCGGCTGCGCTGACTGTCGGGCTGCCGGTGGTGGTCGCGGCCTGCGCGGGCGCTGCCTGCCCCTGCGCGGGACCGAGCACGGAGTCCGACGTCTTCAGGGCGACGACGCGGGCACTGTCCTCGCGGGCCGGCCCCTCATGGCGCGCGACGACGACCGACGTCCCTCCGGCCGCTAGCAGAGTCACCGCGGCGGCGACACGCCAGCCACCCCAGCTTCGCGAAGGGACACGCTCGAGTGGCGCGCGATATGGAGTGATGCCCGCCACGACGCTGTCGACGTCCACGGCCGGCGCGCGGCGGAGCGCGCTGCGCATGTTTCGCAGCAGCTCGAGCTCCTCGCGACAATCCTCGCAGGAGCGCAGGTGCGACTCCACTTCCGCGCGCTCGGCCGCCTCCAGCCTGCCGTGCAGCAGGTCAGGCAGCAGATCGCGCATCTCGCCGTTCGTACAATCAGTCATCGAGAAACTCCTTTACAGCTCGCATCGCGTTGTGATAGTGCACCCGCGCTGCTCCCTCCGTGGTATCCACCGCCTCGGCGATCTCCTTGTACGAGAGCCCCTCGGCAACGCGCAGCGTGAAAACCTCGCGCTGCGTCGGGGTGAGGCGAGCAACCGCTTCCCGCATCCGCCGCTCGGTTTCGTCCGCCACCACCGCGTCGAGCGCGTCGTACTCGGTGACAGCGTCCGCGTCCTGCACTTCCATGTGCATCCGCGTACCGCCGCCACGACGTCGTTCCGATCTTCGCCGGTCCAGCACCAGCCGCCGCGCAATCGTGAACAGCCAGGTCCGCAGCGAGCTGTCGCCGCGAAAGCTGTCCAGCGATGCAAACGCGCGCGCGAACGTGTCCTGCACCACGTCGTCCACATCCAGCCGCTCCCCCACCGTGGCCACGAACCGCGCCACCGCGTCGGCGTGCCGCTCCACGAGCTGCGTCGCCGCTCGCTGATCGCCGCGCTTCCATCGCGCGACGAGCTCGAGGTCAGTGGGGTCGTCGGACAGGACGGGATGGGTCATCCAATTCGATATATGGGACGTCGGGTTGGGACGGATGTTAAGACGGTCCACCTCCACTCTGGCAATGGTATCCCGTGCCTCCTGGCAGGACCGAGTACCTTTGACCAGTTCGTGTCCCCATCCGCTCCCATGTCGCCTCTCAGAATTGCCCACCGCGGCATGCCGCGGCTGGCGCCGGAAAATACCCTGGCATCGTTCGCACTGGCGCTCGAGGCCGGTGCGGACGGCATCGAGCTCGACGTACATGCTACCCGCGATGGCATCGTGGTGGTTCACCACGACCCTGAACTGGCGAGCGGACTCGTGATCGCCGACGCGCCGCTCACCGCGGTCCTTGCTGCTACCGACGTCGCGGTGCCCACGCTGGCCGAGGTGTGCGATCTCGTGGCAGGCCGCGCCGAGCTGTTCGTCGAGATAAAGGGGGCGGCAATCGAGCGGCAGGTGCTCGCGGTGATGCGGACGTACCGCGGGCCGTTCGCCCTCCACAGCTTCGATCACGCGCTGATCGCGCGCGTGCACGGCATCGCTCCGCAGGTTCGCCTGGGCGTGTTGTTCGAGAACCTCCCGTCCGATCTCGAGACGCTGATGACTTCCACCGGCGCTCGTGACGTCTGGCCCCACGTACCGCTCGTCACGGCTACTCTCGCGGACGCGGTGCACACCGCCGACGGACGGGTGATCGCGTGGACGGTCAACTCAGCCGAAGACGCTGTGCACCTCGCTCGCCTTGGCGTGGACGGCCTCTGCGGCGACGACGTGCGTCTCTTTCCCGCACGCTGATCATGCGTGGCTCTGGCCGCCTCGCGAGCCACCGCGTAGCTTCGGCCCCTTCTCCGCCATCTCCCACTCTCACCACGAGGACCGCCCGCACGATGCGTCACATCGCCATCGCGCTCGCCGTCGGACTGGCTGGTTGTGCGGGGCAGACCAGTGCCGCGCCAGCGCCCGCTCCCGTCACCACGTCTGCCACCAGCCGCAGCCAGACCTCCGATTCCACCGCCCGCATCGCCGCCTCCGAGGGTGGCGTCTCGGTGCCGAACGACAACCCCTTCCCGAGCACCTACAAGCCCTTTCCATCGCGGCCGACGGTCATCCGCAACGTCACCATCCTCACCGCCGCGGGTCCGACGATCCGCAACGGGAGCGTCCTGCTGCGGGATGGCCGGATCGCGGCGGTGGGCGCCAGCGTAGGCGCCCCGGCTGACGCCGTGGTGATCGATGGTACGGGCAAGTACGTCACGCCGGGCATCATCGATACGCATTCGCACATTGGCGCCGGCGGCGTTCCCGATGACAACGGCACGCAGACGAACGATGTGAACGAAGCGACGAACCCTGTCACGGCGAACGTTTGGGTGGAGCATTCGGTGTGGCCGCAGGATCCGCAGTTCCCGCGGTCTCTCGCCGGCGGCGTCACCACGCTGCAGGTGCTCCCTGGTTCGGCCAACCTGATCGGCGGGCGCAGCGTGGTGCTCAAGGTGGTGCCGAGTCGCACCGTGCAGGGGATGAAGTTCCCCGGCGCGAAGTACGGGCTCAAGATGGCGTGCGGCGAGAATCCGAAGCGTGTGTACCGCGCGCGCGGACCTTCGACGCGGATGGGCAACGTGGCCGGCTATCGCGCGGCATGGATCCAGGCCGAGGCGTACAAGCGGCGCTGGGACAAGTGGAACGCGACACATCAGGGTGACCCGCCGGCGCGTGACCTCGGGCTCGAGACGCTCGCCGAAGTGCTGCGCGGCAACATCCTCGTCCACAACCACTGCTATCGCGCGGACGAGATGGCGCAGATGATCGACATCGCGCATGAATTCGGCTACCAGATCCGTTCCTTCCACCACGGCGTGGAAGCGTACAAGATCGCCGACCTCCTCGCGCGTGATTCCATCGCCGCGTCGGTGTGGGCGGACTGGGGCGCGTTCAAGATGGAAGCAGCGGATGCGGTGCGCGGCAACATGGCGATGCTCGATCACGCCGGTGTGCGCACCATCATGCACTCCGACGATGCGTCCGGCGAGCAGCGTCTGAACCAGGAAGCAGCAAAGGCGATGGCCGAGGGAAGCCGGATCGGCCTGCCCGTGTCGGAAGACGAGGCGGTGAAGTGGATGACGATCAACCCCGCGTGGGCCCTCGGCCTGCAGGACCGCATCGGTTCGATCGAAGTCGGCAAGAATGCCGACGTCGTGCTCTGGTCGGGTGATCCGTTCAGCGTCTACTCGCGCGCCGAAAAGGTGTGGATCGACGGGGCGATGATGTTCGACCGACTCGATCCGGCGCACCAGTGGCGTACGGACTTCGAGCTGGGTTTCGTGCCGGCCAACAATGGAGGAACCAAGTGATGCGCGCCCGTTCTCTCGCAGCCGCCGCGCTGGTGCTGTGCGCCACCGCGACGCAGGCGCAGACCATCGCCATCACCGGCGGCAAGGTGTATCCTGTCAGCGGCCCGGTCATCGAGGGTGGCACGGTGCTGTTCCGCGACGGAAAGATCGTCGCCGTTGGACGCGACGTGGCGGTGCCGGCCGGGGCGCAGCGTATCGATGCTACCGGCAAGGTGGTGACCCCCGGGCTCGTGAACGCGGCAACGGAGCTCGGACTCGTCGAGATCGGCGCCGTGAGCAGCACGCGCGAATACGGTGCACCCGACGCGCAGAATGGCATCGCCGCCGCGTTCACCCCGTGGATCGGGCTGAATCCGACGTCGATCCTCCTGGCGCCAGCGCGCGAAGCCGGCGTGACGACGGTGATGGTTTCCCCGGAAGGCGGGCTCATCTCCGGGCAGGCGGGAATCGTGCACCTCGTGCCCGGCACGGCCGAGGACATGATCATGCGGTCGCCCGTCGGCATGGTGGCGACGCTCGGTCCCGGCCGCGGTCCGAACGGGGGCTCGCGCGCCGCGACGCTCCTGAAGCTGCGGGAGGTGCTGGATGACGCGAAGGCCTATCGCACGCGGCGCGCGGATTTCGAGCGCGCGCAGATTCGTCCGCTCGCCGCCAGCCGCCTCGATCTCGAAGCGCTGCAGATGGTGCTCGACGGGCGCGTCCCGATGATCATCGAGGCCGACAAGTCGAGCGACATCCAGGCAGCCATGCGGCTGGCGAAGGATTATGGATTCAGGATGATTCTCGCCGGGGGCGCCGAGGCGTGGATGGTGGCCGATGAGCTGGCGGCTGCGCACATCCCCGTCCTCACCGGCGCGATGAACAACATCCCGGAGACGTTCGCCACGCTCGGCCAGCGTCAGGAGAACGCGGGCCTGCTGAACAAGGCCGGCGTGAAGGTGAGCGTGATCGGTAACGCCGGTGGCGGCGACGAAGATGCGTTCAACGTGCGCAACGTCCGCTTCGAGGCGGGGAATGCGGTGGCGTACGGTATGGATTGGGACTCGGCACTCCGCTCGATCACGCTCACGCCGGCGGAGACGTTCGGCGTCGCGGATCGCGTCGGTTCGCTTGCGCCGGGCCGCAGCGCCGATGTGGTGATCTGGAGTGGCGACCCACTGGAGTTCGCGACCCAGCCGGAGCGGGTGTTCATTGCCGGTCGGGAGGTGACGCAGCCGTCGCGACAGGATCTGCTGGAAGATCGGTACAAGACGCTCCCGCCGAATTATCGGGCGCCGCTCGGGAAGCCCTGATTGCGCCGGAGTGTCATCCCGCAGTCGCGAAGCGAGTGTCGGGACCTGCTGTGTGTCTCGCGCCGTAGTTGGCTACGGTCGCCTGGATAGCAGGTCCCGACAGGGCTGCGTCCTGCGGGATGACACTATGGGCTGCGCCTTGCGCAATGGCGCTATGGCTGCGCCGTGCGGGATGACACGGAAGCGTACCGCGCTGGACTAGGGGTTTGTCTTCAGCCCTGCGAGCTGCGCGTCCAGTCGCGCGACTTCCGCTTCCGCACTGGCCAGGTTTGCCGCGAGGACGGAGTACCGTTCCGTTTCGAGCTCACCCCCGGCGGCGCGCGCACGATACACCGCAAAGCCGAGCGACGCAGCGGCCGCTTCGGCGCGCTGCTTTGCGCGGTGCTGCTCGAGCCGGATGCGGCCCTCGTCGAGCGCGTCCTGTGCAACCTGGCCTGCCCGGTCGAGCTCACGCTTCAGCGAGTTCCAGATCGGCATCTCATCCTCCGGGTTCTGCCGAATCGTACGTTCGGCACGGCCGAAAGTTGCACGGCGAGGTCCGCAATGCAAAGGCGCCCACTGCACTACAGTGGGCGCCTCGATTTGCAGATGGTAGCTGGCGTCAGGCCGCGGAAGTGGTCTCCGCCGGATAGACGCTGACCTTCTGCCGCGTCTTGCTCTTGTGCTCGAACTTCACCACGCCGTCGATGAGGGCGTAGATGGTGTAGTCCGTGCCGAGGCCGACGTTCTTGCCCGGGTGCCACTGCGTGCCGCACTGGCGAAGAATGATG